>Ga0194051_1000424_pt1 | contig 24099 bp, 23 predicted proteins | sample SepL2320m_MetaG_FD_161275 | JGI IMG/M metagenome (GOLD analysis project Ga0194051, IMG submission 161275) | Anoxic zone freshwater microbial communities from boreal shield lake in IISD Experimental Lakes Area, Ontario, Canada - Sep2016-L239-20m | ecosystem: Environmental > Aquatic > Freshwater >... | reverse complement strand
TACCGGTAACCCCCGCGCCGAGGTTCGAGCGCTACCTGGTTCAACTGACCGTCACGACGCTGGCGGACCAGGCGTCTGCGCTGGCGCCCGATATCGGTCAGATCATCAACGGATTCAACGTCACCGTCAGGTAGCTCGACCCCTCAGCCTGCGCGCTGTGGGCGCTGTCCGAGCAGTTCACCGGCACTGAATTTCCGCTCTGGAGGCTCCGTCGGCTAATCTTGGGGTGCGTCACGGCGAGGGTGGTCCAACCACCGTTATCGGCGAGGCCGAAGCAATTCACGCTTCATGCCCGTCCTCGCCGTGCGGTATCACCCCCGAGGGCAGGAGCATCACCATGGCAAAAGGCGACACCACCAACAAGCTGAGCGTTGAAGTGCGCACTCGCACCGGCAAGGGCGCGTCCCGCCAGGCGCGGCGCGAGGGCAAAGTACCCGCAGTGCTCTACGGCCACGGAGCCGATCCCCAACACCTCGTACTCAATGCCCGCGACTACGCCGCGGTGCTGCGCAACTCGGGAACCAACGCGGTGCTGAGCCTCGACATCAACGGCACCGAACAGTTGGCGCTGACCAAGGCTCTGACAATGCACCCGGTGCGCCGCAATATCGAGCACGCCGACCTGATCGTGATCCGGCGCGGCGAGAAGGTGGTCGTGGAGGTCGCGGTCACCATCGAGGGCGAGGCCGCGTCCGGCACGCTGGTCACCCAGGACGCCTCCACAATCGAGATCGAGGCGGAGGCGCTGTCGATCCCCGATGGCCTGACCGTGTCGGTCGAAGGCGTCGAGGAGGGCACCCAGATCCTGGCGAGCCAGGTCGTACTGCCCAGCGGCGTCATCCTGATCAGCGATCCGGACATGCTGGTGGTCAACATTGTCGCGGCGCCGACCGCTGAGGACCTGGAATCCGAGGGCGGCGGCGAGTCGGTCGAGGAGCAGGCCGCCGAAACCGAGAGCACGGCCGAGGCCGGGGCCGACGCCGGGGGCGAATCGGCCGAGTCCGAGTAAGCCGGCCCAGTCACGAATATGGCCGAGCCATCCCCCGCAGGCGGGAGGGGCCCACTGCTGGTTGTCGGCCTGGGCAACCCCGGACCGCAGTATGCCAAGACCCGGCATAACGTCGGGTTCATGGTCGCCGACCTGCTCGCCGCACGCCTCGGTGCACCGTTCAAAGTGCACAAGCGATCCGGTGCCGATATCGTCACCGGCCGGCTCGGAAACCGCTCCGTCATCTTGGCAAAACCGCGGGCCTACATGAACGAGTCCGGCCGACACGTCGGCCCACTGGCAAAGTTCTACTCGGTGTCAGCCGCCGACGTGATCGTCATCCACGACGAGCTCGATATCGACTTCGGCACAATCCGCCTCAAGGTTGGCGGCGGCGAGGGCGGTCACAACGGACTCCGATCCGTGGTGAATGCGCTGGGCACCAAGGACTTTCAGCGAGTCCGAATCGGCATAGGGCGCCCGCCCGGACGCAAAGATCCAGCGGCGTTCGTACTGGAGACCTTCACCGCAGCTGAGCGCGACGAGGTGCCCGCGATCTGCGCACAGGCAGCAGATGCCACCGAGTTACTCATCGAGACGGGCCTGGAGTCAGCGCAGAACCTCGTCCACGGCTGGTGACCACGCGTCGTACCGACGGCCGCGAGGGCGACTAGGTGACCAGCGCGACCGAGTTCGCGCGGCGCAGCTTTCCCGATGGCGTCTTCGGAATGGTGCCCGGCCCGAGGACGACGACATTGCGCGGCCGCACACCCACCTCGCCGACAACCGCGTGAGCGACCTGCTGCTCGATACGGCGCACCTCGGCGGGATCCTCCCACTCGTTGGATTCGACGGCCACTGCAAAGGTCTCCCGTGAGTGACCCGCCTCCAATCGAACCGCGACGGCACAGCCTGGCCGCACACCCTCGACCGTTCCCGCGGCGCGTTCGATATCGGTGGGATAGATGTTGCGTCCGGCCATGATGATCACGTCTTTAACCCGGCCGCACACCACGACGTGTCCCTCCTCGGTCAGGTAACCGAGGTCTCCGGTGTCATACCACCCGTCCTCGTCCTGCGCCGCGACGAAGCCGCCCATGGTGATGTAGCCCGTGGTCAACGATTCACCACGCAGTTCGATGACGCCGACACCACGCGGCGGCAATAAGTTACTCCCCTCGTCGACGATGCGAGCCTCGAGATCCTGCAGCAGTGGACCCAGCGAGGCCAGCCTGCGGGTGTTGCCCTTGGTGGCCGGGACAGCACGGCGCAGTGCAGCCAGCAGATCGGCGTCGACCTCGTCGACCACCAGTCCGGCGCCACACTCGGAGAACGACACCGCCAGGGTCGTCTCGGCCATGCCGTAGGCCGGCAGGATGGCTTCCGGCCGCAGCCCGAACGGCTTACCGGCCTCCAGCAGATCCTCAACGTCGGAGGGGTCGACGGGCTCGGCACCGGACAACGCGAATCGCAGTGTCGACAGATCGAACTCGCCCGGCTTGGCCTGGCGGCGCAGTCGTTTGGCGAACAGGGCGTAGGCGAAGTTGGGCGCCGCGGTCATGGTGCCCTTGTACTTGTCGATGAGCTTGGCCCACAGCAGCGTGTCCCGCAGGAAGTCCAGCGGGGTGACTTTGACCAGTTCGGCGCCGAAGTACATCGGGACGGTCAGGAAGCCGACCATGCCCATATCGTGGAAGCAGGGTAGCCAGCTGACCATGACGTCGGTGGCAGCGTCATATCCGGCGCCGACGAACATGGCCTCAGCATTGGAGTGAATGTTGCGGTGGGTGATCACCACGGCCTTTGGCGAACCGGTGGAACCGGACGTCAGCTGCATCAGGGCGACGTCGTCCTCGCCGGTCTCCAATGGGTCGACCGGATCGGCGGCCAGCAATTCCTCGACCGTGAGGACCTTCACACCGCGGGCGGCCAGAATCGGCGCGGCCACCAGGAACGGCTCCGAGATCACGACCACTTTGGCCTCGATCATGTCGATCACGTTGGCGGTGTCCTTCGCCCAGTGCTCGAGGTTGGTGCGCGGGGTGGGCTGGTGCAGCATGGTCAGGCTGGCGCCGCGCATCCACAGAGCCTGGGCGGTCGGTGCGATCTCCACCGGCGCGCCAGCCAGAACGCCGACCGCATCGCCTCTCCCCACGCCCGCGGCGGCGAGGCCGCCGGCGATGCGCCGGGCACGTTCGTACACTTCACGCCAGGTGTGCCGGACCGACTCCTCGGGCTCGCCGGTGACCATACCCTTGTCACTGGTCATGGCGCTGTGGAACATCTTGTCCGTGAAACGGCTCACGACGACCTCCTCGGCATCCGGCCTACCGTCGCCGACGGCGCACTAGCCCGGATAGTTATGCTCCGCCCGGCGCGGGCTGTCGCCCAGGCGGCGCGCCCGGGCAACTGTGGAGCTTTTGGGTCTCGAATCGGTGATGCACCGTCCCTGACACCACCGCCTGACCGCCGACCGTGATTGGCGTCGGGCGATCCGCAGGCTGGCGTTTTCTGGCCGTTGGTGATCATTGCGATTCATCTTAAACTTTTCTTAAGATCACGCCAAGCTCCCCCGCCCGCGACCGTGTCACATTTCGGTGTCACCGGTTGACCGGCTCCTGCTCGTCGGCCGGCTGTCAGTCGTCGGGCCAGCTCTCAGTCGTCGGCCGAAGGCACCACACGGGCCCCGTGCACCGGCCCACTGGCCACCCGAACCGTTCGGCACACCCCCGCGCCAGCCAACTCGGCGCTGACCTCCACCGCCGCGTCCCCCGAGGAGCACAAAAATGCGCACGTCGGTCCGGAGCCGGAGACGATACCGGCCAGTGCGCCGGCCTCGGTGCCCGCGCGCAGCGTGCGCCGCAGGTTCGGCTCCAAACTCAGCGCCGCCGGTTGCAGGTCATTGCCCAGTAGCGGCGCAAGCCCGTATGGGTCGCCGGCGGAAAGCGCTGTCAGCAGCGGCTCGGGATCCGACAGCCGCGGGGGCTCGCCCGCCTCGCGCAAGCGGTCGATCTCCGAATAGACCGAAGCGGTCGAAAGCCCGTCGATGGCGAAGGCAAGCACCCAGTGAAAGGTATTGCGGGACAACACAGTTGTCAGTTCTTCGCCTCGGCCGGTGCCCAGTGCCGTACCACCATGCAATGAGAAGGGTACATCGCTACCAAGTCGTGCGGCCATCGCGTGGAGATCCCGGCGCGGCACACCCAGTTCCCACAGCGCGTTGATCCCAACCAGCACGGCGGCGGCGTCCGCGCTACCGCCGGCCATCCCGCCGGCCACCGGGATCGACTTGACGATGGTGATCTCCACGTCTGGTGCGCGACCGACACGCTCGGCCATCAACTCGGCAGCCTGCCACGCCAGGTTGCGGGCGTCGGTAGGCACCTCGTCAGCACCCTCACCGACGAGCCGCAGCGACAGCACATCGGCATCGCGCACGGTGACCTCGTCGGAGAGCGAGACGGCGTGGAAGACGGTGGTCAGCTCGTGATAGCCATCGGGTCGCCGGTCACCGACGCCGAGGAACAGATTCACCTTGCCCGGGACCCGGACCGTCACCGACCCGGTCGGCACCCATTGCGCAGCGATGCTGCCAGTGTTGGGCACGACACGAGGGTATCGCGCCGGTCAGAGCGCGCCGGCCGACCGCGCCGCCCCATCGGTGGCGCCGTCCGCCCCGATTGCCGTGCCGGACCGCTGGAGCAGGCGCACGAAGTCGGCCACGGAAAGTGTCTCGCCGCGCCGGGCCGGGTCGATGCTGGCGGCCAGCAGTCGCTCGGCCGATTCGTTGCCGGAGCCGGCCCAGTCCAGGAACGCGTTGCGCAGTGTCTTGCGCCGCTGGGCGAAAGCGATGTCGACCAGTTCGAAGACCTGCTCCCGGAACGCCTCGTCGACGGGCCAGGGCGACGTCTCGTGACGATCAATGCGAACCAGACCGGAGTACACCCGCGGAATGGGCCAGAACACCGTCGGCGAGACCGTGCCGTAGCGGCGGACATTGCCGAAGAAGCGGGCTTTGACGCTGGGCACGCCGTAGTCCTTACCACCCGGCTCAGCGCCCAGGCGGTCGGCGACCTCGGACTGGACCATCACCATGGTGGTGCGAATCGTCGGGAATTCAGCCAGCAGGTGCAGCAGTGCGGGCACGGCGATGTTGTACGGGAGGTTCGCCACCATGGCGGTGGGCTGCGCGGCGAGGTCGGCCCGCCGGATCCTGAGGATGTCGCGGTTCAGGACCGTCAGGCGGTGGATTTCGCTGTGTGAATGATCAGCAATCGTCTTGGGCAGGCGTTCGGCGAGCACCGAGTCGATCTCGATGGCGGTGACGTTAGCGCCACGGTCGAGCAGGGCCAGCGTCAGCGATCCGAGTCCGGGACCGACTTCCAGAACATGGTCGCCCTTGGTGATACCGGAGGCCGATACAATACGACGCAGCGTGTTGGCATCGTGAACGAAGTTCTGGCCCAACGATTTTCGCGGCCGGAAGTCGAGTTCTTTCGCCAGGTTCCGGATCTCCGTGCGAGTCAATAAACGGATGGTCATCATGCCCCTCTCCCACAGACGGGCCACGCCCCCCAGCCCTGTCGGGCACGTGTCACTTCGGCGATAGCTATCTGTTCTTCTCGGGTTGCTAGATCAGCCCTCTGAGCGTACCGCAAACCGCCGTTGCGTTCCCATGTGCTCTGGTCGAATTGCACACCGCCGTAATAACCGTTGCCGGTATTGATGGCCCAATTATTTCCTGATTCACACCCTGCGATGGCATCCCACCGCGCCCCGTTGGTCACCGGGGGCACTTCGGTACCCGGCTTGACCCCCACCCGAAGCACCGAGTCGAGGGCGGGCGCGATGACGCTATTGGCCACCGGAAGCCGGCCGGTCGGCACGCCATTGACGGTGGCGACCGCGAAGATAACGTCCTGGAGGCCGGGAGTACCCGGATCCTCCACGACCTGCCGGCTCATATTCATCGTCGGGTCTTCCACCCGTCTGGCCGCCGGCACCAATGGAAGCCGTTCGGTGACCTTCTGGACGCGCACCCGGGTGACCATGATCTGCATGCCGTCAGCAACCGGCGTCGAGGCCGCGGGCACACTTTCATCACGTTGCTCCAGAGGTCCTCCGGCAGCGGCGAGGAGGGCGCCGACGTCCGCAGCGGCCAGCCGCACGGTGCTGACCCGACCACCGTCGTTGATCTGGACGGTCTTCGCGCTGACGACACCCAGGGCCATGCCCTGCAGCGGAACCCGGCTACCGCGGGATGCAGCAGCCGGCGCGGTGTCGGTCATCGACAGCTCGGCCAACGCCTCGTCAATGGTGGACGCCGTGGTCCAGACCTGCTTGAGATCATGGCCGTCCAGCGAGATCTGCAGCGGACGGCCACGCCGCAACACGATGGTGTCCGCATCACCGACCGACTCACCGGCGGCGGGGACCAACTCGTCGCGCTCACCGACGGTGAAACCGCTCTCCTCGACGATATCGGCCACCCGGGACTTCATCGTGGCCACGGTCATCGCGGTGCCGTCCACATTGAGCGTCACGGTCTTACGGGATCCGATCGCCAGCGCACCGGCGGCGATCAGCGTGACGAGCAACGCAGCCACCACCAGACGCAAAGCAGCCGAGGACTGCAGCTTGGTCAACACATCACGAGACGGTAACGAACCTGCTGGACGCGAGCAACCTGGGCGAATAGCTCTCAGCGGACCCTTATCTCCCGACTTTCAGCCCCTGGTCAGCCGATTCCGTAGACGCGCCGGGCGGTCGCGGCGGTGTCGTGGGCCACCTGTTCAGCAGGCAGGTCCAGCAGGTCGGCCAGCGCGCGGACGGTGTACGGCAGGCAATACGGCTCATTGGGCGCGCCCCGGAACGGGTGCGGGGTGAGAAATGGGGCGTCGGTTTCCACCAGCAGTTGTCCGGGCGGAATAAGCGCGGCTGCCTCGCGCAGTGCATGGGAGTTCTTGAAACTCACCGTGCCCGAGAGGCTGAGGATCCAGCCGGCGTCGATACATGTCTTCGCCATCCCCGGACCGGACGAGAAGCAGTGGAAGATCACCGTCTCCGGGGCGCCTTCGGCACCCAACACGTCCAGAATCTCGTCATCGGCCTCGCGGTTGTGGATCATCAACGGCTTGCCGGTGCGCTTGGCGAGGTCGATATGCCAGGCGAAGGCCTCGCGCTGGCTGTCCGGCTGTGCACACCCGCCGAGCTTGCCGGGCCAGTACAGGTCAATACCGGTCTCGCCGATGGCCACCACGCGCGGCGCGGAGGCCAACTCCTCGATCTCGACGCGGGCCGCGTCGGTGAGAGTGTCAGCGCGGGTGGGGTGCAGTCCGACTGCGGCGTAGACCCGCTCATCCCATTCGGTGGCTGTCGCCGCCCAGCGCGCCGAGTCCAGGTCGTCGGCGATAGTCACCACGGCTCCCACTCCGACGGCCTCAGCGCGGTCGAGGATCCCGCATACATCCCTTGCGGTTCGCGCACCGCAGGCGTCCAGGTGCGTGTGGGCATCGACCAGCGGCGTCAACGGCTTCGGGGGCGGTGGCGCCGGACGCTTCGAACTCACGCCCCACACAATAAGGTGATCCTGACATGAGCAAGATCCCGTACTACCTGACCACCGCGATCGCCTATCCCAACGGCGCACCGCACGTCGGGCATGCGTACGAGTACGTTGCCACCGATGCGATCGCCCGGTTCAAGCGGCTGGACGGTTTCGATGTGCGGTTCTTGACCGGTACCGACGAGCACGGCTTGAAGATGGCCCAGGCTGCCGCCGCCGAGGGCATACCGACCGCTGATTTCGCCCGCCGCAACTCCGATCAGTTCCAGCGATTGGAGGAGCTGCTGAACATCTCCTTCGACCGGTTCATCCGCACCACCGACCCCGACCACTACGCCGCGTCGACGGCGATCTGGCAGCAGATGGTCGCACAGGGCGATATCTACCTCGACAGCTACTCCGGCTGGTATTCGGTGCGCGACGAGCGGTTCTTCACCGACGCAGAGACCGAAGTCGGGACCGACCACACCCGGGTCGCCACCGAGACCGGCACGCCGGTCACCTGGACCGAGGAGCAGACCTACTTCTTCCGGCTGTCGGCCTACGCCGAGCGCCTGCTGGCGCACTACAACGAGAATCCGCACTTCATCGCTCCGGAGGTGCGCCGCAACGAAGTGGTGAGCTTCGTCTCCGGCGGCCTGCGCGACCTGTCGATATCGCGCACGTCGTTTACCTGGGGCGTCCCGGTGCCCGGGGACCCTGACCACGTGATGTACGTGTGGGTCGACGCATTGACCAACTACCTGACCGGAGCAGGCTATCCGGACACGGATTCGGCTCTCTACCAACGTTACTGGCCTGCCGATCTGCACATGATCGGGAAGGACATCATCCGTTTCCACACCGTGTACTGGCCGGCGTTTTTGATGTCGGCGGGAATCCCCCTACCGCGCAGGGTGTTTGCGCACGGATTCCTTTACAACCGCGGCGAGAAGATGAGCAAGTCGGTCGGAAACGTCGTCGACCCGGTGTCATTGGTGAACAGCTTCGGCGTCGATCAGGTTCGCTACTTCCTGCTGCGCGAGGTCCCGTTCGGCCAAGACGGCAGCTACAGCGAAGAGGGCATTATCACTCGGATCAACACCGATCTGGCCAACGAGTTGGGCAACCTGGCACAGCGCTCGCTGTCGATGGTGAACAAGAACCTCGACGCCCGCGTGCCCGAACCGGGCGAGTTCAGTGCCGAGGACACCGAACTGCTGACCCTGGCCGGCGGTCTGTTGCAGCGCGTCCGCGCCGCCTTCGACGACCAGGCGATACATCAGGGGCTGGAGGCGATCTGGCTGATGCTCGGTGCGGCGAACCGGTACTTCTCAGCCCAGGAACCCTGGGTGCTGCGTAAGTCAGAGGCGCAAGCCGATCAGATCCGCTTCCGCACCGTGCTTTACACGACACTGGAGGCGGTGCGGATAGCGTCGATATTGGTACAGCCGGTCATGCCGGACTCAGCCGCCAGATTGCTTGACCTGCTGGGTCAATCCTCCGGTCAGCGCGACTTCGCCGCCCTGAACACACCCCTGGCGCCGGGCACCGCGCTGCCGGCGCCGAGCGGGGTATTCCCCCGCTATGAGGCCGCGAGCGGGGCCTCGCGCCGCGATGAGGGCGCGAGCGGGGCCTCGCGCCGCGATGAGGGCGCGAGCGGGGCCTCGCGCCGCGATGAGGGCGCGAGCGGGGCCTCGCGCCGCGATGAGGGCGCGAGCTAGAGCCATGCTGACCGAACGGTTGGGTGCGCTCGGCGCTGCCGATGACGTATTGCTCGCGGTCGCGGCGGGCGCTCGCAGTCGCGGATTACCACCGCCGGCCGCGCTGGTCGGCGAATGGTTCGGCTCCTCCGCGGTGATCGCGCCCAGCGTGGCGGTGCGACCGGTCCCGCCCGCCGAGGTGTTCCCCGATTCGCCCCACCGGGTATCGCCACCGGCACAGTCCGACACCGTCGGCGGGGGGTGGATCGGCTACCTGTCCTATCCCGACCCCGGTAGCGACGGACTTCCGCCGCGAGTTCCGGAAGCGGCAGGCGGATGGACCGATTGCGTGCTTCGCCTGGACCGGACCGGCTGCTGGTGGTTCGAAAGCCTTTCCGGCGAAACACGTGCGGACTGGTTGTCAGCCGCACTCGCGGTACCCCCGGTTCGTCAACCCTGCGAGATCACCTGGCAGCAACCGGATGTCGAGCAGCACCGGGCCGGCGTGTTGTCCTGCCTTGAGACAATTCGCGCCGGCGAGGTCTACCAGGCATGTGTCTGCACCCAGTTCGCTGGCACGGTCGTCGGCTCGCCGTTGGATTTCTTCGCCGATGCGGTGTCACGAACCGGCCCGGCTCGAGGGGCCTATCTGGCTGGCGAGTGGGGTGCGGTGGCCTCGCTGTCGCCGGAACTGTTTCTGCGCCGGGTCGGCACCGAGGTGCGCTCCAGCCCCATCAAGGGAACGCTTCCCTGGCACGCCGAACCGGGCCAGTTACTCGCTTCAGCCAAGGATGTCGCGGAGAACATCATGATCGTCGACCTGGTGCGTAACGACCTCGGGCGGGTGGCTGTGACGGGCTCGGTGACCGTCACCGAACTGCTGGCCGTGTACCCGGCACCCGGAGTGTGGCATCTGGTCTCGACAGTGTCGGCACAGGTGCCGACTGATCTGCCGAACTCAGCGTTGCTCAACGCCGCCTTCCCGCCGGCATCGGTTACCGGCACACCCAAAACCCGCGCGCGACAACTTCTTTCGCAGTGGGAACCACACCGGCGCGGAGTTTACTGCGGAACGGTGGGCCTGGCGTCTCCGGTGGCGGGCTGCGAACTGAATGTGGCGATCCGCACCGTGGAGTTCGACGCGCGCGGCGGAGCCGTACTCGGTGTCGGTGGCGGCATCACCGCCGACTCGGCCGCGGATGCCGAATGGCAGGAGTGCCTACACAAAGCAGCACCGATCGTGGTTCAAGACCCACGAGCGCGCAGGACCGCGTCGTAAAGTTCCCGTCGCGATGGGGCGCCCGCATGCGCATCGACCACCCGGGCGCAGGCATCTTTCACCCGCATCCCGCCGGCAATAAGCACACCGACTTCGGCGACGAGGGACTCGGGATCGGTGACCGGAGTCGCGCCGCCCAGCACCACGGTGATCTCGCCAAGCACCCCGTCAGCCGACCACTCCGCGAGCTCACCGAGCGTGCCGCGCCTGATCTCCTCGTGAACCTTGGTCAACTCCCGGCACACCACCGCACGGCGTTCGGCGCCTAATTCGTCGACGGCGTCGCGCAGGCAGTCAGCGAGTCGTCTCGGTGATTCGAAGAACACCACCGTGCGTGCCTCGGCGGCAAAGGTGGCCAGCCACGCCCGCCGGGCCGCCTTCTTACGCGGACCGAAACCCTCGAAGCAGAACCGGTCCGACGGCAGACCGGACACGGCCAGCGCGGTGGTCACCGCCGACGGTCCGGGAATACACGACACCGTCAACCCTGCCGCCACGCACGCCGTCACCAGCCGGTAGCCCGGATCGTTGATCAGCGGCATGCCGGCGTCGCTGACGACCAGCACCGTGGCGCCCGCGGCGATATCGGCCAGCAGGCCGGGCACTCGAGCCGCCTCGTTCTGGTCGAACAGACTGACCACCCGGCCGGTGATCTCGACATCCAGCGCCTTGGCCAAGGTGCGCACCCGGCGGGTGTCCTCGGCGGCCACCACGTCAGCCGCGTGCAGCGCGTCGATCAGGCGTTTCGACGCGTCGCCTGCCTGCCCCAGCGGGGTGGCACCGAGCAGCAGGCGACCGGGCATCACCCCCACACCCTACGATCGCAGACGTGACCGCCCCGGCCGATGAACTCCGTGCCGCCGATCCGGTGGCCGATCTCGTCAGCCCCGGACCCATCGAACCCGTCGCCGACTTCGGGCCGACCGACCGTCTGGAGGGCTGGGCGGCGACGGCTGTCGTGACCGCAATCGGCGCAGTGACGCGCTTGATGAACCTGGGCTCACCCACTGACGCGGGCACACCGATCTTCGATGAGAAGCACTACGCGCCGCAGGCATGGCAACTGCTGCACAACTACGGTGTGGAGGACAACCCTGGATTCGGCCTGGTGGTTCATCCTCCGGTGGGTAAACACCTGATCGCGATTGGCGAGGCGCTGTTCGGCTATACCGGTCTGGGTTGGCGGTTCACCAGCGCTGTCTTCGGTGTAATTCTGGTGGCGCTGGTGGTCCGTATCATCCGGCGGATAAGCCGTTCCACACTGATCGGCGCGATTGCGGGGCTGCTCGCTGTCTGCGACGGGGTCAGCTTCGTCGCCTCCCGGACCGCACTCCTCGATAACTTTATGACCGTCTTCGTGGTGGCGGCCTTTGGAGCGCTCATGGTCGACCGGGATCAGATCCGCGGACGGATGCACACCGCATTTCTTCAGGGCCGGATCACCGAAACCCCCTGGGGCCCAAGGCTTGGCGTGAGGTGGTGGCGTTTCGGCGCAGGAGTGCTGCTCGGGCTGGCCTGCGCGACGAAATGGTCGGGCCTGTACTTCGTGTTGTTCTTCGGCCTGATGTCACTGGCTTTTGATGTCGCAGCCCGCCACGCCTACCGGGTGCCTCGGCCGTGGACGGGAGTGCTGCGACGCGATCTCGGCCCGGCCGCCTCGGTTTTCGGGATCATTCCGGCGGTGGTGTACCTGTTGGCGTATGCGCCCTGGTTCGCATCCGAGACGGCAATCAATCGTCACGAGGTGGGGCAGTCGATCGGCCCGCGGCAGTGGTTTCAACCGCCCGACGCCATCCGCTCACTGTGGCATTACACCTACAAGGCCTATCACTTCCATTCCACGCTGACGAACTCGATGGGAAATCACCATCCGTGGGAGTCCAAGCCGTGGACGTGGCCGATGTCGCTGCGGCCGGTGCTGTATGCCATCGACGATTCCGATGTGCCAGGCTGCGGCCCGGCGTCGTGTGTCAAGGCCGTCATGCTCGTCGGCACCCCGTCACTGTGGTGGCTTGCGGTCCCGGTGTTGCTGTATGCCGCATGGCGTGCATTCATTCGCCGCGACTGGCGGTACGGGGTTGCGCTGGTGGGATATTGCGCAGGCTGGTTACCGTGGTTCGCCGCCATCGACCGCCAGATGTATTTCTTCTACGCGGTGCCGATGGCACCATTCCTGGTCATGATGGTCGCTCTGATTCTCGGCGACATCCTGTTCAAGCCCACCCGCAATGCCGAACGCAGAACCCTGGGCATGCTCGCCGTCAGTTGCTACCTGGCGCTGGTGATCACGAACTTCGCCTGGATGTTTCCGATCCTGACCGGGATTCCGATTTCGCAGTCCACCTGGCACATGCAGATGTGGTTGCCCAGCTGGCGGTGACGTCCGAGATCGACACCAGGGTTGCAATTCCCGTTTATGCACAGCCCTGACGGCGATCTCGACACAGTGAGGGGCGGGGCATCGGGGTCCCGACGCACTATGCGGGGTATGTCTTTCATCGGAAGCGAGGCGCTAAGAAGCGGCAGCATCACCCGGGGCCAGCTGCGATGGAAATACACCGCAATCCACCCCGATGTTTACATCGAGAAGGGAACTGAGCGAACCCTTGAGGTGGACACTCAAGCGGCCACCCTCTGGGTGACAGATGGCATCGTCACGGGCCGAGCCGCCGCGGCGCTGCATGGCGTTCCCTGGATAGGACGCACATCAATCGAACTAATCGGGCGCAGTCGCCGCGCCAGGGATGGTGTCATCGTGCGCGATGAGCGCATCGATGCAGACGAGATCACCCGAGTTCGCGACTTCGCCGTGAGTACACCACCCCGAACTGCACTCGATCTTGCTCGCCACCTGAACCGGGTTGAGGCGGTCGCACACCTCGACGGCCTCGCGGCGGCGACCGGCGTCGAGGCCAAAGATGTGCTCTCCCTTGCTCGCCGCTACCCGGGCGCGCGAGGCGTCCGGAAAGCCCGGAGCATCGCACCCCTGCTTGATGCGGGTGCGCAGTCTCCACGCGAGTCGTGGCTTCGCATGCTTGTGATCGACGCCGGCTTTCCGCGGCCGACAACGCAGATCAGGGTCTCCGACGGATACCTCACCGCGTTCGTCGATATGGGTTGGGAGGAGCTGAGGATCGGCGTCGAGTACGACGGTGATCAGCACCGCTACGACAGGAGTCAGTTCGTGAAAGACATTGGTCGCCTTGAGATGCTTGCCCAATGCGACTGGCTGGTAATTCGAGTGGTCTCCGAACACAGCCGGGCTTTCATCCTGCGGCGCATACATGAGGCATTCCGCCGCAGGGGCGGGCTGGCCCTCGCGAAATCTGCGTGAGGGTTGCCCAAGGCAACCGACCACAGCCCGGCTGTCGATCTCGAGTGTTCAGCGTCGGATGGCGTTGACGCCGGCAATCAGCAGATCTCGGGCGCGTTGGGTGTTGACCGGGGCCACCGGTTTATCCGGTAGCACAAGCGGATTGGCCGAGACGATCACCTGGTAGGCACCGAAGTGAGCGGAGTAGTTATAGACCTCGCCGGTGCGGGATTTGCCGTCGATCACCGTCTGCACCACACGGTGCACGCCGATCGTTTTGGTCCCGTCGATACTCGGCACCTCGACGGCCTCGACTGTGCCGCTCACCGTACCGCCGGCGAAAGCGACCTTGCGGCAATCGGATCCGGGTTCGACCACCGGGACCGCCTCATTGGTCTGGACGGCGATGACGACAAACCGGTTGCCCTCGCCTTCGGCCGACACCGCCGCCATATTGCCCTCGGTGCCGGCAGGCACCAGTTGCCCGGTGGCGAACTGGACACACTCGGCGGGCTCGAACTTCAATCCATCGGGAAGTTTCTGACCACTCAACACTTTGGGGTCAATCCCGGTCGGGGCCACCTCGGTGACTTTGAACTGCGGCCCGAAACTTGCCTTAACCTCGGAGATCTTGGCGATATCAGTAGCAGCCGGCCGATCAGCACCGCAGCCGGCCACAAGGCCGGCAGACAGCACCACCATGACGACTCCGCGCGTACCCATCGTCGCCAACTTACCCACACTCGACCGCTCAACCCCGCAACGCCGCCACGGTGGTGGCAAGCAGCTCCGCGACGAACCCCCGATCCAGCGGCGGGTGCGGGGACCCGGGGTCGGTGATCAGGGTGACGTACGCGACGTGGCGGTCAAGATAGGCCAGCGCTGTCGTGGCCCGGGCATTGGTCTCAGTGCCGGATTCCACAATGGTTCGTGTCATCGCCTCCCAAGCGACGGTCTCCGTACCCTCGATCACGGGGGCGTCGGTTCGGGAGACCTCGGCATTGGTGTGACCGAAAGCCATTGTCCAGCCGCTGCATTGATTCACAAGGTCTGCACCCGGCTTGCTATCCGGGGTCGCGCTCACCACAACAAAGATCGTTCCGCCCGACCCCGACGCCGAGAGGCCGCGGGCACTGCGGTCAGACGGAGCGGGGTCGGCCAGGATTGCGCACTGCGGCGGATCAGCAGTCCAGCCGGCCCCGAATCCCCACAGCGAGGCCGCACTCACCGGACCGGACACGTCGGCGACCTCGTAGCCCTGCGGCAGCGCCGACCGAACCCTGATGACGTTGGTGACATTCACCGCCCGGGGTTCGGCCGCACCACTCGGCGGCGACGGGCTCGGCGGAGATCCGCAGGCACCCAGGCAGACCGATGCCGCCACACCCACCGCACGCCATCGCACGCCGCTTTGATACCACGGCCGCAGCCGAGTGCCCAGAGGCTACCGACCGGTTCGTCCCGCAGGAGACGGCGTTCTAGCTCTCGCGGTTGAGTCGCCAGATCCCGGCTGACATCACCGTGGCGAATCCGCACCACAGCGGATACGGCGTCAGCGCGGCCCCCAGTTTCGGATCGGCATCGGCCGCGCGTCGGACTAGGTCGGCGCTGCTGGCCGTCAGTGCCGCGGCGGCGACCGTCGACAAGCCCAGCTTGTGCCTGTTGAAGAAAATCCAACTCCAGCCGGCGTTGAGGACGAGGTTGACGCCGAGTGCGCCTGCGTAGGCCCGTGCTTTCGCATCATCGCCGCCGTCCCGGAACCGGTTGATCGCCGCCGCCGAGGTAACCGCAATATCGGTGAAAAGCGCAGTCCAGGCGATCGGAAATACGACATTCGGCGGAACGAAGCTGGGCTTGCGGATGGTGGAGTACCAGTTGCCCACGCCATCGCGGCTCACCGCGCTTCCCGCGGCGGCTGCTGCCGCGGTGGCCAGAACAGTAGCGACGAGCGTTTTTCGCACATCTTCAACGTACCGGCCGCGGCCGGGGCCCAGCCGGTAGGACCAGCTGTGGAGGTTACGCTCGATTTCCCCGCGGGTGGGCATTAAGCTGCACATTTGAAGCGGTCAGCGGTGATGCGACCACGGGACGTAGGGAGAACTGCCTCGATGAAGAAGATGTCGGTGGTCACCACTGTGGGGCTGTGCGCCGTGACCTTGACTGTCACGCTGGCCGGTTGCAGCGCCACCAAGACCGAAACCAAGTCCGATGCGAGTTCGGCCGCATCCAGTGCCGTTGCATCCGGCGCATCCTCGGCCAGCTCGACCCTGGCGATACCCGATATGCCCACCGGGCCCCACAAGACCATCGCCGACTACGTCAACGACAACAAGATCGTCGAGACGCCGTTCAAGAAGGATGAGCCCGGGGCTCCGGTCTTCGACTTCGCGACGCCTCCCGATTGGGAGTTGGCCGGCTCGAAAACTCCGGAATGGGCCTACGGCGCGATCGTCTACCAGAAGGCCGCGAATCCTGCCGATCCGCCGTTCGTGCTGGCAATCATCTCCAAGCTCACCGGTGACGTCGACCCGGCGAAGATCCTCGAGTACGCACCGGGCCTGCTGCAGAATCTGCCGGGCTATGAGCAGGACGGTGATGTGCAGAAGACCACGCTGAGCGGTTTCGACGGGGTCAAGTTCCAGGCTTCCTACCTCAGGGGCGAGGAACGCCGGTACATCGCTCAGGCGACGATCGTCATTCCGGGTAAGGATGGCGCGGTCTTTGTGCTGCAACTCAATGCCGATGCCCCGCAGGACCAGGGCCAGGTCATCCGCGACGCCGCCACGGTGATCAATGCGGAGACCAAGATCACGGTCTGACGCCGCCGGATGATCGGCCTAGCCGACCGCGCGTACGACTTGCCTTGTGACAGCGAGGATCTCGGCTGCGGTCGTTGAGTCGATACTCAGTTCGTCGAGACTCGGCACGTCAAATTCGGTTGTCACCACGCCGGGCTCGTCATGCAGCCATTCGGCGCCGAACCGGTCCAGGATGGCCCGCATCCGAAGATTGTCGGCCAGCAGTCGCGCGGTGAACCGCCGGACTCCGCCGCTCTGTGCGGCGATGGTGAGCGCGTCCATAAGCAACCCGCCGATTCCGCGGCCCTGGTAATCATCGGCGACGATGAACGCGATCTCGGCCACACTCGCATCGTTGACATCACGGACGAATCGAACATCGGCGACAACCGGACCGTCCACGCCGTCGACCAGGACCCAGACGAAATGGTCCACATAGTCGACCTGAAACAGGTAGTCCATCAACGCCGGACTCGGTGCGCGGGCGGACATGAAACGGCGATAGAGGGTCTCGCTGGAGAATTCCACCGACGGATGGTCGGAGCGTTCGCTGTCGCCGGGCAGAACCGGCCGCAGCATCAACTCGGTGCCATCCTTGAGTAGTACCGGAATGGGCGTCACGAATGCCGCAAGTCGCTGGCGGGCGGTCCGGAGCAGCCGCTCACTGACGCCGGGAAGGTCAGCCATCGCGGCGAACGCCTTCTCGTCACCGATATAGCCGGACAGCGGTTCGGTGGCGGTCACGGTGGCGGTGCGGGGTTTATCTCGCAACAGCGCGATCTCGCCGACGATCACTCCGGCGGAGACCTCATCGAGTACGACGGCGTCATCCTCGCCGGTATGACGGATCTCGGCCCGGCCGGAGTGGATCAGGATGAATGACACGGCTTGCTCGCCCTGGCGCATCAGCACCTGTCCGGGGGCCGCGCGCAGCGGCCGCAGCCGCTCGGCCACGGCATGCAATTGCTCAGCCGAACAGCCTTCGAACAACTCCATATCGGCCAAACCCTCGGTGCGCAGGCTCACCAGTTCAGCGCTCTCCCCCAACGCCGACGCCAGACCGCGTTCACCGTGATCCGCCGTCATCGCATGGTCCTGGCCATGGCGACTAGTAGGCCAGAAGATTGACTATTCCGCTGAAGGCTTTCGGTAACGCACTAGCAACCGGCACGATCAACGACCGTACCGGCGAGCAGCCACTGGCCTGCAGTAATCCGGCGGTCAGCGCCCGGTAGCGGCGCGACATTGTGCGCCACTCGTGGTCATAGTCGCCAGGGTTGTCGGCCAGCACTGCTTTGACCAGCAACTCCGCACCACCAAAGGCGATACCCAGACCCTCGCCGGTCAGCGCGTCCACATAGCCTGCCGCATCACCGACGAGCATCACCCGCCCGGCCGAACGACTCTTCACGCGTTGCCGCAGCGGGCCTGCAGCCCGATCGGAGCCGTGCGGAGCCGAACCCAGTCGTGCCGCCAGAGCGGGGAAAGCCCTCAGCTGGTCGTCGAATTTGCCCTGCCGGGAGGTCAGTACTGCTACACCCACACTGTCCTCTGCCACAGGTGTCACATACGCCTCGGTGTCATGCGCCCAGTAGACCTCGACGGTGTCACTCCACGGGGCGATTTGGAAGTGACGCCGGATCCCCCAGCGGCGCCGGCCGCGGCTTGGCAGGTCCAGTCCGAGGGAGCGCCGGATCGGCGAGTGCAGACCGTCGGCCGCGGCCAGGTAACGCGCCCGCAGTTCTCCGCATCGAACAGACGACGCATCCTGGCTCACCGCGCCGATGTCGGCGTGAAGTATCCGCACCCCAGCCGCGGAGGCCGCATCGTGGAGGGCCTCGGAAAGAGCGGTACGGCGCATTCCCAAACCCTCGCCCGACCGGAAGTCGGCGCGGACGCGGCGGGTTGAATCCAGATAGGTGATGCCGTGAAATGCCTTGCCGTGCGGGTTCACTCCGATGTTCCGCAGATGCTTCACGGTGTGCGGCATCAGCCCCTCACCACAGGCCTTGTCGATTGGGCCGGGCCTGCGTTCGATGACGACTGCCTCCAGACCGGCCTGGGCGGCATAGGTGGCGGTTGCCAGCCCGCCGGGGCCACCGCCGGCGACGATGAGATCGATCACGTCAAACTCGCCAGTGCTGTGTTCTCTGTGGTGATGCGGGTGGCAAGTAGGACGCCGTTGAGCACGGTGAAAACCAGTGCGGTGATCCACGCGGTGTGGACCAGGGGTAGCGCGACGCCCTCGGCGATCACGGCGACATAGTTGGGGTGCGACAGCAGTCGGTACGGCCCGCCGGAGACCCGCGAGGCACCGGGAATCACCACGACCCGGGTGTTCCACTGTTGCCCAAGCGTCGTGATGCACCACCAGCGAAGTGCTTGCGCCACAACCACTATCGCCAGCATCGGCCAGCCCAGCGATGGCAGGAACGGCCGATCCAACCAGATCACCTCGGCTAGGCAGCCGACCAGTAATCCGGTGTGCAGGATAACCATCGCCGGATAGTGGGCGGCGCCGAACTCGACGCCACCCTGGGTGCGGCTCCACGCCAGGTTGCGCTTGGAGACGACAAGTTCAGCCACCCGCTCGCAGGCGACTGCGGCGATCAACAGCACGTACCACATCATGAAATGTGAACCATCAATGCCATTGCAGCAGAACCAGCTCCGAACAGAAGCCGGGTCCCATCGCCATCATCACTGAGGGGCCGCTCATCGGGTGTTTGGCTTTGGTGTCCCGGAGCACATGCAGTACCGAGGACGATGACAGGTTGCCGACGTCGGCCAGGGATCGCCAGGTGAGTTCAAGAGCGCCGTCCGGCAGGTCGAGGCTCTCCTCAATCGCCTCGATCACCTTGGGGCCACCGGGGTGGCTCACCCAGGTTCCGATGTCGTCAACGGTGAGGTCGTGCGCGCCGAGGAATCCGGTGACGTCATCACGCAGGTACCGGCTTACGACCTCGGGCACATCGGGAGACAGCACCAACTGAAAGCCGGTCGACCCGATATCCCAGCCCATGGTGCGCATCGAGTTCGGATACAGGTGACTGCGGGAGTCGATGATGTCAGGTCCGACCGCACCGATCTCGCGGGCACGACGTTCGCCGACCGCGACGACCGCTGCGGCCCCGTCGCCGAACAGCGCGCCGCCGACAAGACCGGCGATCTCCGGCGTCAATGCCGGGAAGGTCAGCGAGCACAACTCCACCGACAGCAGCACCGCGACGTCATCGGGCGCTCCGCGCAGATAGTCATGCAGTCGGGCCACGCCGGCCGCGCCGGCCACGCAGCCGAGTCCGAACATCGGCACCCGCCGCACATCGGGCCGCAGTCCGAGCCGGGTGGCCACCCGGGCCTCCAGCGACGGCACCATGATCCCGGTCACCGTCGTCGACATGACCATGTCCACGTCCTCGGGGCGCAATCCGGCCTCGTCGAGTGCGGCAGTCAGCGCCGCGCAGGCGAGGTCCACCGCATGCTCGATGTAAAGATCGTTGGCTTTGCTGAAATCCTGCAGGCCGGGATAAGCCTCAATCGGCAGCACCAGGTGGCGGTGGCCGACCTTGGCGGAGCGGTGAAGACTGCGCACGATTTTGTCGTGGCCGGCGAAAGCCGGGAATTTCAGGAACGCCTCGGTGATCTCATCCTGGCTGTAGCGGTTCGGGGGCAGTGCGCCCTGCACCCCCGCGATCACGCTGACCGGACGAGCCGCACTGGACGTGGGTTTGCTGGACATACTCCCAGTATGCCCGTATTCCACGGGGCCGACCCTTACGGATGGCTGACGCCGGGGTCCGACGCCGGACACTCACCTCGGTAGTCGTGGCCAGGGAAACCAGTATCGGACGGTTTGGGCGTAATCATCAAAGGTCCGGCCATAGATCCGCCGGTAACGGGCCTCTTTGAACAGTGGCGCGATCAGGCAATAGGCCGTAAACGTGATTGCTACCACAAGTTGGTCGGGTGTCCACGTGGGGACGGTCCACAGGGTCAACGCGAAAGAAACGTAGATCGGTTGGCGGGTCAGCCGGAACAGGCCCGTCACCGGCATCGGCGGATAGACCGGCTTGCGGCCGCGAAGCAACGCGAACCACCCCAGACTGCCGGTCTGCACGGACAGCCCGGCGTCGGCCATGGACTTTCCGAGCAACGCCCAGGAAGCCGCGTAGAGCGCGACCATGACCACCAGTGCCGGCCCTCTGGCCTGCCACCAGAGGGTTGACGATGGCGTCCAGAATGCGAAGAGGGCGAAGATCTGCAGTGCGGCGATGGTGACGTAACTCGTCGTCGACAGGGTGCTTCCCGCACCCATTGGCGCCAAGCGCGCGAGCAGCCCCCTGCCCCGGTTGGTCAACAGCAGGGAGTGCACGAGCGGGAACTGGACCAGCAGCGCGACATTGGCAACCCAGCTCCACGGCGCCGGCACGGTACCCAACGATCGACTCATGCCGAAGAACATCGCCGCCATCATCGTCAGCACCCCCAGTGCGAAGGAAACATGGCAGATGACGCCGTAGCACAGCGCCAGCGATACGCGCCCGCGCCTTCGACGGACATCGTCACCTGGTGACAGCGTTTCCACCGAGGCTCCCCTTTCGATAACGGTTTACTGCCGCTACCTCACGTAGCGTATCCAACATGGAACTGCGAAGGCGTTTGTCGATGCTTCGATGGTCCGTCTTGCGCGCAGGCATCGGTGTCCGAAATTTCACCAGAACGGGCCAGTTGGGTGACGGCCGGGAGACTGCCGCTGCTGATTACGTGGTTGCTCACGCCCGCAAGGGCGATATCGAGGATGTACTCGCGAAAATGGATCGGTACTCCTACGACAAGTCATTTCTGGTCAGCGTCGGCGACGAGAAGGGAAAACTGCTCGATGCCGCGGTCCGGCGAGCGAATCCCCGACTGGCTCTGGAGTTGGGCACCTACTGCGGGTACGGCGCGTTGCGGATCGCGGCTGCCGCACCCTCGGCTCAGATACTTTCAGTTGAGTTGTCCGCCGCCAATGCCGTTGTTGCACAAGCCATCTGGAGTCATGCAGGTGTTGCTGATCGAATCACCTGCGTAGTCGGGACTATCGGCGATGACGGAGTCACCCTGGACAGATTGCAGGCTGACCACGGATGCACCTCCGGTGGGATCGGCTTCCTGTTCATCGATCACGAGAAGAACGCATACCTGACCGATCTATTGGCCATCGTCAAGCGTGGCTGGTTGAAACCTGGGGCAATTGTCCTGGCAGATAACGTCGGTTTCCCCGGCGCTCCGGAGTACCGCGCCTACATGCGTGAGCACCAGGGCACAAACTTCCGCACAGTTGAGCATCGGACTCATGTCGAGTACCTACCACTGATCCCCGATCTGGTCCTCGAATCGGACTACCTCGGCTAGGAGTCCTTGCAACGGAACCGGTTTCGTCAGCGAGTGACCCTGTCCATCCGGTGCCGCCCGCCGCCGCCGCCGTCCTCGCTGATCCCCAGCAGGCCGTGCAGTCTCACCAACGGTTGGGGGGCCCACCAGTTCCACTTACCCATCACGTGCATGAACGCGGGTACCAGAACAACCCGAACCAGGGTGGCGTCGACAAGCACCGCCAGGGTCAGGCCCAGTCCGAACAATCGCATCACCGCCACCTGTGCTGCGATCAGCGCAGCGAACGAGATCGCCATGATCAGGGCCGCGGCCGTGATTACTCGCCCAGTGCGGGCCAGGCCCAACGCCACGCTTTCGTCGTTATCGGCTGATGTTTTCGGGGATGCAAGCCAGAACTCCCGAATTCGCGAGACCAGGAACACCTCGTAGTCCATCGACAGTCCGAAGGCCACACAGAACAAGAGCACCGGCATATTGGCCACCAGCGTGCCGGTCGTCGTGGTACCCAGGCCGCCGAGGTTACCGTCCTGAAAGATCCACACCGTCGCACCGAAGGCCGCCGACAGCGAGAGCACATTGAGGATCAACGCCTTGATCGGAACCACCACGCTGCCGGTCAACAGGAACAGCAGCACCAGCATGATCGCGGCGATCAGACCCAGCACCAACGGTAACCGGGATGTGATGGCGTCGACGCTGTCCCGGTTGGTCTGCGCCAGCCCCCCGAACTCGGCTGCTCGACCGCCCGGGGTGGGCACCGCATGCATTCGGCTGAGTTGGGTTTCGGAGGCTTGCGAGAACAGCGGCAGCGAGCTGCCGACCGTCAGCAGGGTGCTACCGGACGCCTCCCCGGTGGCTGTCAGCGGCGGACCGGTCAATCGGCCGGCCATATAGGTGCCACTCGGCGCCGATACCGAGTTCACGTCGGGAATGCGGGACAGGTCGGCGGCGTAACGGTCGACCTCGGCGCGGTCCAGGCCAGCGGAATCCGGGATGACGATCGGCACTTCAGAGTCAGAATCAATCGCGAAATCTGATCGCAGCAGATCACCGACCTGATGTGCTGACGCAGATTTCGGCAACACCCGATCGTCAGGAAACCCGGGACGCACGCCTAAGAACGGAGCGCCAAGAACACCCAATAGCACCACGACGGTCAAACCGATTGGTACCGCGTGACGCATGACGAATTTTGTCGAGCGATACCAGAACTGCTGCTCGACCGGCAGCGGTGTGGGCGCCGGCCGGAGCTGTATCCGGCGCAACGCGCGCCGCACATCATGACTATCCAACCGATCCCCGAGCGCCACGATGGCCGCGGGCGTGATCACAATCGCCGACAGTGCGGCAAACGCAACCGTCGCCACGCCCGCATAGCCGAACGAGCGCAGGAAGTTCATCGGGAAGATCACCATCACCGCCATCGACAGCGCGACGATCACCGCCGAGAACAAGACGGTTCGGCCGGCCGTAGCCATGGTGGCGACAACGGCATCCTCGCGATCGGCACCGGCGGCAAGCTCATCGCGGTAACGACTGATCATCAGCAGCGTGTAGTCAATGGCCAACGCCAAACCCATTGCGGTGGTCAGGTTCAGAGCGAAAATCGACACCTCGGCGAAGAAAGTGATGGTGCGCAAAACAGCGAGCGATCCCAGGATCGCCATCACCCCGACACCGATCGGCAGAGCCGCAGCCAAGACGCCCCCGAATACCCAGATCAGCACGAGAAAACTGAGCGGAACAACGATCGCCTCCAGCAGCAGCAGGTCCCGCTTCGACTGCTCGGTGACCTGCAGGTTCACCATCGCGGCACCACCCGCCCGCACCACAATTCCATCGCGGTCTCCGACTATCGCGTTAGTAAGTTCCTTGGCATAAACCTGTTGCGGGCCCTCAGCGCCGACGATCCCCGTCACGATAAGTCCGGACCGCTTGTCGGTGGAGACCAGAGCTGATGCGGCCGGAGGAGGCGCAGTCCATGCCGATGTGATGGACGCGACATGACCGGACCGGGTGAGTCGGTCGATGGCGTCACCGGCCACTGCGCGCGCCTGGGGGCTGTCGAATCGGTCAGGCGCGGTGATGACGATGACGA
>Ga0194051_1000423_pt1 | contig 24151 bp, 19 predicted proteins | sample SepL2320m_MetaG_FD_161275 | JGI IMG/M metagenome (GOLD analysis project Ga0194051, IMG submission 161275) | Anoxic zone freshwater microbial communities from boreal shield lake in IISD Experimental Lakes Area, Ontario, Canada - Sep2016-L239-20m | ecosystem: Environmental > Aquatic > Freshwater >... | reverse complement strand
TCCCCCCGCAACGAGTGCTCCCCCTATTCCACCCATTCCGTGCAGCGTTTGCCACCCTGGCAAGTCGCGACAAATGTGGATTAGTGGGGCGATCAGGCGCTCGAGTGGGCGCGGCGCCAGGACTTACTCGACAGCGGCCTTCACGCAACTGCCCGCCGCCGTCTCGCTGTCCTTTGCGTTGCCGGCCGCAATTCTATTGCCCGACACCAGGAGCTTGGTCTGGGCCTCGACGACGGATTGCCAGTTTCCCCGGGTCGGCTTGTCGGCCATGGACGCGGCATAGATCAGGAAGGAATCGCCATTCAGCTTCATGGCACAGGTGTCTCCCGCCGCGGCATTCGCAAAGGCTGCCGTGCTGGAAATCGTCAGGATCGTGGCCAACACGCCAACTGCATGCTTCATCGCGGTTCCTCCGAATCCGGGTGTCATTTTACATGTCTTGGCTGTCGCTCAAATGACTTCATTCGCCGTCGGCATGAGCGCGCAGGATGCGCGCGGTCCAGGAGATCATGACTCTTCCGGACCGCGCGCATCCTGCGCGCTCATGGTCGAGGATCAATGCCGCCTTCCGCGCACCACGGCGCGCAATGTCGCCACCGCGCGGTCGATCTCCGCTTCGGGTGTGCCGGCGTAGCCCAGGATCAGGCCGTGCCGTCGGGGGCGGCCGGCGTAGCAAACCGAGAGCGGCTGCACGACGAGGCCGGCGGCCGCCGCAGCCTTCGTCACGGCAACATCGTCGAACGACTTCGCAAGCCTGGCCACCGGCATCGCGATCAGGTGCATGCCGCCTGCGTCGGGCGCGATCGTCAGCAGGCCGTCGAGATGGCGTTCGGCCGCCGCCAGCAGCGCCTCACGCCGCCCGGCATAGAGAAGGCGCGTGCGGCGCAGATGGGCGGCGAGATGGCCTTCCGCGATGAAGCGCGCCAGCGCGCCCTGGGCCATCAGCGGCGCGCGCACCGAGATCCTGTCCATCAGCCGCTCCGTCACCTCGACCAGCGAGGACGGCAGGACGAGAAAGCTGAGGCGCAGCGCCGGGAACAGCAGCTTGGAGAAGCTGCTGAAGTAGGCGACGCGGCCGGAGCGGTCGAGCGCGCGCAGCGGCGCCAGCGGCCGGCCGCTGTAACGGTACTCGCCGTCGAAATCGTCCTCGGCGATCCAGCCCTTGTGACGCTCGGCCCAACTCAGCAGCTTTAGCCGGCGCTGCAGGCCGAGCACGGCGCCGAGTGGGAAATGATGGGCGGGCGCCACGATCGCGAGGCGTGCCTCCGGGGCCGCGGCCTCGGCCGCCTCGGGTGGGAAGCCCGCCTCGTCGATGCGCACCGGCACGGCGCGTACGGAGGCCGCAGCCAGAGCATCGCGCACGCCGATGAAACCCGGTTCCTCGATCCAGGCCGCGTCGCCCGCGTCGAGGGCCACTTCGGCGAAGAGCGCCAGCCCGTGGCGGATGCCGGTGGTGATGACGACCTCGCGCGCCTCGCAGCTAAAACCGCGCGCCACGCCGAGGTAGGTCGCGACCGCCTCGCGCAGGCCGGCATGGCCGAACGGGTGCGCGGCTGCCGCTTCCGCAGATGGCCGGCGCCATTCGCGCTCCAGCAGCTTGGCCCACAGCGCGAAGGGAAAGGCCTCGCGGTCGGGCTGGCTGGTCGGAAAGGCCAGCGGCAGGGCGTCTGATGCGACCGGCGGGCTGGCGGCCAGCAGGGCGCGGGCGCGTCTCGCTACAATCGGGCGCGCGACTGTGGGGCAGGCAATCTGCGGCGCTTCCAATGGCACCGGCGTGCGCGGCGCATATAACATCTCGTCCGGCAGGTTGGCCGCCACCGACATGGCCGAGCCCGGCTGGCCCACGACGTAGCCCTCGGCCACGAGCTGGTCGAGCGCCAGCACCACCGTGCCGCGGGCGCAGTCGAGATCCTGCGCCAGCAGGCGCGACGACGGCAGGCGCGTGCCGGGTTTCAGCCGGCCCTCGAGGATGGCGCGCCGCACCTGCTCGCCGATCTGGCGATGCAGCGGCAGCGGGCTCGCGGGATCGAGCGCGACACCGAGCGGCGGCGCGCGGCGGGAGCGATTGGCGCGAGGCATCTGAACTGGTCCAGTCGTTTTTGCTCAAACCGGCTCTTTCACCTGATCCGTATCGCGGTGATTGTCCAGCCCGCAAGCAACCCCCTTCCCGGTGCGCCCAAAGGTCATGTCATGAGCCCTCCCGATTCAGTCGATTCCCCCGCGAGCTATCCCGTCACCAACGTGAACAAGGTGAAGCGCGTCCACGAGCGAGGGCGCTACGACAAGGCGACCGTGCACGCGATCCTCGACGCCGCCCTGGTCTGCCACATCGCCTATGTCATCGACGGCCGGCCCTACTGCACGCCGACCGGCTTCTGGCGCGAGGGCAGCCACCTCTACTGGCACGGCTCCTCGGCCAGCCGCATGATCCGCAGCCAGAAGGAAGGCGTCGACGTCTGCCTCACCGTCACGCATCTCGACTCGCTGGTGATGGCGCGTTCCGGCTTCCACCACTCGGTGAACTATCGTGCCGTCATGGCCTTCGGGAAGGCGCATGTGATCGACGACCCTGAAGTGAAGCTGAAGCTGATGGACCGCTTCATCGACCGCATCTACCCCGGCCGCTCCAACCTCATCCGCCAGCCGAACAAGCAGGAATTCAAGGCGACCACCATGATCGGCATGGAGATCGAGACGGCGTCGGGCAAGATCCGCAACACCCATGTCGCCGACGAGGAAGAGGACTACGCGGGCGTGCCGGCCTGGTCGGCGCTCTATCCGATCACGCAAGTGCTGGGCGAGCCGTCCGACTGCCCGCGCCAGCTCCCCGGCCTCACGCGGCCGGACAAGATGTCCGACTTCGAGCCGGGCAGCCGCTTCGATGAGCTGATGACGAAGAGCTATCGCCGGACGTTCGGAAGCTAGTCACTGCTGGGGGCGCGCCACTCCGTGGCGCGATCTTCGCTAAACATTGACGACGACGCGAGGCTGAGTAGTCCGCCACGGGGTGCCGTTGAGGCCCGAATTTGCTATAGTCGGTGGCCTCTGGAGAGAGAGCCATGCCCGACACCGTCGCCCCCCCTAAGGACGCCATCGAACCCGCCGCCGAGCGCCGCGCCAGCCTCGACCAGGCGCTCGCCAGTACGCGACTCGAAGGGCACGTCCCTACGCCCGAGTTCCTCGCCGACTGCGAGGACTACATTGCTGGAAGGGTCACGCGCGAGGAAGCCATGGCCCGCAGTACTGCACGCGCACTCGCGGCCGAGCGGGCCGCCGATGCCGCGTGATGACAAAGACCCGTACCTCTATCCCGACTCCGACGTTCTGAGAAACAAGCAGGGCCTGCGATCAGCAGAGGCCCTTGCCGACCACGAGCACGAACACGCGGCGTGGCGCCTCTCCGAAATGCTCCGATGGCCACCACCCAGTCGCTTCGACCTCGAAACGCTGAAGCGGTTCCACGGCCATATCTTCCAAGACGTGTATGACTGGGCGGGATCGGTCCGCAGCGTGGACATCGCCAAGGCCGGGCAAATGTTCTGCCGCCCGGGCTTTCTCGTAAGTGAAGGCAAACGGCTGGCCGATGCACTCGCCGGGGAGAATCTCCTGCGAGGCCTAGAACGCGCGGCTTTCGTCGAACGGCTCGCGGAGCACTACGGCGACTGGAATGCGCTCCATCCCTTCCGCGACGGCAATGGCCGGTCCACGCGCGAATTCTTTCGCCAGCTTGCGAAGCAGGCGGGCTATAAGCTCGACCTGACGAAGATCGAGCGGGGCACGTGGAACGCGGCTTCTGCCAGCAGCTTCAATGGCGATACGAAGCCCCTGCGCGACGTGCTTGAGGCGGCCGTTCGACCCGCCTGAATATCCCTAGTTTATCGTGCGCAACATCGGTCGACGGGATCACTATGCTCAGCCCAAAAAGCTGGTATGATGAAGTCATACCAGAGGATCGGTCATGACCAAGGTCTCCAAACGCACCTTCAGCCTGCCGGCTGAGCAAGCGGCGTATATCGACGCGAAGGTCGAATCAGGAGCATACGTTTCGAGTTCCGAGGTCATCAGGGCCGGTCTTCGCGCCCTTCAGGAACGCGACGCCGCGGTCGAGCGCTGGCTGCAAGATGAGGTAGCCCCCGTCCACGACGCCATGAAAGCTAATCCCGAGCGCAAGCTTTCGGCAAAATCCGTCTTCTCCGAAGCGCGCGCTCGTTACACGGCAAAGCGCAAGGCACGTCGTTGAGACGTCGGACCGTTGCTTTCGCACCGGAAGCGCGAAGCGATCTTCTTCGTCTGGGCGATTGGATCGCCGAACGCGCCGGTATTGGCGTGGCGTTGAACTACATTGAGCGTCTCGAAGCCTATTGCGCCAGCTTCGAAACCGCCAGCGAGCGCGGCCAACGACGCGACGACATACGCGCTGGTTTGCGCATTGTCGGCTTCGAACGACGGATGGCGATTGCCTTCATCGTCTCGGCAACCGAGGTGACCATTCTTCGCCTCTACTACGGTGGCCAGAACTGGACGGGGGTGCCCAACTAACGGGTGCTAGACTCCCTGGTGGCCTTTCAGAAAGCCACTCCAATGGCGCCGCTTCTTATGAATACTAGCATTATTAGAGTAGCGCACCGTCACTGAGCTGTGCGCATCCGTGTATCTCTAAAGAGCTTGTCTACGTATGCAAACTTGGCACGGCCATAAACGCGCTCTTCCGCTCGTGAAATAATGGAACACGCTGGACCGCCGACGGCCAGAAATACGCCGGCATCTGGAAGATGGGCTGCTTTCGCGACGGCGACCGATGGGCAACCATTGGCACGACAGCCGAGGCGTGCGGCTTCAAGTGAGCGCGGGCGGCGCTGGCCGCGGTCAGAGCGGTCTTTTCTAGGTGCCTGCCGGCGGAAAAGTGCCCGCCGGGCAGGGTTCCTGACGACTACTCGCCGGGAAATCAGCTGCGATCCGAACAAACCGGTTCTGAGGCTCGACGCCAGTGCCGAGCGGAGAGGTGCTGCCCTTCGATCTAACGCAGATATATTCGCGCGCGACGCCAAGTTCGATCAGACCGCTGGCCACGTATTGCGCGCGACGCATTCCAAGCTGCTCGTTCGCCACCTCCGAACCCGACTTGTCCGCGTGTCCCGTGACAATCAATCTCCGCGTGCGGGTGGGGTCCGGATTGATTTGGCACACCTCTCGACCGACGTACTGAGCAAGTCGCCGGTGCTCCGTCTCCGAAAGTTCGGCGGCGCCGGCGCTAAAAAAGAGCATCGGTTCGCCACAGTGGACATTCAGTGGCATCGGCGGCGGCGGTACATCGTCGGCGCATCCGCCGACCAGTACGGCTGCCAAAACGACGATATACGATGTGAAGCGGGCCCGGTTGAGAACGATGTTCGCCACGGCCTTCTCCGTCTTCATTCTTTCCACTCGGGTTCCGTCGCGGCTGCATTGCATAGCCACAAGGCTGCCACCTCTCGTACGACAAGGGAGCCCAAGCGCATGTCTACGATGCAACGAAGACGAATTCTGAACGCAAGTAAAGCGCTTGGTCCAGACGCCCAAAAGACATGACGCGCGACTGGAGTCGCGCGCCCCCAGCTTAAGCGAACGCCTCTTCCCAGCTGCCGCGCGTCGAAGCCTTCGAATATTCGGTCGAGCGGTTCTCGAAGAAGTTGGTGTGCTCGATGGCGCCCAGCATCTGGTCCATCCACGGCAGCGGGTTCTTGGCGTCCTGGCGGTAGATCGGCTGCAGCGTGAGCTGCTGCAGGCGGCGGTCGGCGATGAAGCGGATGTAGCGCTTCACGTCGGTCGCGGTCATGCCCTCGATGCCGCCCATCTCGAAGGCGAGATCGACGAAGGCGTCCTCGTGGTCGACGATGGTCGAGCAGGCGACGTAGATCTCGCGCTGCAGCGCCTCTGTCCAGACTTCCGGGTTCTCCTGGATGAAGGTGCGGAACAGCCGGATGATCGAATTGCAGTGCAGCGTCTCGTCGCGCACCGACCACGTCACGATCTGGCCCATACCCTTCATCTTGTTGAAGCGCGGGAAGTTCATCAGCATCGCGAAGCTGGCGAAGAGCTGCAGGCCCTCGGTGAAGGCGCCGAACACGGCCAGGGTCTTGGCGATGTCGGCCTTCGAGTCGACGTTGAAGTTCTGCATGTAGTCGTACTTGTCCTTCATCTCCTTGACGGTGAGGAAGACCGAGTACTCCGTTTCCGGCATGCCGATGGTGTCGAGCAGGTGGCTGTAGGCGGCGATGTGGACCGTCTCCATCGAGGAGAAGGCGGCCAGCATCATCTGCACTTCCGTCGGTTTGAAGACCCGCGAATAGTGCTTCATGTAGCAGTTGTTCACCTCGACGTCGGCCTGGGTGAAGAAGCGGAAGATCTGGGTCAGCAGATTGCGCTCGCTATCCGTCAGCCGGTTGCGCCAGTCCTTGACGTCGTCAGCCAGCGGCACTTCCTCCGGCAGCCAATGGATGCGTTGCTGGGTCAGCCAGGCATCGTAGGCCCACGGATAGTGGAAGGGCTTGTAGATCGGCTTGGAGTCGAGAAGGGACATGTCATTTGACCGGTCAAACGGTGAAGCGAAAAATCCCCCGCCGCGCCCGGCCTGTTGCGGCCGGCGCGGCGGGGGTTGGTCAAGCTACTGGCAGCTAAGGCACTCTTCGTAATCGTTGGTCTGCGTGATCTTGTTTCCGACGAACGGCAGCGGTGCTTCCGCGCCCTCCTCCCGCGTCGGGATACCCATGGCGTGATCGCCGAGCTGATCGGCCATGGCATCGCCCGAGACGGCCTCGGCGCGCTGGATGGAGAGCGAGCGGCAGTAGTAGAGGCTCTTCACGCCGCGCTTCCAGGCCATCATGTGGATCTGGTGCAGGTCGCGCTTATGCACGTCGGCCGGCAGGAAGATGTTGAGCGACTGGCTCTGGCAGATGTAGGGCGTGCGGTCGGCGGCATGCTCGACCAGCCAGCGCTGGTCGATCTCGAAGGCGGTCTTGAACACCGCCTTCTCGTGGTCGTCGAGGCAGTCGAGATCCTTCACCGAGCCCTGGCTGGTGGTGATGGTGGTCCAGGTGTCCTCGTTGTTGTGGCCCTTCTGCTCCAGCACCTTTTCCAGGTACGGATTGCGCACCACGAACGAGCCCGAGAGGGTCTTGTGGTTGTAGACGTTGGCCGCCGACGGCTCGATGCCGGGCGAGGCGCCGCCGCAGATGATCGAGATCGACGCCGTGGGCGCGATCGCGAGCTTGTTGGAGAAGCGGTCCTCGAAGCCGAAGTCGGCGGCATCGGGGCAGGGGCCGCGCTCGCGGCCGAGCGTCTTGGAGGCCTCGTCGCACTGGCCGCGGATGTGCTTGAACATCTTCTTGTTCCACACCTTGGCCATCACCGATTCGAGCGGGATGCCGTTCAGCTGCAGGAACGAGTGGAAGCCCATGACGCCGAGGCCGACCGAACGCTCGCGCATGGCGGCGTAGGTGGCGCGGGCGAAGTCTGAGCCGGCGGTGTCGATGAAGCTCTGCAGCACGTTGTCGAGGAAGCGCATCACGTCCTCGATGAAGGTCGGATGCTCGTGCCACTCGAGATAGGTTTCTAGATTGAGCGAGCTCAGGCAACAGACGGCGGTGCGCTGCTTGCCGTGATGGTCGATGCCGGTCGGCAGCGTGATCTCGCTGCACAGGTTCGAGGTTTTCACTTCCAGGCCGGCCAGCTTGTGGTGCTCGGGCCGGGCGTTGTTCACGTGGTCGACGAAGATCAGGTAGGGCTCGCCGGTCTCGATGCGCGCCGTCAGGATGCGGATCCAGAGCGCGCGGGCCGAGACCTTGCGCTGCACCGCGCCGTCCTTGGGGCTGACCAGCGCCCATTCCTCGTCGTTCTCGACCGCGCGCATGAAGGCGTCGGAGATGAGAAGGCCGTGGTGGAGATTGAGCGCCTTGCGGTTGGGATCGCCGCCGGTCGGGCGGCGGATTTCGATGAATTCCTCGATCTCCGGATGGTTGACCGGCAGGTAGCAGGCGGCCGAGCCACGGCGCAGCGAGCCCTGGCTGATGGCGAGGGTGAGCGAGTCCATCACGCGGATGAACGGCACCACGCCCGAGGTCTTGCCGTTCATGCCGACCTTTTCGCCGATCGAACGGAGGTTGCCCCAGTAGGAGCCGATGCCGCCGCCGCGGGCCGCCAGCCAGACGTTCTCGTTCCACAGGCCGACGATGCCTTCGAGGCTGTCGTTGGCCTCGTTCAGGAAGCAGGAGATCGGCAGGCCACGGCTGGTGCCGCCGTTGCTGAGCACGGGCGTCGCCGGCATGAACCAGAGATTGCTGATGTAGTCGTAAATCCGCTGGGCATGGCCGTCGTCGTCGGCATAGGCCGAGGCGACGCGGGCGAACATGTCCTGATAGCTTTCGCCGGGCAGGAGATAGCGGTCGGTGAGGGTGGCTTTGCCGAAGACGGTCAGCCGGGCATCCCGAGAGGAATCGGTAACAACCCGGGCACCGCTGCGAATTTGAACAACATCAAACACTTGTGGCCCCCATTTTCTTTTTGTCCACAGCTGTGGATAGAACAGTCTGTGGAAGATACCTACATCTTGGGAGGGTTTTAGCGTCCCCCACTATCCATAGATGATACGGCACCTGTGGTGGCTGTCATCGCCAATTTTTTTCCCGGCTTGTGAATCTCAAGAATGGCTATTTAACTATCTGAAAATAATAGAGAAAATAGGCTTTGAAATTTTGTTTTTCTAACCGTGTGCGAGCCTTCGCAGTTGCAGCATTGAATGAGAACAAAACGCGCTTTGCCACGGATTCCGTGGGCTGCAAACAGAAACGCCAGCGAATCGGCTCACCCGCATCGGGGCAGGTCGCAAAACGCGAGACGCGATAGGCACTTCTGGCGTCACGAGAGATCGTCGTCAGATTGTCACACGGCGGCGTAACATCGGCCGGACGCCCAGGGGAGGAAACACAAGATATGGCCATCGCACCGGCGCCGCGGCTTTACGGCCTGGATGCCATCTCGGCTGCCGCCCTCAAGGCCGGCGGCGAGCAGGGCGCTTCCTTCGCGCGGCGGGTTTTCGAGCGCGTGGCCGACAAGGACCTGGCCGCCGCCCCGGCCGAGCAGCGCGCCGCCATCGCCCTCGCCCTGCTGGCCTTCGCCCGCCGCCGCCTGCCCGGCATCGCCAAGGTCCGGGTGTTCAACCCGACGGAGGAGGCGCACGGCTTCGAGAGCCGGCACAGCATCGTCCATGTCGTGAACGACGACATGCCGTTCCTGGTCGATTCGATCGCCAACGAGCTCAACCGCCGCGAAATCAACGTCCATCTGCTGGCCCATCCGGTGCTGGCCGTGCGCCGCGACCTCGACGGCGACCTCCTCGACTTCGGCCCCGAGGCCAGCGCCGTATCGGGTGCCAGCGCCGTATCGAGTGAAAAGGGCGGCCGGCCCGAATCGATGATGCACATCGAGATCGACCGCCAGGCCGAGCCGGGCCAGCTCGACGAAATCGCCGCGGCGCTCACCCGCGTGCTGGCCGAGGTCCGCCTCGCGGTCGACGACTGGCGGCCGATGCGCCAGGCCTGCCTCGACGCCATCGCCGATCTCGCGCCCGGCCGGGCGCCGCTGCAGGACGAGTACGAGGACTTCCTGCAGTGGCTGGAGGCCGGCAATTTCACTTTCCTCGGCCATCGCCGCTATCGCTACCTCGACGATCCTTCGCAGCCGGGCGGCGTGCGCTACGACATCATGCCGGGCTCGGCGCTCGGCATCCTGCGCCGCGACGATACACGGCTGTTCGAGGCGGGGCTGGGCGGTGGCGAGGCCATGTCCCGCTTTGCGCGCGGTGCCGACAACATCCTGATCGTGAAAGCGGACCGTGTGTCGCTGGTCCATCGCACCGGGCCGCTCGATTGCGTGATCGTGAAGACCTGCGATGGCGACGGCCGCGTCACCGGCGAGCGCCGCTTCGCCGGCCTGTTCACGTCGGCTGCCTACCACGCGATGGCGAGCGACGTGCCGCTGCTGCGCGGCCGGGTCGCGGGCGTCCTGCGGCGCTCCGGTATCGACGCCGGCGGCCACGACGGCAAGGCGCTGCTGGCGATCCTCGATTCCTACCCGCGCGACGAGCTGTTCCAGATCGACGAGGACACGCTCTACGACCAGGTGCTGGGCATCCTCCAACTGCAGGAGCGCCGCCGCGTGGCGCTGTTCGCCCGCCGCGACGCCGTCGGCCGCTTCGCCGCCAACCTGGTGTTCGTCCCGCGCGAGCGCTTCGATGCGGCGCTGAACGAGCGTTTCGCCGCGATCCTCGAGCAGGCGTGGGATGGCAAGGTGACCACTGTGGTGGGCGAGGCCAGCAGCGATCAAGCGTTGGCCCAGGCACTCTATACGGTGAAGCTCCGCCAGCCCGACGCGCCCGCGCCCGACCTCGCAGCACTTGAGCAGACGCTGGTCGAGGCGGCCACGTCGTGGAGCGACAAGCTGCGCGCGGCGCTGCAGGCCAAGTTCGGCGAAGCCGAGGGACGCGCCGCGGCGCGGCGCTGGCGCGACTGGTTCCCGGCGGTCTATCGCGAGACCTTCGATGCGACGCAGGCAACGGCCGACATCGAGCTCTTGCAGAAAATGCTGGGCGGCGCGGGCTTCGGCGTGCAGGTCGGCCGCCGGGCGGGGCTGCCGGCGCACCGCTTCGCCATCCGCCTGTTTCATCCGCGCAAGCCCATCGCGCTGTCCGACATCCTGCCGCTGGCCGAAAACCTCGGCCTGCGCGTCATCAGCGAAGCGCCGTTCCTGCTGCACGCGGCGAACAATGACGCGGGCAGCGGCGGCGTGGCGATGCAGGTGCTGCGCGTGGAGACGGCCGATGCATCGGCCGTCGATCTCGCGGCGGTCGGGCCGCGCTTCATCGAGACGATGGAGAAGCTTAGGTCGGGGGCGCTGGAAAACGACGGACTCAATCGCCTGGTGCTGGGCGCCGGCCTCGCCTGGCGCGAGGTGGCGCTGCTGCGCAGCTACACGAAATATCTGCGGCAGGCCGGCGTGCCGTTCAGCCAGGATTATATGGAGCGCACGCTGGCGGCCTATCCCACCATCGCCCGCGGCCTCGTCGATCTCTTTCTGGCGCGTTTCGATCCGGCGCTGGGCGAGGCCCAGTCCGATGCCCGCAAGAGCCGCGGCGAGGCGATCGAGGCGGCGCTCGCCACTGCGCTGGAGGGCGTCACCACGCTCGACGAGGACCGCATCCTGCGGCGTTTCCTCAATGCCGTTCACTGCACGCTCCGCACCAACTTCTGGCAGATCGCGGCCGACGGTACGGCAAAGGAATGGATCTCGCTGAAGATCGACAGCCGGGCGATCGACGACCTGCCGGCACCGCGGCCACTGGTGGAAATCTTCGTCTACAGCCCGCGCATGGAAGGCATTCATCTGCGCGGCGGCCGGGTGGCGCGCGGCGGCATCCGCTGGTCCGACCGGCGCGAGGATTTCCGAACCGAGGTGCTCAGCCTGATGAAGACCCAGATGGTGAAGAACGCCGTCATCGTGCCGGTGGGCTCCAAGGGCGGCTTCTATGTGAAGCGGCCACCGGTGGGCGGCACGCGAGAAGAGACGCAGGCCGAGGGCATCGCCTGCTACCAGACGCTGATCCGCGGCCTGCTCGACCTCACCGACAATTACACCACCAGCAAGCAAGGGGGCGCCGGCATTACGCCCCCGGCCAAGGTCGTGCGCCACGATGGCGACGATCCCTATCTGGTGGTCGCCGCCGACAAGGGCACGGCCACCTTCTCCGACATCGCCAATGCGCTGGCCGCCGACTACGGCTTCTGGCTGGACGATGCCTTCGCCTCGGGCGGCTCGGCCGGCTACGACCACAAGAAGATGGGCATTACCGCGCGAGGCGCATGGGAGTCCGTCAAGCGCCACTTCCGCGAGCTGGGACAGGATATCCAGTCGACGCCCTTCACGGTCGCAGGCGTGGGCGACATGTCGGGCGACGTGTTCGGCAACGGCATGCTGCTGTCGCGCCACATCAAGCTGGTCGCCGCCTTCGACCACCGCCACATCTTCATCGATCCGGCACCCGCTCCCGAGGCGAGCTGGGTCGAGCGCCAGCGGCTGTTCGACCTGCCGCGATCCTCCTGGATGGATTACAACAAATCGCTGCTGTCGGCCGGCGGCGGCATCTACGACCGCGCCGCCAAGTCGATTGCACTCTCGGCCGAAGCGCGCAGCGTGCTGGGCATCGAGGCGCCGACCATGACACCCGTCGACCTGATGCGCGCCATTCTGACGGCGCCGGTCGACCTGCTCTATTTCGGCGGCATCGGCACTTACGTAAAGGCGTCGAGCGAAAGCCACGCCGATGCCGGCGACCGCGCCAGCGATGCCGTGCGCGTCGACGCCACGCGTTTGCGCGCGCGCGTGATCGGCGAAGGCGCCAATCTCGGCTTCACCCAGCGCGGCCGGGTCGAGGCGGCGCTGGCGGGCCGTCGCCTCAACACCGACGCGCTCGATAATTCGGCCGGCGTCGACACCTCCGACCACGAGGTCAACATCAAGGTGGCGCTGGGCAAGAAGGTGGCCGACCGCAACGCGCTGCTGTTCTCGATGACCGACGAGGTGGGTGCGCTCGTGCTGCGCAACAACTACCAGCAGAGCCAGTCGGTCAGCGTGAGCGAAGCGATGGCCGGCGAGGAGCACGACCGGCTCGAGCGGCTGATGCGCAGCTTGGAGCGCGGGACGACAGCGAAGGGCGGCCGGCTCGACCGCGCCGTCGAGTTCCTGCCCGACACCGCCACCATGCGCAGCCGCGCGGCGGCCAGGCAGTATCTGACCCGGCCCGAGCTCTGCGTCCTGCTGGCCTATGCCAAACTCGATCTCAGCGACGAGATCCTCGAGTCCGACCTGCCGGACGATCCGCTGCTCGAACCCGAGCTGCTGCGTTACTTCCCGGTGGCGCTGCGCGAGCAGCACGAGCCCCTGATCGAGACGCACAGGCTGCGGCGTGAGATCACGACGCTGCAGGTCGTGAATTCGCTGGTCAACCGCTGCGGGCCGACCTTCGTGCGCAATGTCGCCCAGCGCACGGGCGCATCGGCCGCCGCCATCGCCCGCGCCTTCGCCGTGGTGCGCGATGCGTGGAAGCTGCGCGACCTGTGGAGCGATATCGAGGCACTCGATTCGTCGCTCAAGGCCGAGGCACAGACGCGCATGCTGGTCGCCTCGCAGCGCTTCCTGACCCGCACCGTGCAATGGACGTTGCGTCGCCTGCCGCAGCCTCTCGACACGATGACGGCGACGGAACAGCTTGGCGCGACCGTGACGGCCCTGGGCGAACTGCCGCCCGAACTGATCGGGCCGTCGGAAAGTGCGGCGCTCGCCGAGCGGGCCGCCACTTTCGAGGCGATGGGTGCGCCGCCCGGTATCGCCCGGCGCGCGGCCGCACTCGAAACGCTGGCAGCGGCCGGCGACTTGATGCAGGCCGCACGCGCCAACGGCTGCAGCATCGGCGAAGCAGCCCGACTCTACTTCCGCCTGGGCGAGCGGCTCTCCTTCGCCACCCTGGCGACGGCTGCCCAAAACCTGCCGCGCGACGGCCAGTGGCCGGCGCAGGCAGCACTCGCCCTGCAGGACGACCTGGCGGCCCTTCACGCGGATTTGCTGGGCTCGGCCTTGCGCGCCGACGACCACGACCCCAAATGCGACGCCGACACAGCGCTTGCCAAATGGAGTGAGTCGCGTGGGCTGGCGCTTGATCGGGTCGACCGATTGCTGAGGGAGGATTTCGCCGGCACCCTCGATCTCGCCATGCTGTCGGTGGCGACGGCCGAGTTGCGAAGCCTGGTCTAGCGCGATCCTTTCGCCAAGGAGCACAGCATGAACAAAGACACCCCCGTCAAGAAAAGTGACGCCGAATGGCGCCAAGAACTCGATCCATTGCAGCATCATGTGCTGCGCGAGCACGGTACCGAGCGGCCCTTCACCAGCCCGTTGAACAACGAGAAGCGCACCGGCGTCTTCCGCTGCGCCGGCTGCGGCGAGCCGCTGTTCGATTCCTCGACCAAATATGAAAGCGGGTCGGGCTGGCCGTCGTTCTATGCGCCGATGCCCGAAGCGGTCGACACCACGGTCGACAAGAGCCACTTCATGACCCGCACCGAGGTGACCTGCGCCAAGTGCGGCGGCCATCTCGGCCACGTCTTTCCCGACGGCCCGCAGCCGACCGGCGAGCGCTATTGCATGAACGGCGCGGCGATGAAGTTCGAGGAGAAGAAGTAGGCGGACCGGCCGATGCCGGTCACAGGCCTTTCAGAAATTCGATCAGCAGGCTGTTGACCTCTGCTGGCTGCTCCTGCTGCACCCAATGGCCGGCTCCCTCGAGGACGTGGCTGCCGCGCAGGCCCGGCAGGGTCTTCGGATAGGCTTCCATCTGACCCTTGGCGGCGGGAAAGCGCAGCACGCCGTCGCGGCTGCCGGCGATGAACAACGAGGGCCGGCGGATCGGCTGGCCGCGCCACGGGCCGGCGAGTTCCCAGTTTCGCCGGAGGTTGCGATACCAGTTGAGGCCACCGCGGAAGCCGGTGCGCGAGAATTCCTGAGTGTAGTAGTCGAGGTCGGCTTCGCTGAGCCACGCTGGCAGCTTCTCGGGGTTTACCGTGTTGCCGAGCAGGGTGCCGTCGCTCAGTCGCGCGAAGCCCTTGCCCTTCTCCTCGAGATCTCCGCCCGCCGTGTAGTAGAGCCGGCGTAGCGCGCCGCGAATGTCCTGTTGCAGCTCGGCCTCGGGTACCCCGGGCTTCTGGAAGTATTGCAGGTAGAAATCGTTGATGCCGAGCTTTTCCAGCGCACTCAGCACATCGATATAACCGGGCGGCGCGTAGGGCACGCTCATGGCGCACACGGCGGTAAAGAGGTCGGGCCGCCAGAGTGCCGCGTGCCAGGCGACGGGGGCGCCCCAGTCGTGCCCCACGATCACGGCCGTGGTCTCGCCGAGCGCCTTCACCAGCTCGGCCATGTCGCCCACCATGTGGAACAGCGTGTAGTGCTCGATAGGCTCCGGCGCTTCGGTGCCGCCGTAGCCGCGCATGTCGGGCGCCACACAGCGGAAACCTGCCGCACTCACGGCCTGCAGCTGGTGCCGCCACGAATACCAGCTCTCGGGCCAGCCGTGACAGAACAGCACCAGCGGTCCGCTACCGGCTTCGGCGTAGCGCATGTGGATGTTGTTGGCCTTGGTCGTCTTGAGCGTGACGCCCGGAACGGGTGAGGCGGTCATTGTCGGCGTTCTCCCTGGTCGGGAGGCAGCCTAGCGAGGAACCTTACCCGCGCAAGTGAACCGGACGCGACAGCCGCGTGCGCACCGACGATCGCGAGCCCAGCAGCAGCGAGCCCACGAAGAACAGGCTGGCGAACAGCACGATCACCGGCCCTGACGGCAGCCCGGCATGGAACGACACGAGCAATCCGACCGCGGCGGAAGCAAAGGCCATCGGGGCCGCGATCAGGGTCATCGACCAGACCTCGCGCGCCCAGAATGAGGCGGCGACTGCCGGCAGCAGGACGATGCCCAGCGCCATCAGCGTGCCCAGCGCCTGGAAACCCGCCACCATATTGAGCACGGCCAAGGCGAGGAAAAGGTAGTGGTAGACCGAGCCGCGCACGCCCATGGCGGCGAGAAAGCCCGGGTTGAAGCACTCCACGACCAGCGGCCGGTAGATCGCGGCCAGGCCGACCAGCGTGAGCGTCGCCGTCGAGACGACGAGATAGAGCGCCGCGTCGTCGACCGCCAGGATGGCGCCGAACAGGATGTTCATCAGGTCGACCGCCGAGCCGCGCAGCGACACGATCAGCACGCCCAGCGCCATGGCGGTGAGGTAGGCGGCGGCAAAGCTCGCGTCCTCGCGCATGTTGGAGAAACGCGCGATGACCCCCGACACCAGTGCCGTGGCGATGCCGGCGAGGAAGCCGCCGAGACTCATGGCAGGCAACGACAGGCCGCCCAGGAGAAATCCCAACGCCGCCCCCGGCAGCAGCGCATGGGCCAGAGCATCGCCCATCAGGCTCATGCGGCGCAGGATCAGGAACACGCCGATCGACGAGCCGCCGACGGCCAGTGCCAGGCTCGCCACCAGGGCGCGGCGCATGAAGCCGAATTCGATGAACGGCTGGAACAGGTATTCGTAGAGCATGGCGTGAGCAGAGATCAGGCGCTCAGCCGCATCGGCGCTTCGCAGGCGTCTGCGTGTTCGTCCCACGCCTCGGCCATGGCGCGGGCACGCAGCAGATTCTCGGCCGACAGAACGCCCGGTGTCGGACCCGCTGCGACCAGCTCGCGGGCGAGCAGCAGGGAATTGGGGAAGTCGCGGCGCACCTGATCGAGATCGTGCAGGACAGCCACGACCGTGCGCTTCTCCGCCTGCCAACGGCGGATCACGACCATGAGATCGGCCACGGTCTTGGAATCGATGGCGGCGAACGGCTCGTCCAGCAGGACGAGATCGGCATCCTGCAACAACAGCCTGGCGAACAACACGCGCTGGAACTGTCCGACCGAGAGCGTCTCGATCGGCCGGCGTTCGAAGCCCGTGAGGCCGACCTGCTCGATGGCATGCTGGGCATCATGGATGTCCGCGCGCCCGGCAGCGGCAAATCCGCCGAAGCGCGACCAGCGGCCGAGCAGCACTGTGTCGAATACCGAGATCGGAAAGCTGCGGTCGATCTCGGCCTGCTGCGGCAGGTAGGCGATACGCTTGGCCGAACATTCGATGTGGCCTTCGATGTGCGGGGCGAGACCCAGCAATGCCTTGAGCAGCGTGCTCTTGCCGGCGCCGTTGGGACCGACGATGGCAGTCATTTCGGCGGCCGGGATCTCGGCCGACACGTGATGCACGGCGGGATGGCGGTCGTAGCTCACCGTCAGGTCGACCAGGCGAAGGACCGCGCTCATGCCATCGCCTTCATGAGAGGCGCCTTCATGAGAGGGCCCACCAGGCGCAAAGCCACAGCACGGCCGACACGCCGAGCGCCATCGCGATGCGAGCGGGCGCGCTCATGGCGAGGAGCGCAGTGCCGGGGGAAACGGGTTGAGGCATGGGTCAGGCAGCAGTTTCGAGTGAGATATTGTTATAATATTACATTCGTCGAGTCCAGCGACCGCGACCCGTGCGTTACCGCCTGCTAACCGTTTCTTGATTGGCAGGCCGATCAGGGGAAGCGCATGTTGGTTCCATGGTGAAGGGAACAAATCCCGGCCGGCGCTCGGTGCTGGTCGGCGCCGCGGCCGTGGCAGGCGCAGCGGTCGTGACGGGGCAACCTGACGGTGCCAGCGCGCGTACACCGGCCGAAGGGCCGTGGGCGATCGAGCTGTTTACCTCCCAGGGCTGCAATTCCTGCCCGCCTGCCGACGCTTTCCTCGGCAAATTGGCCAAGCGCCCCGACATCGTCGCCCTGTCGTTCCACATCGACTATTGGGACTATATCGGCTGGAAAGACCCGTTTGCCTCGCGCGACACCACGGAACGCCAGCGCGCTTATGCTCGCGTCCTGAAGCAACGCTATGTCTACACGCCCGAGATGGTCGTCGATGGCATCGGCCATGATACCGGCCGCGAGGCCGGCCCGATCGAAGTATTGCTGGCAAAGGCGCAAGCACTGTCGCCCCGGCGCGCCACCCCGGAACTCTCACGCACAGTCGGCGGGCCGCTGAGCATCAAGCTTGCCGCCTTTGCTCTCCAGGGCGGGCCAGCAGACGTCACCCTCGCCGTCTACGACCGGCGCATCAGCACGCCAGTGGCAAGCGGCGAAAACCAGGGCCGCATGCTGGAGAACTTCAATGTCGTGCGCCACCTCGAGGTGATCAGCCGCTGGGACGGTTCGCCCGCCAGCTGGACGATCGCCGCCGACCGCATCCAGCCGACCCAGGGCGTGGCTGTGCTGGTCCAGCGTGCCGATCATGGCGCGATGATCGGCTGCAACAAGCTGGAGCCCGCCTACTCCGGCTAGGGCCGGGCCAGCGGCCTTGCTTCCGCCGCGGGTGCGGGCGAAGGTGCGCCGATGCCGCCCGCCAGCGCCTCCGGCCGCCTGACCGCGGTTCTCGGTCCCACCAATACCGGCAAGACCTATCTCGCGATCGAGCGCATGCTTGGCCACGAGTCGGGGATGATCGGCTTTCCGCTGCGCCTGCTGGCGCGCGAGAACTACGATCGGATCGTCGCGATCAAGGGCGCCAAGCAGGTCGCCCTGATCACTGGCGAAGAGAAGATCTCCCCGCCCGGCGCGCGCTATTTCGTCTGCACGGTCGAATCCATGCCGGTCGAGCGGCCGGTGTCGTTCCTCGCTGTCGACGAAGTGCAGATGGCGGCCGACCCCGAGCGTGGCCATTTCTTCACCGACCGGCTGTTGCATGCACGCGGCATGAACGAAACCATGCTGCTGGGCGCCGACACGATCCGGCCGGTGCTGAATCGCCTGTTGCCCGACATCGACATGGTGGCGCGCCCGCGCTTTTCGAAGCTGAGCTATGTCGGCTCCAAGAAGGCAACGCGCCTGCCGCGCCGCTCGGCCGTGGTCGGCTTCTCGGCCAACGAGGTCTATGAGATCGCCGAACTGGTCCGCCGGCAACGCGGCGGCACGGCGATCGTCATGGGCGCCATGAGCCCGCGCACACGCAACGCCCAGGTCGACATGTTCCAGTCGGGCGAGGTCGACTATCTGGTCGCGACCGACGCGATCGGCATGGGCCTCAACATGGACGTGAACCATGTCTGGTTCGCGAGCCTGCGCAAATTCGACGGCCGGAGTTCACGCCCGCTGCGCGCCGTCGAGCTGGCGCAGATCGCCGGACGTGCCGGCCGTCACATGAACGACGGCACCTTCGGTACCACGGCTGACGTGAGCGGCCTCGAGCCCGAGGTGGTCGAGGCGATCGAGAACCACCGCTTCGATCCGCTCCGCGAGGTGCAGTGGCGCAACAGCGACCTCGATTTTCGCACGGTGCCGGCGCTAATCGCATCGCTCAATGTGCCGCCCGACCATGCGGCACTCCAGCGGGTCCGGGAGCAGGACGATCAACTAGCGCTCCAGACGCTGGCGGCGCAGTCCGACTTCCTGCCGCGTGTGCGTACACCGCAGCGCGTGCGACTGCTTTGGGAAGTCTGCCAGGTCCCCGACTTCCGCAAAACCATGACAGAAGAGCATACGCGACTGCTCAGCCAGCTCTTCGAGCACTTGACCCAGGGCGGTGAACGCCTGCCCGAGGACTGGATCGAAAGTCATGTGAAGCGCCTTGAACATTTCGATGGCGACATCGATACCTTGATGGCACGCATCGCCCATGTCCGGACCTGGACCTATATTTCGCACCGCCCGGACTGGATTCAACGCGCAACTCACTGGCAGGAGCGCACGCGCGCCATCGAGGACAGGCTTTCCGACGCCCTGCACCAGCGTTTGACGCAAAGGTTTGTCGATAGACGCGCGGCCCTGCTTGTACGAAGATTGCGTGATGAGGGTGAAATGACGACATCGGTCGCCGCAGCGGGCGAAGTCACTGTCGAGGGCGAGCATCTCGGACGGATCGAAGGCTTTCGCTTCGTTCCCGACGCGGCCGAGAGCCATGCCGATCAGAAGGCCGTGATGAGCGCTGCCCTGCGGGCGCTGCGTCAGGACCTGCCGGCGCGTCTGCAGGCCTTTGCCGGTTCGGCCGATGGCGAAATCGTGTTCGATTCGCAGCTGCGCGTGTGCTGGGGCGGCGGCCCCGTGGCCCGCCTGTTGCCGAGTGGCGACATCCTGGCGCCGAAGGTCGAGGCGCTGGCGACCGATCTGCTCGACGGGCCAGCTCGCGAGGAGGTGCGCAAGCGCGCCGCTACCTGGGTCGAGACCCGCATTCGTCTCGGCCTGTCCGAACTGATGGACGCACGGGCGACGACGGAGCTGCCGGCGGGCGCTCGAGGGGTTGTTTTCCAGCTATGTGAAAGCCTGGGTGTGCTATCGCGCCGGCCGATCGAGGACCAGCTCACTCAACTCGGCGAAGACGACCGTAAGGCCCTGGCACGGCTCGGCGTCAGGGTCGGCGTCTATTCGATCTACTTCCCGAGCATGCTGAAGCCGGTGCCCATCCGGCTGCGAGCGGGCCTCTGGATGATTGCCCGCAACCGCGAGACCATTCCGCCGCTGCCGGCCGAAGGCCGCACGTCGATGGATCTGCCGCGCGACGCCGAGCGCGAATTCTATGCGACCATCGGCTACCTGCCGCTGGGCAATCACGCGATCCGTGCCGACATGGTCGAACGTCTGGCGGCGATGGCGCGTCAGGCGGTGCGAGAGAGCCGTGAGACTGCGCGCCGTGCGCAACAGGACAGTAAGCCCGCACCGCGTGTATCGCCGGCCGCGTCCGCTGCGCCGGAGACGACGTCGTCGACCGAAGAAATCAGCGAATGGGCGATCGTAGCCGCGGCTTTCGGCGAAAGCGAAGCCGTGCCGGTTCCCGAAGCCGCAGTCGTGCCCGAGGTCGAAAGTCCGCCAACCGAAGCGGTCATCGCTCCGACGCCTGAACCTTCGCCAATTGAACCTTCGCCAATTGAAGCTTCGACCGCTGAACCTGAGACGACCGAATTGACGCCCGTGGGATCGACAACCGCGGAGCCTGTGACCGCAGAATCCGCAGCCCCAGAATCCACGGGCGCAGAATCCACGGGCGAAACCTCGGCCGAACCGGCTGTCGCCGAAGAAGGACCGAAAGCAGAAGCAAAGACGGAAGGCCCGCGGCCCCTGCAATCCGGCTATTTCCGCGCGACGCCACAGATGATGTCGCTGGTCGGCTGCTCCGAGCCGGAGATGGCGAACGTGATGCAGGCGCTCGGCTATCGCGTGCATCCGCCTACGGAAGAATCCGGGCCGCTGCACAGCTTCTCGATGAAGCCGCGGTTCGTGCGCGAGCGCGAGGAGCAGCGTGAGCGCCAGCGCTTGCAGCAGCGTCAGCAACGCGAGCAGCAGCGCCGCGAGCGACCGGAACGACCGCCCAACGAGCGCCAGTTCTTCGCCGACGCCCCCCGAAACGATGGGCCGCGCCAGGATCGCGGCAAAGGTGGGCCACGAAGCGACGCTCCCCGGAACGATGGCCCACGCCAGGACGGCCCACGCCAGGATGGCCCGCGTAAAGATGGTCCCCGCAAGGATGGGCCGCGTCAGGATCGCGGCCATGGCGACCGTCCGCGCGGCGCCCGTCCGCCACGTCGCGATAGCGGCGGCCCGGCCCTCAGGCTCTACGCCACCACCGAGACGAAAAGCGACACGCCGGCGGCTGATTCGCCGTTTGCCAAGCTGCTCGAGCTGAAGCTCGGCGGAAAGAAGTAACCGCCCCTTGAAATCCTAACTGGCGATGCGGCTCGACAAATGGCTCTGGCACGCCCGCTTCTTCAAGTCCCGCACGTTGGCCGCGCGCTACATCGAAAAGTCGCGTTGCCGGCTGGACGGTCGCATTGTCGACAAGGCCCATGCCGTGGTGGCACCCGACATGGTGCTGACATTCGCGCTTGGTCCGCGCGTGCGCGTTGTGCGCATCGTGGCGCTCGGCGACCGTCGGGGCCCCGCCAGCGAGGCACGCGCGTTGTATGACGAAATTGACTCTGCGTGATTCGGTAACCTTGCGCGCGACGGTTCCACGCGTTAATCAGCCGGCCGCTCGTCTCTGGAGCTGTTGATGACCTATGTCGTGATCGAAGCTTGCATCAAGTGCAAGTACATGGACTGCATCGAAGTTTGCCCCGTGGATTGCTTCTACGAGGGCGAGAACATGCTCGTCATCAATCCGGACGAATGCATCGACTGCGGCGTCTGCGAGCCGGAATGCCCGGTCGAAGCCATCCAGCCCGACACCGAGAAGGGCCTGGAGAAATGGCTCGAGCTCAATCGAAGCCTGTCCGCCGACTGGCCGAACATCACTCGCAAGGGCGAAGCGCCAGCCGATGCCGACGATTTCAAAGACGAAAAAGACAAGTTCAGCAAGTATTTCACCAAGAATCCGGCAAAACGTTAACTTCTCGGCTTTTTTTGCGCAATTTTGCTGCGGCTATGCGGTTGTCGCATAGGTAGACCGTTGCCGAAATGCAACATCGCTCGCGACTCAGCGGCAAATCTCTGATATAAGGTTAGGGCAGGAAGCGGTCCGGGGTCCGGTCCGCCGCGGGCTCGGTATCCTTGTCGGTATCGGAAAGCAACTTACCGGTACGGGCTACCGAGTCGAGCACGCAGGGGAGCGTGCGCGGTGGGTCGCGGTATCGCTGATAGCGGGGTTTGACGTGAAGGGACTTGATATGGCGAAGCCGAAGAAGACAGCGCCGAAGGCGAAGGAATTCGCCTTTGAGAAGGGCGATTTTGTAGTTTATCCGACTCACGGTGTCGGCCGCGTGATCGACATCGAGGCGAAGGAAATCGCTGGCTACAAGCTCGACCTGTTCGTCATCTCGTTCGAACAAGAGCGCATGATGCTGCGCGTTCCTGTGGCGAAGGCCAAGATCTCAGGCCTGCGCAAGCTCAGCTCGCGCAAGATCATGGAGAGCGCGCTGGTGACCCTGAAGGGCCGCAGCCGCGTCAGCCGCGCCATGTGGAACCGCCGCGCCCAGGAATACGAAGCCAAGATCAACTCCGGCGATCCGGTGTCGATCGCCGAAGTGGTGCGCGACCTGCACCGCAACGCCGGTCAGCCCGACCAGTCCTACAGCGAACGCCAGATCTACGAGGCGGCGCTGGACCGGCTGGCACGTGAACTCGCCGCCGTCGAGCGCATCGACAAGGATCTCGCCACACAGAAGCTGAACAGCGTGCTGCAAAAGGTGGCTTAGAGGCATCTGATCCAAAAACAGCTGAAAGGCGGCCAACGATCGTTGTGCCGCCTTTTTCATGTTCGCTGATCTGAACTCGACCCTCAGGGTTCGACGGTCTTGATCCGGGACAGGCGGGCGAGTTCGGCCGGCGTGTCGACGCCGTTCAGGATCAGCAGGCGTTCCATCCGAAGATCGTCATAGGGCAGCCGCGCCGCAAGCTGGGCCGGTGTAGCACCGGCGGCAGCAACCACGCGCAGCCGATAGGGCTGCAGCGCTGCCGCCTCAGCGGCTGTCAGGGTGTGGAAGGTACGCGCCGCATTGACCAAGACCTCGATCCGGCGATCGCGATCGGGGCCTTCGCTCAGCAGATTGAAGAAGCAGATGCGGTCGTCATGTCGCACCATCACGTATCGCGCCTGGCCGAGGCCGGTATCGGAACCGCGCGGCCGGGCCCCGATGGCTGCCTCCGCGCCGCCGATCTCAGTGGCGTGGATGTCGGCTGGCGTAGGCTTCAGCGTATTGCGCATCCAGTCGTCGAGGCGGCCCGGCACGCGATCGCTGGAACAGGAAAAATACAACAACGACCGATCGCGCCCGACGCCCAGGATGCCGTCCTGATCGTTGAAGAGCCGGAAATCGGCGGGAACTTCGAAGGCGAGCCTGAGTTTCGGATGCAGAAATGCCCGCCCGTGAACAAAACCTTCGTCAGGCGCATCGTCGATCGACATACCGTCGATCGCCGCAAGATAGGTGGAGCGACCGGACTCACCCGCGGCCGAGACCCCCGCCGCCTGAAGGGCGCTCTTTCGTTCAAAGGGGGCGGGGTGGGTCGCCGTGGCGCTGCGTTGATCGAACGAGTCGGGCGCCTCGCCCAGGAGCTGCGCCTCGAGCTGCGATTGCTGACGCAGCCTGTCGATCAGGGAAGCCATCGCGCTGCTCCGATATCCGGCCTGCACCAGATAGCCGAGCCCGATGCGGTCGGCCTCCAGTTCCTGCTCGCGCGAATAGCGTCGCAGAGCAATCAACCCATCGCGTGCAACCGACCGGCCCACGGTGACGGAGCCCGTTGCGGTCGCCGCCTCGACAGCAGCCTCCAGCACCCCTTGCCGGGCTCGGGCCCGCTGGGCGGCATGACGCTGCGTGAGATGGCCGATTTCGTGGGCGAAGGCTGCCGCGAGTTCGGCTTCGTCGTCGAGCACCGCGAGAAGACCGCGCGTCACGAAGACGTAGCCGGGCGGCAAGGCATGAGCGTTGACCACCGGCAGGTCCAGCACGACGAAGCGGTAGGAGCCCGTGAGACCAGAGCCACGGACCAGCTTTTGGCCGACACGATCGACATAGGC
>Ga0194051_1000421_pt1 | contig 24224 bp, 19 predicted proteins | sample SepL2320m_MetaG_FD_161275 | JGI IMG/M metagenome (GOLD analysis project Ga0194051, IMG submission 161275) | Anoxic zone freshwater microbial communities from boreal shield lake in IISD Experimental Lakes Area, Ontario, Canada - Sep2016-L239-20m | ecosystem: Environmental > Aquatic > Freshwater >... | reverse complement strand
CGGGGGCCCAGTCCGCCGTCGTCCCCCCTGCCCCCGGCGTATAGCCGATATGGGCGAAGTCGATCGCTCCCACCGTCGAGGCGAGGCCGGTGATATCGATGTCGCCAGCGTCCTGATACACCTTCACGGTGCCGGAGTTGATGTGGACGGACGCCGAGCCGCCGTTGTTGATCTCCGCGACGCCGCCATTCAGGGTAACGCCGGTGGCGAAACCACCCCCGTGGACGACCATGGTGCCACCGACCTGGATGTTCGTGTTGGTCGCCGTCGTGCCCAAACCCCAGACCCACTGCCCGCCGCCGGACCGCAGCGTCGCATTCATCGCGCTGGCGCCGTCATAGACGAACTCGTAGCCGCCGTTCAGCACCGTCGCGTTGGTCGCGATCGACCCGGCTCCCCAGACACGTTCGAAAGCCTGGTCCTGGATCGTCGCCGCGACCGAGTATCCCCCGGCGTAGACGAACAGATTGGTCCCGGAATACAGCGTCGTCGACGCAGCACTTCCCCCGGCCCATGCATTTTCCACCGATCCGCTGCTCTGGAGGAGTGCCCCCAGGGTCACGCCACCGGAGAGAACGTGGATGGCGCCACCAAGCAACACCGCGCTGCCGGCAACCTGGACCTGGCCGGCGGCCGGGCCGGAGGGAACGGTGAAGGAGCTTCCGGCGCTGCCGCCGGACGATACGTGAAGGGTGCCGCCGGCATACACCGTGGTGCCCATGACGAACCCGCCGCTGTCGACGATCTGGTTGCCGCCGCTCAGCACGGTCGTGTTCGAGGCCCAGCCCGCGCTCTTGATGTGCTGATAGCTCCCCGAGTTGAGCGTCCCCTCACTTGCGGTGGCGCTGACGGCGCCGCCGCCGCCGCCGACGACCTGGGTGCCGCCGCCGTTGACCGACGCCGCGGAGGTGGTGCCGTAGACACGGTCGTTTCCGCCGCGGGCGACCGTCGTGTTGCTGGCCGTGGCACCAGACCAGACGGCGTGAGTGCCGATGACGATCGATCCCGAATCCCCGGTGCCGGCGGCCATCTGCACGGAGCCACCGGCGCTGATCATGGTGGCGTTCGCGATCCCGCCCGAGACGGTCACGGTGCCGCTGGTGCCGACGGTGAGGCCGTTGCTGGTCTGCCCCGTGTCGACGGAAAGGCTCGATCCGGCGGCGCCGCCGCTGACGATGACCGTCCCCTGCGACACGGTAAAGCTCTGCACCACGCTGGCACCGTTCAATGCCCTGGCGAAGGTCGTGTCGGACGCCGCGAACTCCTGCATCTGAACGGTATAAGTGCCGTTGCTGAACGTCGTCTCGGGCAGCACCGCCGCCGTCGCCCAGTTGCCGTCGGCGTCCGCCGTCGCGGTGAGATGGCCGCCGTTCGTGACGATGAGGGTGGGCAGGGCGGCCCCGCTGACCGAGGTGAAGGTGAGCCTGGCGACATTGCCGCCGCCGATCTTGTTGGTATAGGCGCTGACGAAACTGCTGCCCATGGCAGCCCGCTGCTGGACGGCCGCGCCGTCGGCGCCGTTCCAGCCGAAGACGAGGCCGCCGTTGTAGACTGTCTGCGGCGTCGTCGACGGTACAATGCCCGCCGTGGTGGAGGTGAATGTCTGGGCGCTCCAGACCTGATACGACTCGAGGAACGGTGCCCCCACCCCCGTGGCGTAACCCGGGCGCATGCCCACGAGGGGCGCCGCCGCCGTCGGATAGGCGCCGTTCGGCAGGGAGACCGAGGTCACAGGCACTGGCGCCATCAGCGACGGATCGAGGGTGTTGTTGCCCCCGGCCTGGAAGTTGATCCCGACCTGGCCCGAATGGTCGAGAAGGTACTGCCCGGTGCCGTTTCCCGTGACGACGGCAAGCCCGTCGATGGCCAAGGCGCCGGCCTGCGCCGCATTGTAGGCGGGATTGAGGATTTGTCCCGAATCATTGACCGTCACGTAGAGGTTGAAGATCTTCTGGGCGGGGGCCGCCGCTCCGACCTCGATCTGGTACCAGTTCACGCCCGTGCCGGTCGTGGCCCGCGTGACGGGGAGGTTCGTGATGTTGATGATGCCGATGGGCGCGGTGCCGACGGTAATATTTTTCATCACATAGGGGTCGCTGCCGACGCCGGTCCCCTCGACCGTGTAGTTGCCGAAAGCGGTTATGGTCGGCAGGCTCACATCCGCGGCGGAAGTCGCCCCCTTGAGCACGATCGTGATCGGCGTGCCGGACTTGAGGCTCATCGCCCCGACATTGAAATCGAGCTCCGTGATGATCCCGCTGGTGGTGGCGCCCGCTGGCACCAGGTAGCCACTGCCGCCGGCAGGCAGGTGATTGTTGATGGTCTGCGGGGTGTAGCCCGTCGGCGTGTCGGTGTCGGCGAACAGGGTGACGGTGATGTCGCTGGCATCGACTTTATTGCCGGTTCCATCGGAGACGTTGATGAGGGGCCCCACGTCGTAGGCCCGGGTCAGGAAGTCCGAATAGCCGTTGCCGTAGGAATTCGTGGATTCGAAAAAGACCTTCGCATAATGATCGTAGACGACCGCATGAGGATCGTGGGCGACGGGGAGACTGGGGGACGTCACCTTCCCGGGGCCGGACGCAATCGCCCCGCCGAAGGCGTAGGTTGGATCCTGGTTCCACTCCTTGTTCAGCACGAGAGTAGCCGTGACGGCCCCGTTCAGCGACGTGGCCGTGGCGTTCCAGTAGCCGGCGGTGAAGCCCGCGATGAAATCACGCAGGACCGCGCCCCACTCGTTGTTGGCGCCGGTGTTGATCCGCAGACTCGAATCGTTGCCGGTGCCGTCCGCGTTGGCGAGGCCGCTCACCGTCGCGTTGCCCAGCGTCATGTAGATGCTGTTGGCGAGCTCGGCCGTTTTGATCGTGAGGGTGCCCTGAATCTGGCTGGTGGCGCGGGGCGTCAGGACGAATTTGTCGAAGGTGCCGTCGTAGGTGACGTCGTAGGCGTAGAAGCCGGCATTGTGCCAGACGTGGTTTCCATCGGCCGCGCCGTTGAAGTAGCCGGCGACCTGGATCTGGTGGGTGCCTCCCGCGGTCGTCGCCCCGCCGACCTCGAGCAAGTCAATGTAGTCGGTCCACTGTCCGGCCGAATAAGTGGTGCCGGGGACATTGCCCGCGATCGCCGTCGCCGGCGAGATCGCCATCCGCGGCTGCGAACTCGCATAGCCGCCCGTGGCGATGGCGGAAAAATTCTGGATGCTGCTGTCGCCGCCGCCGGCATCCTTGAGCGCGTTCCAGATGCCGCCGACGGCGTCGACGGTGCCGCCGCTGATGTTGTATCCGCGCGTGGCGCTGGTTCCGTTGGAATAGACGACCTCGACGGCCATCGGGAGGCCGAAGCCTTCGATGTCGGTGAGATTGCCCGCATCGGCGGCGGCGGGCGTGAAGGTCACCTCGAAGCTGTCGTAGCGATAGTTCAGCTTGTCGGCGGCGGTCGCGGGGCCCGTCGGGACAATCTGGCTTTCGGTGGTGATCTTGGCCTTGACGGAATTCCCCTCATCCGGCGCCGAGTCGGTGCTTTGCAGGATGAAGTAGATCTTCTGCCCTATTTGCGGCGTCTGGAAGGACAGCGGGGTGCTCGCCGCGGTGAGTGGAGTCCAGACGGGGTCGACGCCGCCCGCGTTGAAGTAGACGGCCCAGGCCGTGGCCTTGGCGTTCGGGCCGGAGACCTGTCCCAGCATGGCCGGCGTCAGGTCGACATTCACGGTTATAGTTTGCGCCATACCGCATCCCCCCAGCGCTCAGGACGGCCTTTAGACAGGCTTCCCGCACATCTCCCCGTGCCGATAATGTATCAGCACGCACAATGATGAAACTAAATTCCAGTCAATGTCGGAGGATTTCCCGGACGCCGCGCTCGCTGACATTGGCGAGACGGGAAGTCGCCCGGCTCGCGTCACCGCGGCAACCGCCGGCCGGAGAGCAACCCCCGACGCCCAGCGGCGTTCTGGTCGCATGGCACGCTTCCTCAGGATCCTCGGCTGGTCGGCCGGCATTTTGCTGTGTCTCGTCGCGGTAAGCGCCGGGGCACTCTATCTGTTCCTGAACTCGGACTACCTCCACGGCCAGCTCGAAGGCCGCGCCAGCGACTTTACCGGGCGCAAGACCAAGCTCGCCGGCTACTCGATCGAGTGGGGCTCGACTTCGCGCGTCCGGCTGCACGGCGTCGAGATCGCCAACGCCGCCTGGGGCAAGGCCCCGCACATGCTGAAGGTCGCAGAGGTCGATTTCGACATTCGCCTGTGGCCGCTCCTGAAGGGCGACCTGGTGCTGCCGCGCCTCGTGCTGCGCAAGCCCGAGGTCCAGATCGAGCGCGGCGACAAGGAACAGCTCAACTGGAGTCTCGAGGAGGCGCCGGGCACGGTGGGCGTCGCCAAGGCGATCGAGCCGGACAACCGCTATGGCACGCCGTTGATCGGCCAGCTCGAGATCACCGACGGCACGCTCGGCTATCGCGATTCCCGGCGCAAGCTCGAGCTCGACGGCAGCGTGACGACGGCCACCGGCCAGGCGGGCGACCAGCCGCAGGCCGAGCTGTCGCTGAAAGGAAAGCTCGAGGGCCAGCCGCTCACAATAAAATTCGTCGGCGGTTCGATCCTGGCGCTGCGCGACACCGACAAGCCCTATCCGCTCGATCTCGACGTCGCCTTCGGCGCCACCAGGCTCAAGGTCAAGGGCACGGTGCACGATCCCTTCCAGTGGACGGGCGCCAATGTCGATCTCACCCTCTCCGGCCCCAACATGTCCGACATCTATCCATTGCTCGGCATCCCGGGGCCGCCGACGCCGCCCTACACCATCACCGGCAAGCTCGAGCGCGCGCCCGGCCTGTGGAAGTTCGTCCAGTCGAAATGGCGCGTGGGCGAGAGCGACCTTACCGGCGAGGTCACGATCGACGAGCGCCAGAAGCCGGAGTTCCTCACAGCCAGGCTGGTGTCGCAGAAGCTCGTGTTCGAGGACCTGGCGCCGCTCGTGGGTGCCGCGCCCACGCGCAAGACCAACGTCTCGGCCAAGCAGGCGCAGACGCAGCAGCAGCTCGAGGCCAGCGGCGATCTCTTCCCCAACGTGCCGCTCAATATCGAGAAGCTGCGCGCCATGAACATGGACGTGACGCTGGATGCGAAGAAGGTGATCGCGCCGCCGTGGCTGCCGGTGCAGGCGATGGACTTCCGGGTCGTGATCCTGAACGGCGTAGCGACGGTGAAGCCGCTCACCATGTCGGTGTTCGGCGGCGGCACGATCCAGGGCGAACTCATCATGGACGCGCGCACCGACACGCCCAAGGTGCGGGCCAACCTCAGGGCCGGTGAGATCGAGCTCAAGAACTTCTTCCGCGAGTCGCGCTACTTCGATGCGACCCAGGGCAAGATCCAGGGCCACCTGGCGCTGGCCGGCACCGGCCGCTCGCTGGCGCAGGTCATGGGCACCGCCAATGGCCACGTGGCACTGGCGCTGGGCGGCGGATCCATCAGCAGCCTGATGGTGAGCCTGGGCGGGCTACAGATCTTCGACGCGCTCGTTCTCTATGTCACCGGCGACAACCGCATCCCCATCAAGTGCGCGATGGGCCGGCTCAATTTCCAGAACGGCACCGTGACCTTCGACCGGACCCTGCTCGACACCCAGAAATCCGTGCTCTACGTCCAGGGCCACGCGTCGCTGCAGAGCCAGGCCGTCAAGGCGGAGGTCGACGCGCGACGCAAGGGCTTCGACCTGCTCGACCTGCACGGCACGGTCCGGATCGAGGGCAAGCTGCGCAACCCGCAGGTAGGCCTCGGCCGCGTCTTCCCGCTGCCGACACCGGTGATCGGCACGGCCAAGGATGTTGCCTGCGCCGACCTGACCCAGCAGCTGCTTGCGGCGCCGTGAGGCGGCGGCAGAATCGGTCTCCTCCCCCGTCAGCGGGGGAGGTGTCAGCGTCTTACGCTGACGGAGGGGTCTGACCCCATCGCCCTCGTAAGACGAGGGCACTTCCCCTTTGCGGATTCCGCAAAGGGGAAGAGAATGATCTCTACGCCGCCTTGGTGCGGACCGGGAGTTTCCAGCCGGGCCGGATGAAGTGGCAGGTGTAGCCGTTGGGGATGCGCTCCAGGTAATCCTGGTGCTCGGGCTCGGCTTCCCAGAAGTCCGAGGCGGGCGCGACTTCGGTCACGGCCTTGCCGGGCCACAGGCCAGAGGCGTCGACATCGGCGATCGTATCCTCGGCAATCCGGCGCTGCTCGTCGCTGGTGTAAAAGATCGCCGAGCGATAGCTGGTGCCGCGGTCGTTGCCCTGGCGGTTCATGGTCGAGGGATCGTGGATCTGGAAGAAGAACTCCAGCTGCTTGCGGAAGCTGGTCTTCGCCGGATCGAAGATGATTTCGATCGCCTCGGCGTGGCCGTCGTGGTTGCGGTAGGTGGCATTCGCCACGTGGCCACCGGTATAGCCGACCCGCGTCGACAGGACGCCGGGCAGCTTGCGGATCAGATCCTGCATGCCCCAGAAACAGCCGCCGGCCAGTACTGCGCGCTCTTCGCTCATTTTACGTCCTCCACCTGGTCGAGATAGGCACCATAGCCCGCCGCCTGCATGTCGTCGCGGTGAACGAACCGGAGCGAGGCCGAATTGATGCAATAGCGCAGCCCGCCGCGATCCCGCGGGCCATCGTCGAAGACATGCCCGAGATGGCTGTCGCCATGTTTGGACCGCACCTCGATGCGCATCATGCCGAGCGAGCCGTCCTTCAGCTCGGCGACATTGGCGGGCTCGATCGGCTTGGTGAAACTGGGCCAGCCGCATCCCGATTCGTACTTGTCGGCCGACGCGAACAACGGCTCGCCCGACACGACGTCGACATAGATGCCCGGCTCCTTGTTGTGCAGGAGCGCGCCGGTACCTGGGCGCTCGGTGCCGCTTTGCTGCGTGACGTGAAACTGCTCCGGAGAGAGCTTCGAGAGGGCCTCCGGGGTCTTCTTGTAAGTCTGCATTTCCTGCTCCTGTCTTCAATCCACTTTGCCGACTCGTCGAGGAGAGTAACCAACGCTCATGGCCCTCCTCAAGGGCGACCAACGTCCGATACGGACTTGCTCGGGGCGTGCTCTACTGCTTGGGACTGCCGGAGCGCGGAACAGGCTTGGAAACGGGCTTGGGGGCAGGCGCTTTCTCCAGGCGCTCGATTCTCTGACCGAGGTCGGCCTGCATCTTCTCCAGCCGCTGCTGAAGCTGCTGGTTCTGGGCCTTGAGCTGCTCGAGCTGGGTGGAAAGAGCCGCCAGCGAGCGCTGCAGCTCGCTCAAGCGACCATTGATGTGGGCCGCATCCCCGCCGCCCTGGGCCACGGCCACATCGGGCAGCATGAAGGCAATCAGCAGAGCAATGCGGAGCAGAGCGGTCGTCATGGAGCGGTCGTCATGCGGGGCTTAGCACCTCCTCCATCGCCGCTCAGCCTCAGGTGCATCGCATCGGCGTTTCTCACTGGCCCCAACTCAGTGGCCCCAAGCGGCCTGCCGTAGTGTACATCGATGCCGCGCCACCGTCCTCGGGCATCCACTTGCCGAGGGTTGAAATGACACCCCCCGCCGTCCTCGGCTAGGATGGCCGCCGTGACCGACGACAAGTTCTCCCTCCTGGCTGGCATCGCCTCCGACTGGTGGTGGGAGATCGACGCCGAGCTCAGGTTCACCTTCCTGTCGGAACGCTTCGTCGAGATCTTCGGCCTGCCGCCGTCGATCGCCGTGGGCAAGCTCTGCACCGAGGTCCTCCCCGCCGACTTCGACGATCCGGCGTGGCGGGCCCATCTCGACGATCTTGCCCACCACCGGCCGTATCGCGATTTCGAGGTGACACTCAAGGATGCCAGCGGCACAGCGCGGCCGGTGAAGATCAGCGGCACGCCCCGGTTCGGAGCCGACGGCGCGTTCGCGGGCTATATCGGCGTCGGACACGACCTGACCGAACTGCGCCGCCAGGCCGCGAACCTGGAGTCGATCCTCGAGAACATCGAGCAGGGCGTCGTGCTGCTGGACAGCGAGCTCCGGGTCGTGGCCTACAACCGCCGCCTGGTCGAATGGCTGCAGATCGCCGACCGGGAGTTGCGCGGGATGCCCTACGAGCAGGTCATCCGCGAGCTGGCCGAGCGCGGCGAGTTCGCTAACGAAGACAAGGAAGCCGCCATCGCCACCCGGATGCAGCGAGTCCCGGCGCGCCAGCGGTTCGTGAAGGAACGCCGGCGCAGCGACGGGCGGATCGTGTCGATCACCTTCAATCCGCTGCCGGCGGGCGGCGGGGTGCTGACCTACAGCGACGTCACCGAGGCGCGCTATCGCGAGGCCGAGCTGGCGCGCAGCGAGGAGAACTTCCGCCATCGCTTCCGCAACCTGCCGCTGCCGCAATGGGTTTATAGCATCGAGACCCTGCGGTTTCTCGAGGTCAACGATTCGGCGCTGGCGAAGTACGGCTACACCCAGGACGAATTCCTGGCGATGACCATCAAGGACATCCAGCCGCCGGAGAACGTCCCGAAGCTGATGCACTGGCTGGCGCCGGAACGGGTCGGCCGCTTCCACACGGTCGAGTGGCAGCACCGTTGCAAGGACGGGCGCATCCTCGACGTCGAGGTCTTTGTCCGTGACGTCGATTTCAACGGCGAACGGGCGCGGATTGCCCTGATCATCGACAACACGGCACGCCGGCAGGCCGAGCGCCAGACCGAGCGCATCATCGAGACCTCGCAGGACCTCATCCACGTCACCGACAGCTACGGCAAGTTCGTCCGGGCGAGCCCCAGCACGACAGAGGTGCTGGGTTACCTGCCGGAAGACCTGCTGGGCCGTGGCGCCAACGAGTTCATCCATCCCGAAGATATCGACGCGGTGCGCGGCGCGATGCGGGCGGCGCGACAGGGCCGCGGCGGCCGCCGCTTCAGGTGCCGCTACTATCACAAGGACGGCCGCCTGGTATCGCTGCTGTGGTCGGGCGTGTGGTCGGAACGCGACCACCACTACTATTTCATCGGCCGCGACATGACCGATTACGACCGCACCGAGGAACAGCTGCGGCGCTCGCAGCGGATGGAGGCGATCGGCCAACTGACCGGCGGCGTGGCGCACGATTTCAACAATATCCTCACGATCATCCTGTCCAACATCGAAGCCCTCGATGAAAACGACGGGCTCGACCCACGCCTGCGCAAGCGGATCGACGGTATCGCCGCCGCAACCGAGCGCGCGGCCGACCTGACGCGCCAGCTGCTGGCCTATTCGCGCAAGCAGGCGCTGCGGCCGCAGCGCACCGACATCAACGAGCTGGTCGCCACGACAGCCAAGCTGTTGCGCCGTACGCTGGGGGCTGCGATCGACACCGAGACCGTCCTCGCCCGCGACCTGTGGAACGCCGAGATCGACGGCGCCCAGCTTGAATCGGCCCTGGTCAATCTCGCCGTCAACGCCCGCGATGCCATGCCGGACGGCGGCCGCCTGCTGATCGAGACGGCCAACGCGTCGCTCGACAAGGACTATGTCGCGAAGAATCCCGATGCCGCCGCGGGCGACTATGTGATGCTGGCCGTCACCGACACCGGCACCGGCATGGCGCCCGAGGTGGTGGCGCGGGCGTTCGAGCCGTTCTTCACCACCAAGGACGTCGGCAAGGGAACCGGCCTCGGCCTCAGCATGGTCTATGGCTTCATCAAGCAGTCCAACGGCCATCTCAGCCTCTACAGCGAAGCGGGGCACGGCACGTCGGTCAAACTCTTCCTGCCGCGCGCCGCCGTCGAACGGCAGTCGGCGGGGCCGCCGCGCCCGGCGCCGCTGCCCGGCGGCAGCGAACGGATCCTGGTCGCCGAAGACAACGACGACGTCCGCGAGGGCGTTGTGCGCCAACTGCAGAGCCTGGGCTACGACGTCTCGGAGGCGCCCGACGCCAGCGTGGCGCTGGGCAAGCTGGAGACGGCGCCGCAGCCCTACGATCTGCTGCTGACCGACGTCATCATGCCCGGCCCGATGAACGGCAAGGGGCTGGCCGACGAAACGGCACGCCGGTGGCCGGCGACGAAGGTCGTGTTCATGTCGGGCTATACCGAGGACGCGATCATCCACCAGGGCCGGGTCGATTCGGGCGTCCTGCTGCTCAACAAGCCGTTCGCCAAGCGCGACCTGGCGGCGATCGTCCGCCGGGCCCTGGATGGCGCCGGAGACTGAACGCATCAGGAGTCGATTACTGCGGCTCGATGCCGGCGTCCTTCAGGGCGACCTTCCAGACTCCGATCTGGTCCTTCATGTAGGCCGCGAGCACCTCGGGCATCGATGACTTCGGGATGAAGCCGTGCCTCTGCATCGCCTCCACCACTGACGGCTTGGCGAGGGTCGCCACCATCGCCTTGTTCATGGCGGCGACGATCTCGGGCGGCAGGCCGGCGGGGCCGACCAGGGCAAACCACGGGCCGATCGGGAATGCGGGCTGGCCCGCCTCGATGAGCGAGGGCAGCTCGGGCATCAGCGGGCTGCGCTCCGGGAACGAGGTCGAGAGCGCCCGGAGCTTGCCCGCCTTCACGTGCGGCATCGTCGACGTCGAGGTGCCGTTCATGAGCGGGACCCGGCCCGACAGCAGGTCGGTCATGGCGTCGGGTTCCGACTTGTAGCGGACCGCCTCGAGCTTGATGGCGTTGTTGCGCGCAAACATCGCCATCGAGACGAAGGCATAGGTGTTGCCCGTCGCGTAGTTCAGCGGCGTCGGGCTGGCCTTGGCGAAGGCCACGAGCTCGGCAACCGTATTGGCCGGCACCGAGGGATGAACGACTAGGAAGAAGGTGTTGTCGCCGAGATAGGTGACCGGCGTGAAATCAGCGAGGACGTCGTAGGGCGGCTCCTTCAACGCGTTCGGCACGACGGCGAGCGGGCTGTTGGTGCCGAACAGGAAGGTATAGCCGTCGGGCGCCGCGCGCTTCACCTCGCCGGCGGAGAGTGCCCCGTCGGCGCCCGGCTTCGGGACGATGATGATGGGCTGGCCCAGCAGCTGCTCCAGTTCCTGGCCGGCAATGCGGGCCAGCGCGTCGGTGGCCGAGCCTGCGCCGAAAGGGATGACGAACCGGATCGGTTTCGACGGCCAGGCCTGTGCCTGCGCCGCAGCTTGCGGCCACAACAGGACCGCCGACAACGCCACCGCGATGATCTTCAGCATAAAACCCTCCCTGAATTTTTTTACTTTTCTTCGGTACGCGTAGCCCTCCACTCCTCGACGCTTGCTCTAGTAACGGGCGATCACCTGCTCCGCGAAGTCGCGGAGATTGCGGCGCGCCTCGGCCATGGCCGGCAGCAGCGTGATTTCGCCCAGGCCCATCGCCTCGCGCTCGCGCAGCATGGAAACGATCTCGTCGGGCGTGCCGACCAACCCGCCGGTGGCGCGGATCAGATCCTCGGTGATGAAGCGGCGTTCCTCGGGCGGCAGGAAGGCGCAATGGCCGAGGTGGACCTGCTGGTAGCGCCGCGCGGGCGGAGTCTCCATCTTTTCGGTGAAGGCGAGATACTCGTCCCACAGGTTGCGGCAGCGGCCGGCCACCGTGCTGGTGTCGCCGTCCTTCTGGTAGAGCTCCCACCAGTAGTGCAGCGACGCCGCGGCCATCGAACCGATCTCGTCGATGACGCGATCCGACGTCACGCTCTCGCCGGGCTTCAGCACGCAGGCGTAGCTGAGCGCCGCCGTGTGGAAGTTATCCGGCAAGACGCGGCCGACCGCTGATGCGCCCTCTCGCATCACCTCCAGGCTCTTCTGCAATCGCGCCTTGGTCTGATTGTGCGAGCACACCCGGCCATCGCCATAGGCGCCGGCCGTCTTCAGCGCCAGCGGACCATCGGCGGCGACGTAGATCGGCACGGGATGGGCGACGTCGATGAAGCCCTCGGCGGGATGCAGGAAGCGGATGTCGCTCCGCTCTCCACCGTCGAGAGCGTAATCGACCTCCTCGCCGTGCAGCAGGGCGCGCAGCACGCGCAGATATTCGCGGAAGGCGGCGGCCTTCATCGGGTCCTTGCCCATGACGCGCATCGCGGTGTGGCCGGTGCCGATGCCGAGGAACACCCGTCCGGGCGCCAGTCTGTTGATGGTGGCGATCGAATGCGCCGTGACCGGCGCCAGCCGCACACCCGCCACCGACACGCCGGTGCCCAGCCGGATACGCGAGGTGTTGACCGCCGCCAGCGCCAGCACGGCATAGGCATCGGAATAGAGCATCTGCGAATCGGCCGCCCAGGCCGCGTCGTAGCCCATCGTCTCGAGGTCGACGAACAGCTTCCAGTCGGACACGCGCGGGGCGACGGTGACGCCAAATTTCACGCAGCACTCCATTTGCAGGGCCAGCCTAGTCGAAAGCAACAGGGACGAAGAGTCGAGTCTGATTAGGGCGTGAGGTACATATTGACGGGCCGTCGCACACACCGGGGACATCATGAGCGTCAACAAACTGCATCGGGAATTCCACACGCTCGACATGACCAGCGGCTGGGAAACGCCCGAAGGTTATCCGCCCGGCGTGCAACAGAAGATCATCTCGGGCGCGCTCGACGAGGAGCGCGGCAGCGGCACGCGGACCCGGCTGCTGCGCTTCGCGCCCGGCACCCATACGACGACGCAGATCTGGCACAACTACTGGGAAGAAGTTTACGTGCTCTCCGGCGAGTTCATCGTCGGAAACGACGCGAACGGCCAGGGCGGCGAGAAATTTCCGCCCAACACCTATGCCTGCCGCCCGCCGCTTGCCGTCCACGGCCCGTTCAGGTCGGAGACCGGCTGCCTGCTGCTCGAAATCCACTACTTCGACCCGGCGTGACGGACGCCACTATCGCGCTTCGTCTTCGGCCGCCAGGGCCGCCGCCAGGGCGAAGTACGATTCTTCGAGGGCCTGGGCCGGGCTCTGGTTGCGCATGTTGTAGTAGAGATCGCGCCCCAGCCGCACGATCGAGGGATTGTAGGCGCTCGCCTGTCCGGCGATTTGCACGGCACGCGCCAGCACCTCTTCGCGCGCCACGATCTCGTTCACGAGATGGAGCGCCTTGGCCTCGGCCGCCTCCATCAACCGGGCGCCGTAGACGACCTCGAACAGCACCTTCTTGGGCAGCGCGTCCTTCACGATCGCGAGCGCCAGAAAGGGAAACAGGCCCTTGGCTGCTTCGGGCAATCCCAGCGTGGCGTTCTCGGCCATCACCGCCATGTCGCAGGCCACGACCAGGCTGAAACCGCCGGCGTGGGCGTTACCGTTGATCGCCGCGATCAGCGGCTTGCCGAGCCGCGCCATGGCCTGCGCCAGGTCGATGAAGGCGCGCCCGAAGTCGAGGCGGCCGGTGCTGGTCGGCCCCGCGCCCTGGTAATGCCCGCCGAGGCAGAACGCCTCGCCCCGGCCGGTGAGCACGCAGGCGCCGACGCCCGGGGCGCGCCGGGCAGCTTCGAGCGCCGCGGTGATCTCCTCCGCCATCTGCTGGGTGACGCGGTTGCCGTGATCGGGCCGCCGCATATGGATGATCTCGACCCGGCCGCGGCGCTCGACGTCGATCGACGTCGCTGTCATCAGGCGTACTTCTCGCTGCGCGCCACGACGTCCCGCAGGCCGACGAAGTCGCTGAAGTCGCCGAACGAGGTCAGGCGATTGGCAATGGCGTTGGTCGAGCCTTCGCGCATGAAGATCTCCATCATCTCCTTGACCGCCTTGTGCATGGCGAACATCGGCTCGATCGGCAGGAGCGAATAGGCGAAACCCAACGCATGGGCCTCCTTCAGCGAGAGGTAGGGGCTCTTGCCGGAGCGGGCCATGTTGAACAGGATCGGCAGGCCGTAAGGCTTCAGGCGGTGGGAGATTTCCTCCAGATGCGCGATGCTCTCCGGCGCATCGGCGTAGAGCCCGTCGACGCCGGTCTGGGCATAGGCTTCCAGGCGGTCGATGGCGTCCTTGATCCCGGTGACGGCGATGGCGTCGGTGCGGGCCACGATGAAGAAGTCGGGATCGCGCCTGGCGTCCAGCATGGCGCGCAGCTTCTGCTGCATTTCGGCGGCCGGGATCAATTCCTTGCCGGCGAAGTGGCCGCACTTCTTCGGCATCGCCTGGTCTTCCAGATGAAGGACGGAGGCGCCCGCCTCTTCCCACAGCTGGATCGTGCGCTGGCAATCGAGCACCCCGCCGTAGCCGGTGTCGGCGTCGGCAAAGACCGGCAGGGTCGTGGCCCGGCAGATGCGCCTGATGTGCTCGAACATCTCGGTCTGGGTCAGCACGCCGAAGTCGGGTTGGCCCGCGACGATGGCGCAGGCGGCAAACCCGCTGACATAGATCGCAGGCGCGCCTGCCTGCTCGGCGAGCTTGGCCGTGACGGCGTCGTGGGCGCCCATGCAGACGAACGGCGGTGTTTTGAACAACTCACGAAATCTCGCGGAACGGCTCAAGGCGTTTCTCCCCCGGGGTTTGGTTGCCGGCGACGCTACACCGCCGGCAACCGATCACGAAGAATGTCCTCGAACAGGCTCGCACACCCCACTTCGATGAGGTCGAGGACGCGTTCATAGTCCTGCAGGGTGCCACCGTAGGGATCGGCGACGTCCTCTATCAGGAACATCCGCGGCCGATCTGCGAGATCAAGAGACGCCAGAGATCGCATCGCGGCCAGATGCGTGCGCGCCATCGCCAGCGGATGGGTAAAGTGCGTGAGGTCGTCGGCCGTCAGCGAGCGCGACCGGTGGGTGGCGATGTCGTGGCCACGACGGGCCGCGGCTTCGACCGCAAACGGGCTAGCCGGCTGGCCCGGGACGCGTACCGCCGTGCCGGCCGAGTCGACTTCGACGGTGCCCTCCAGGCCTGCGCCACGCACGAGAGAACGCATCACGCCCGCCGCCATCGGCGAGCGGCAGGTGTTGCCAGTGCAGACGAAGAGAATGCCGATCATCATTCTGGCAGTAATCCTAAGTCTCCGCCCCCAATCCGTACATGGTCGACGGGTCGGCTGGAGTGACCTAGTTCGATACGCGGGACGCGAATTCACGGGCAGGCCGCAGATCGCCCAGTTTGCGTTGGACGAAGGCCTGGGTCGCGAGCACCCGGGGATTGCCCGGCAGCAGCCTTTGCGCCCGCTCGCAATCGGCCGCGGCCTGCCCGGTCTCGCGGCCGGCGACAGCGCGCGTCAGGCAGCGGTTGAGATAGGCCCACCCGAGGCGCGGATCGAGACGGATCGCGGCGCTATAATCGGCGAGCGCCTTGTCGTGCTCGCCGCGCACAAAGCGGGCGTGGCCGCGGTTGTAGTGGGCCAGCGCGTTGCCGGGCTCGATCACGACCGCTGTATCGAGATCGCGGATCGCGCCGGCATGGTCGCCGTCGCCGGACAGGATCGCCGCCCGGTTGACGAGGGCATCGACGTTGCGCCGGTAGAGCGACAGCGCCTTGCCGTAGTCGGCAGCGGCCTGCGTCCGCTGGCCGAGCAAGGCCCGGGCAAGGCCGCGCAGGACCCGCGTCTGGGCATGATCCGGCGCCAGCGACACGGCACGATCGAGATCGGCCAGCGCCTTCCGGTAATCGCCGAGACGCGTATGGGCATCGCCACGAAAGACCAGGGCGTCGACGCCGTCGGGCGTCAGGACCAGAACCCGGTCGAAATCGGCGATCGCCTTGCCGGGCTCATCCTTGTGGGTGGACAGGACGATGCCGCGATTGAGATGCGCCACCGCATGGCCGGGTTCGCGCCGCAGGATCTCGTCGTAGTCGGCGAGGGCGCGGTCGGCATCGCCCAGCCGGTGGTGGGACATGCCGCGCAGGAGCAGCGCCCGCAGCTCGGCCGCGGTGTGGCCCGTCTCGCCACGGCCCATCTCGCCACGGCCGACGTCACCAAGGGGGCCATGGGGCCGCACGCGATTGTAGTGGATGATGGCGCGGTCTGCCTGGGTGGCCGGCGGCGCCTCCGGAACCGCCAATGCCGCCTGCTGCCGCGCCTGGACCTGATCGCGGGCCTGGGCTGGCGTCGGCGGGACGAGCGCGGCGAGGACCAGTAACAGGCCGGCCGCCGGCAGGCCGGCGCGCAGCCCGGCGAAGCGGTCGGTGACAAGGGCTCGAAGCATGGCGTCCTCCTGGTTGGCCCACCCAGGTTGATCGCCGCCGGTATCCCGAGGATTGCTCCGTCACGCCGTTTGGTTTCGTCGGTTGCGGCAAGCCCTGCCCTCGGATGGCAGAGCTTTTGCAGATAAGCTCACCTGACCCGACACACCTTGCGAGCACCGAGACATGGCAAAGCACCCCTTCCACCTCGCCTGGTTCCTGTCGCAGGGTTTCGGCCCCAAGAGCTGGCGCTCGACCTGGCCCGGTGCAGACGTCGGCCGCTGGATGATGCCCGACCTGTTCATCGACCTCGCCAAGGGCATGGAACGGGCGTGCATGGAGCCCAACACCTACCAGGGCCGACACGACACCTACCTGAAGTACGCCGCCAGCACGCCCAAGCTCGATCCTGCCGTGCTGGTGCCGTATCTCGCACAGGCGACGAAGCATCTCGGACTGGTGCCGGCGCTGCAGCGCCGCGGCCTCACGCGCAAGGCCTATGCCCACAAGACCTTGCGCGAAAACCTGCTGGAGTTTTAGCCATGGCCGACAGCAAGAACGGCGAGGTCGGCGGCAGCATCCGCGCCCGCCTGCCCTACGTGCCGATCCACAAGCGGCCGCCGCTCAAGCTGCCGGGCGATGCGCGTGTCGCGGTGTGGACGATCGTCAATGTCGAGAACTGGAGCCCGACGGGCGCGATGCCGCGCGCCGTCCTGCCGCCACCGATGGGCCAGCCTCTGCTGCCCGACGTGCCCAACTGGGCGTGGCACGAGTACGGCATGCGCGTTGGCTTCTGGCGCTTTCTCGAGGCGCTGGGCAGCCGCGGCCTCAAGGCGACCTTTGCCGTCAACGGCACGGCCTGCACGCTCTATCGCGAGGCCTGCGAGGCGGCGCGCGACGCCGGCTGGGAGTTCATGGGCCACGGCTTCGTGCAGAAGCCCATGCACCGGGTCGAGGACCAGCGCGCCGCCGTCGCCGACACCATCGCGGCGATCAAGGAGTTCACCGGCAAGCCGCCGCGCGGCTGGGAAAGCCCCGGCCTCACCGAGACCGATGAGACGCTCGACCTGCTGGCCGAGGCCGGCATCGAATATGTCGCCGACTGGGTGCTCGACGAGCAGCCCGTTTCGCTCAAGACACGAGCCGGCGAGATCGTCTCCGTGCCCTACACCGTCGAGATCAACGACGTCGTCATCAGCGCCGTCCAGCAGCAGCCCTCGGACGAGATCCTGCGCCGCGGCCGCGACCAGTTCGACCGCCTCTATCTCGACGGCGCCAAGGCGCCCCGGGTGATGGCGATCTCGATCCATCCCTACCTCACCGGCGTGCCGCACCGGATCAAGTATCTGGAAATGCTGTACGACCACATCCTCGGCCACACCGGCGTGGTGATGTGGACCGGCGCCGAGATCCTCGACTGGTACCGCACCCAGCCGCGGGCCTGAACGGTGAATGTCACATCCCAGAGTGTCACACCAAGTTGAGACAAATGTTGTGACACAGGCCAATCGCCCACCTGTGACATCGACGAGAATCTGACCCTGCAGCCCCACCTCGGGCGGCCGCAGATGACCGTCTAAAATCAGTCCTCGGGCGCGTTTCCTCGCGCCTCGGCCCACCCCACAGCCGGACGGATCGTCGGCGGGGGCAGCCTTTGCTTGCTACTCACGGCTCAGTATTCGGACACCGAATGTCCGGTACAGGTCGCGGGACCTCCCCTGGTCCTCCAGGGAACTATACCCGGCGGGCGCGCCGGGCGGGGCATGGCCAAAGGTGCTTTGTGTCAGCGCTTTTCGCCGAAACCTGTGACACCGTGAACGACGGCGGCAACACGGTCGAAACGCTGTTCATCGTGTTCTCTTCGCATAGACTCCGAGTCCCGTAAGACCGGCAAAACCCCTCCTCGGGGTCGATAAGGCCAGTGGCCACGAAGGTTCGGGCTCGGCCGAGTTTCTCCCGGCTCTTGCCGATCCGCTGGAGTGACCTTCCAGGAACCGACTGGTTGTTGCGATCCGCTGATGCGGACGAGAGGCCGGGCATGTCCGGTCAAGCCACCTGCAGTTCAGGACCCTCACGAGGAGGCAGGCACTGCAAGCAGGCGACCGCGCCAAGGGTTTTGGGATGCGCGGGTATTTTCACTAGAAAACGCGTCGTTTGCGGCGCCTCCCCGGACGGCCATGAAGGGAGGCATCGACTAGGTTCTCGGTCTGCAGGGATTACCCTCTGCACCCGTAGCTCGCGGTCAGGTCCGGAGACCCGAAACCCCTTGCATCGCCCGCATGGAGAGCGGGACGCCACTGGCCCACGAAAAAGGCCGCTCCGGGCAAGTGAACCGGGCGGCCCGCGCATTACGCACGTCGTGGCAACGTATCAAAAAGATAGCCTAAAGCCTGCTGAACCTGCAAATCTGAATGTGCAAATCTGCCCTGCGTATTTCTCCGGACTGCTGGCAGTGCAGGCATCCGCGCAAGGGGCGTCCTACTTTTCGCGTACGCCCCAGCTGGCAAAATTGTCGGCGATGTCGGACTGGCTCGCCTTTGCCGCGACGATATCGGCGTCGCCGCCCTTCACATCGCCCTTGCGCCGTCGCGCGACGCCGCGGCCGTACAGGGCGCCGGCGTCTCCGGGGGCGATCTTGAGCGCCGCGTCGTAGTCCGGGATCGCGGCGGCAGGCTGGTTCATCTTCAGATAGGCGAGGCCCCGGGATTTGAGCAGCAGGGGGTCGTTCGGGGTCAGGCGCAGCGCCTCGTTGCAGTTCGCCAGCGCCGTCTCGGGCGGTCCTCCCAAGACCGAGCGGGTGCTGCAACGTTGCCTGAATGCCCCCACGAAATCGGGCTTGAGCTTGACGACCCGGTCGTAGTCCTGGAGGGCATGGTCATACTGGGCCGTTTCGAAGTAGCAGAGTCCGCGATTAAACAGCGCGTTGGCGTCGTCGGGCCTGATCTCGAGAGCCCGGTCGAAGCCCCTTATGGCGAGGTCGCACTGGTCCTTGCCCATGTAGGCGATACCGCGGTTGATGAGCGCATCGGGATCGTCGGGCTTGAGCTTGAGCGACCGGTCATAGTCCTGGATCGCGCGGTCGTACTCGCCCTTGCGGTTGTAGGCGTCTCCGCGGGCGGTGAATGCAAGGGCGTCGGGTGCGAGCTTGAGGGCCCGATCCAGGTCCCGGATGGCACGATCGTACTGACCCATCTTGTTGTAGGTGAGTCCGCGATTGCTGAGCGCCGAAGCGGCATCGGGATCGAGCTTGAGGGCCTGGTCGAAGGCCTGGAGGGAGCGGTCGTACTGGCCCTTGCTTCCGTAGACGATTCCATGGCCTACGAACGCGAGGACGGCCTCGGGCGCGAGCTTGAGGGCGCGGTCAAAGTCCTGCTGCGCGCGATCGTACTGGCCTTTGGCAATGTAGGCGTTGCCCCGGTAGATGTACGTAGCAGGCAGATCGGGCTCGAACTTGATGGACTGGTCATAGTCCTGGATAGCGCGGTCGACCTGGCCCATGTCGCTGTAGGCCGTTCCGCGGATGCCCCAGGCAATGGCCATGTCCGCCGGCGTTGCCTTTCCCGCCTTGATGACGGCATCGCAGCCCCGAAGCCTCAGCTCCGGATCGGCGAGGGTATTGCACAATGCCGCTAGTACCTCGTAGCTCTGCGCCGCGGCCGTCACGCCGCCCACCAATGACAGCACGATCGACGACACCGCGATCGACGCGGCAACGATATTGCGGTGCATCTTTACCTCAGATTTCCCCAGCTTCCCCGGGAGGAACGTCGCATCGACGGACGCATGAAGCAACACGACTCGGGCGGCGTTCCGCGGGTCCGCCGCTTGCTGCTACACTCTTGCCGCTACATTGGTGGCCGATGCTGCGTTCCTGTTCACGGTGACCTGATGCTGAAACTCAACCCCAGGCGATGCGAGGTACTGTCGGACAGTATCCTGGGTCTTCTCGTCGTGCTGCCGCCCTTCACGTTGATCGCCTTGATGTACGATTGCGGCCATCTGGACGGGCGAGACCCGGTGTGCTCCAGCCCCGCTCTCCAAGGGATCGCAAGCTTCCTGCAGGGGATGATCCTGTTGACGGCCTTCGGTGGCTTCGTCGTATACCTGCCGATCGTGATCGGCGCCTACATCAACAGCACGCGCTACAAGTATCGCGCCTGGAAAGCGGGCACGCTCCGGAAGCTGTCGTTCACCTTCATTATCTGGCTGATAACCACATGCTTCGTGGGTCTCATCGTCGCGGCGATCGTCGTCGATCTGCTCGCGTTCGCCTGAATGTGGGGCCGCGGCGATGCGGATGGGTAAGGCGACCGTCGACCGGTGCCCTACCTGGAGACTGCCGCGCGCCCCTTCCTCGCGGGATCGGCCATCGACCTGGCGAGCGCGTAGATATGGCGCAGCAGAATGAAGGCACCAACGATCATGAAGAAGATGCTCACGCCGACCACGTGCTCGTCGAAGTCTCCCGTGTCGATGATCCTGGCCGGCAATCTCACGATCGCCAGGCAGATCTCGATCAGCAGTCCGAACACCAACTGGCCGATCCCGACGTGATGGCAGATATGGTCGACACTCGTCTGCCATGCCTCGTTGGCCGGATTGACGACGCCGAAGATGCGCCGCATCTCGCCGCGCTCCTCGAGGGCGACGCCCCAGCCGATCATGATCACGCCCATGTCCTCGATGATGTCGATCGGCTCTTTCAGATCAGGGTTCGTGAGCACGCTGTGCGATACATCGATCGTCGCCAGGACCAGCGGGATGAGGATAAGGACGTCGATCACGATGATCGCGCTCGGCGACAGCAGCCCCCGCATCAGAAAACGCAGCATTCTTGAGATTACCTCTGGATTAGCGCGACGCCCAAGTGTGAAGATAGCCGAATGCCGCGACATGTTGCATTCCATTGTTCAATCCGGCAGGTCCCGGCCTCATGATCGACTGGCTCTACACCTTCTCTGAACCGACGATGCTGGCGATGTCGGCGATCATACTGGCTCTTGCCGTCGTCTCCCTGCCGCGCGTGATCCGACGGCTGCCCCATATGGCGCCCAGCGACTACAACACCGATTTCGTCATTCGCGTGCAGACCACGCTCTTCACCATGACCAGCCTGGTCGTGGCTTTCACGCTGGTGCAGGCGGACATCAATTTTCGCCAGGTCGATGCCCTGGTCCAGGCCGAAGCGTCGCAGATCAACGCCCTCGACCGGCTGCTGACCCGCTACGGCGATCCCGACGTCACCGCTATCCGGCCGGATCTGCTCGCCTACGCGAAATCGATCGTGAAGGACGAGTGGCCAGCCATGCTGTCCGAGCGGGGCAGCGCAAAGACCGCCACGCTGCACGTGCCGTTCGCCCAGGCCATCCTGGCGATCGAGCCGACCACGCCGCGGCAGATCCAGATCTATGCGGAAATGCTGAAGGCGGTCGACGCGATCTCCGAGATGCGCGACCGGCGCCTGAACGCCCTGTCGCTGGGGCTGCCGGCGATCTACTGGCAGGTCGTCCTGTTTTCCGCCCTGATGGTGATCCTGGTGAGCTCGACGATCGAACAGACACCATTCCGGGCCACCGTCCTGGCCGCGCAAGCCGCCGTGCTGGGCGCCTTCATCGGCTTCGTCTTCCTCATGGATCAGCCCTTCAGGGGCACGACCGCGATCGACGCCGAGGCGATCGTCCAGACCATCTCCCGCATGGAAGGACGCACGAAATAGGCTCAGACCGGACCGGCGCCCGGCAGCCTCTCCCGGCATCGCCTCGGGACGACGAACCGGCATGTCAGTTCGCCTGCTGCTTACGCCGCGAATGGAGAATCAGGCCGGCCCCATCCGGATGCTTGAGCGCGAGCGTATGGCTGCCGCGGGACTGCGGGCCGTATCCCGTGACCGCATAGGTACTCTTGGCATCCTCGGCGCGGGCGGACGAGTCGACCGCGAGCGCCAATCCGGCGGAGAGCGCCATCGGTAGAAGCAGCTGCTTCATGTTGCCATCTCTCGCGTTGCGCCGTCGATCAGACCAATAAGGCAGAACCAAGTTTCCCGTCGGCAGGACACCGGACTCTTTTTTCGCCGACCACCGCGCACAAGCTTGCCAAGATAATAACCGCACTATAAGTGCAGTTTCTTCGGACGGGGAATCTTTTTTTCGGAGCACTCAAGATGGCCAATTCAGAGCCGCCAATCGTCATGAAGGGCGGCAACTACGCCGCCATATTCAAATCCTATCTTGTTCTCGATCCCGAACTCCGTTCTGTCCTGTCCAACCACTACTGGACGTCGGATGAGCAGGGCAACACGGCGGCGACGAAACTCACCTATTTCTTTCCGACAGATAAGAGCCAATATCCCGAGCCTTATGATGATCTGATCGGCATTGCGGCCTTCCGGCCGAGCACTCCTGAACAGCAGGCCGGGGCCCTCATCGGCTTCAATCTCATTTCCTCCTACACCCTCCTCACTTTCGAGCTCAGTCTCACGCCGGACGCTTCCATTCGGATTGCCGATGCCGACATGTTGGGGTCGCACGCCGGCTATCCAGTCGATTATCAGAACAGGATACAGAACAACTCCGGCGACATGTATCTCGGCACGAATGGCCATCCAACAAGTGCTCAACAATACGGCAACGACACCTTCGCCACGATCATCCACGAGATGGGCCATGCGGTCGGCCTGAAGCATCCTTTCGAGGTCTATCCCAACGGCACCATTTCGGCGTCGCGCGGCGACATCGAATTTACGGTGATGAGCTATTCGAGCTTCCTGAGCGGCGAGGTGAGTGTCAACGCCAACACGACCGCGCCCAACGGCTCCTCCGTTTCGGGCTACATGATGTACGACATCGCCGCCCTCCAGGAGATGTACGGCGCCAACTTCAGCAAGGGGAAGGAAGTCAACAAGCCGGCGGTCAAGGACACCTACACCTGGGACGAGAACACCGGGCAGCAGTCCATCAACGGGCAGCCGGCTCCCAATACCGGCACGACGGAGACGAAGAAGATCTTCACGACGGTGTGGACGCAAGGCGCCGACACCACCTACGACCTCAGCAACTTCAATAGCGACCAGTACGACGACCTGCGGCCGGGCCAGTGGCTCCGCTTCTCGCCGAACCAGCTTGCCGACCTGAATTCGGAGGCTCCCGCCGGCACGCCGCAGTACCAGGCCCAGGGCAACGTCTACAACACCCTGCTCTACCACGGCGATATGAGGTCGGAGATCACCACGCTGAAGGCCGGCGCCGGCAACGACACCATCATCGGCAACGACCTCGCCAACACGCTCTACGGCAACGACGGCAACGACTCGATCGACGGCGGGATCGGCGACGACATCCTCTATGGCGGAAACGGCGACGATATCCTGACGGGCGGGTTCGGCTATAAAAATCAGCTGTGGGGCGGAGACGGCAACGACACCGCATCCTATGCCGCGCGGACGGGTGTCGTGTATGCCGATCTCACCGCCGGATACGCCACGGTCAACTACTTCGCGGCCGACACTTTCGACAGCATCGAGAATCTGACCGGCGGCTCGGGTCCCAACACGCTGATCGGCGACTCCGGTATCAACATTCTGACGGGCGGCGACGGCAACGACCAGCTCTATGGCCTGGACGGCGCCGATCAACTGGTCGGCGGCAAGGGCAACGATATGCTGAGTGGCGGCCTCGGCGCCGATACGCTGTCCGGCGGCGCCGGCGACGACAGCCTGCTGATCGACGCCGCCGACACCACCATCGACGGCGGCGCCGGCTACGACTCCGCCCTGGTGCAGACCGCCGCAGCGGTGACGCTGAACATGACGACGGCGTCGATCGAATGGGCGCGGGGCAATGCCGGCACCGACACCTTCACTGCCGCAGGCCAGACCGTCGCAGTCTACATCTACGGGATGGACGGCAACGACACGCTCACAGGGTCGGCCTTCAACGATTATCTCAACGGTGGCGCCGGCAACGATACCCTGATCGGCGGCGCCGGCGACGACATGCTGTTCGGCGACACGGGCTCCGATGTGATGCGGGGCCAGGACGGCAACGACACCCTCATCGAGCTGGGCGGCGACAGCCTGATCGATGGCGGCGACGGCTTCGATTCGCTGTACGTCTGGTCCAACACCGGCCTGACGCTCAACCTGACGACGGCCTCGATCGAATGGGTGCAGGGCTCCGTGCTGGGCGGCGA
>Ga0194051_1000420_pt1 | contig 24290 bp, 17 predicted proteins | sample SepL2320m_MetaG_FD_161275 | JGI IMG/M metagenome (GOLD analysis project Ga0194051, IMG submission 161275) | Anoxic zone freshwater microbial communities from boreal shield lake in IISD Experimental Lakes Area, Ontario, Canada - Sep2016-L239-20m | ecosystem: Environmental > Aquatic > Freshwater >... | reverse complement strand
GTGCGGCGTGGATTTACGCTTGTTGAATTGCTGGTGGTGATTGCGATCATCGGCGTCTTAGTAGGGCTATTGCTACCAGCGGTACAGGCGGCTCGCGAATCAGCGAGGCGATCTTCGGCGACAAACAATCTAAAACAACTCAGTCTCGCACTTCAGAACCATCACGATACGAGACAAGTGTTTCCCGCAAACTGGGAAAGAAGAACTCCGGTTGGGGGTTCTGCCGCACCATTTCATGAAGCAAGCCTGCACTTTTGGATTTTACCTTTTATGGAGCAAGGTCAGTGGTACGACCTTGGTTTATCCGATACCAGCGGGTATCCACATAACACCGCAGCACTTCGATCGGCAAAAATTCCGGCGTTCTACGATCCCCGTGACTCCACCACCGTCAATGGCATGGGTACCGGAGATTGGGCTGCCTCCAACTGGTCGCAAAGCCACAACGTCTTTGGTCAACCAAATATTGATTGGAACGCAAAGGCGACGTTTGCCACGATCTCTGACGGATCGTCAAAAACGCTTGGATTTGCGCAGAAATATGGAGCATGCGGTGGCAATGGTTCATTATGGGCTCACGGCACATGGACGAGAGAATGGATGGCGCTGTTTGCAACGAACGTGAATGGCCTTCCACCGCAGGTTGCTCCGACAAAAGCGGCATGCGATCCCAATCGCACGCAGGCTATCGGCGGAATTGCGATCATAGGCCTGTTGGATGGAAGCACTCGAAGCCTGTCTCCCACCATTTCACAGGCTGTCTGGCTGCTTCTCACCAGTCCAAAGGATGGTCAGGATTATCCAGAAACGGATCTCTAGGATTTAGGATTCCTCATCCTTCAAAATAATTCTTTGAGATGTTTTCAACTTGTTTGCCTTGATCATGGCGCGTCGAAAGCCTTCTTATTCCATTCCATTTTTTACAGTTGGAGCATTGCTGAATGTTTTGCAAAAGCGGCAGAGTGTTTTTACTCGGAAGTTTGTTTCTCAGTGCAATTTTTCTTTCGGGCTGCGGCGAAGCCACCGGACCACAGTTGTCCCTTGTCAGAGGGACGGTGGTCTTCAAAGGAGCAGCTCTACCGGGGGGTACTGTTAAGATTTTTGATGCCGGTAACACATTGGTGGGTCAAGCATCAATCAACTCCTCGGGGGAGTTTATTGCCACTGATCTTCCACGTGGGGAACTTAAAGTGACTGTAGAAACAGTTGGCGGTGCTCCTGCGATGAATAAAATGCAAACCAAACCGCCCCCGGGTACGCCCGTGCTGCCAAGCGGGGATGCTGGCGCAAGTGTCACAATTCCAAAAAAGTATCTCTCGTCTGAAACAACCGACCTTCGGTTGATCGTCACGGCTGCCGAACAAAAGTGTGAACTAAAGCTCGAATAGTGTTTACGAGGCGTTTCTATTCACAGAGCAGAGTGTTTTGAACGATCCTTTGCTGTCAGAATTGTCAGAGAATCAAAAATTCCAAAATTCTCGAAATCCGACCCCTTTACTTTTTGGTTGAGTCGAAATATTATCTGTGAGCAGGGAAAAGGGGAGCGCGGATTCATCGATGTGATGCATCGATTCGGCATGTCAACATTTCGACATGTCGGCATGTGTATGCCCCCAATTTTCTTGAACAAAGTTTCTGGTTTTTGCATTGTCTCACGATCGATCAATCTTTTTTTGAAGGAGACTTTCTATGTTGCCTGTTTTGGCTCTGTTTTCGGGTCGAGTCGGGTCGAGTCGGGTGCGGCGTGGATTTACGCTCGTTGAATTGCTGGTGGTGATTGCGATCATCGGCGTCTTGGTAGGGCTATTGCTACCAGCGGTACAGGCGGCTCGCGAAGCGGCCAGGCGAAGCAGCTGCAGCAATAAGCTCAAGCAGATCGGACTGGCCATTCACAATTTTCATGACACAAAAAACGCGCTGCCCGGTGCAATGCGATGTCCGTGGAGCATCACAAATCCAGGCGGAAGTCCGCCACAAGTGACGGGCTACAACATCAATATCGCAATTTTACCATACATGGAAGTTGTGGACGTTTTTACAGCTGCAATCACGCCGTGGGCCGGCATGAATCCAACCGGACCTTGGAGCTGGGATGCACCGTTACAAAGTACGCCAAGCAATGTTGTCCGTACGAAGGTTGTCCCGGGCTATCTTTGCCCGTCCGATTCAACGCTCTCCAACGGTTATCCCACCAATCAAGTCAATGGTTGGTCTGCAACGTGTTACGCAGCCAACTACATGGTTTTTGGACAAAAATGGACAACTACATATATTGGTGGCTCTGGCTTTCCAGATTCCAACAGTTTGGGTGACACCGGAGCCATTACCGATGGAACGAGCAACACTGTCGCATTTGCAGAGAAGCTCGCTACCTGCAGCACAAGAGACGGCGTTAACATTTCAGGAGGCGGAAATCTGGCGTTCTGGCCAGGCGGAAATTGGTGGTGGAGTGCTCACGATTGGGGGCCCACGTTTGGAAACGGGGGTCAGGGATCACAGGGAAATAATTGGAACATGCGACCTCAGACCGGGATGAGCGATCAAACAACGGGCAACGCTCCGAAATGTGATCGGTCCCGAGCTTCTTCGGCCCATGCCGCTATCCAGGTTTTGATGCTCGATGGTGCCACGCGATCGGTCACCGGAGAAATCCAAGATCCAATTTGGGTACAAGTGATGACAGCCAATGATTCCGGTCCAAATGGAACATGGTAATCAATTCTGATACGATCATCGTCACTGCAAAGCGGTTGTGTTTCCGGTTTGCTTGTTCCATATTTGTCACACCTTCCACAGGATTTCTACCACCAATGAAAAGACAACTGTTCGTTGCGGGCTCGGCGTCAATTCTTTCAGCCTGTTTTTTCTTAACCGGATGCAGCCCTCAGGCTCCGGCAGCAAAAACGGTTCCGACAGCCCCAAACGATATCCTCATGAATCCCAGTGGCAAAATGGGGCCTCTCCCAGGCACTCCGGGTGGTGCTCCCGCGCCAGCTGCAAGTGCGGCGCCGACTGATGAAACCAAACCGAAGTCTGAAGAAGCCGAAACGAAGTAAAAATAAAGATCATCTTTCGTTTTGAAAAACGGTGAGAAGTACTCGGATTCAATTTGAAAGAGCGGCTTTTTCGCTCTCGATGGATAAAACGCGGCCAAGCATGTGAAATTCAATCGGTCCCCGATAGGTGGCTGTTTGAATTGTGTATGCTCTGTTTTTGGCCCGGTCAATCCGATCAATTGTTTTTCGGATGCGGCTGTTTGCAGAAGAATTGCAGAAATATCTCAATGATTAAATGGTTGCTTGTGTGTATGCCGGCGGCGATTGCGGCATCGTGGTTTGAAGTTGATCCGAGTGTAGTTTTTGCGCTTTCACTAGCGGCAATTATTCCTTTGGTAGAGGTGATGGGAGATGCCACCGAACAGCTTGCCGCCAAACTCGGACCCACCATCGGTGGCCTTCTCAACTCGAGCTTGAACAACGCACCAGAACTCATTATTGGCATTGTCGCGCTTTCTCATGGGTTGGGATCGGTAGTGAAGGCGTCGCTTACCGGATCGATCCTCGTCAATTTGATGATTGGTCTTGGTCTTGCCCTGATTTTCGGCGGACTCAAGTTTGGTGAACAGAAATTTGATCGGCACAACTTGCGAATCGGTGGATCGATGCTGATGATCTGCATTTTTTGTTTTGTCGTTCCAGCGGTTTTTGAAATTGGCACACCCGCCGGAACCCGCGGACTTTCAATTGAAATCTCAGTCATTTTGCTTGTGATCTATGTTCTGAACGTTTTTATTACGCTCGTCAGTGGCAGAAAGGGAGAAAGTATCACGCCCGATGAGGAACTCGATGAGTCAAATCCTCCATCACCGGTATGGAAGAGCCTGTCGATTCTGGCCGCTGCTGCTGTGGCATTAGCGATGGTGAGCGATACGCTTTCGGAGTCACTCGGACCAACGGCCAAAGCGTTGGGACTGTCCGACACCTTTAGCGGCATTGTTCTTTTGGGAGGTGTTGGCGGAATTGGAGAGGTGCTTTCAGCGGTGAGGTTTGCAAGGTCTGGCCGCCCATCTCTGGTGCTCAGCGTGACGGTGGGTTCGACGATTCAAATGGTACTTTTGGTCGCACCACTATTGGTCTTTGGTGGACTCTTGCTCGGTCAGCCGATGGATCTCAAGTTTACCAGTTTTGAAGTCGTATCCATTGTGCTGGCTGTCCTCATTGCCAAAGAGTTGACCAAAGATGGTGAAGCCAATTGGATGGAAGGCATTCTTTTAATCGCCACCTACGCGATTTTGGCAATCGGTTTCTACAACTTGCCCGATATGACAGCGGCTGCGGCGATTGTGAAACCCTAAAGCCGGCTTTCGACGCTCAAGCGGAAACTCCTCGATACCTTTGGGATGGAGTGCCAAGACGCGATCGATTCGAGAGAGGTATTCATGACAAACGACAACCAGTGGTCGGTCCCATTTGGGCAAACCCGACACGTCAGCCGCCGTGACGCACTGCGATCTGGCCTCGCGATATTTGGCGCTGCTTCTGCAACCAACTCAATCGCCCACGAACAACGTCAGTCGCAAGAGCAAGTCGTCGATTCCGCTCCCTTGGCAGTTGCCAGCGACGATCGCCGCAAGTCGCCCATCCGGTACGACATGAAAAAATCGATCAATCTTTGGGCATTTCCCTATCCCCAGAGAATGTCGCTGGAGGAATGTTTCCGGCTTGCAAAAGAGGCGGGTTTTGATGGTATCGAACTCAACTACGACCTCGATAACGATCTTTCTCCAAAAGCGACAGCGAAGGAACTCGCCGCTGTTCGAGTGCTTGCCGATCGGATAGGGATTGAAATTAGTGGCCTGTGCTCGTTTCTTTTCTGGCCCTATCCACTGACTAGCAATGACCCGCAAAAACGGAGCCGCGGACTCGAGTTGGCCGGAAAAATTGCGCAAGCAGCGCATCAGATGGGCGTTGAAAATGTTCTCATCGTACCGGGGGCAGTGCACATTCCATGGCGCGACGATCACGAGCCAGTACCAAACGACATCTGCGAGAAGCGGGCCCGAGAGGCGGTGGGATCGCTTGTTGTGCAAGCCGAAAAACTGAATGTATCACTCAACATAGAGAACATTTTTTTTAACGGCTTTCTTATGACTCCGATGGAAATGAACGCATTCGTTGACAGTTTTGAAAGTGATCGTGTCCGCATTCACTTTGATACTGGCAATATTTCAATGTTTCAACATGCTGAGCACTGGGTGCCAATTTTGGGAAAGCGCACGAAAAATATTCACTTCAAGGAATTTACGAAGAAGGGAACCGACTACTCCCTTGAAACATTTAGGCCGCTGCTCGATGGAACAACCAACTGGCCGGCCGTTGTCGAAGCCCTCCACGCAGTCGGCTACAATGGCTTTGTGACGTTTGAATATTTTCATCCCTATTCGCACTACCCCGAAGCGCTCATTTATCAGACCAGTGATTCGCTCGACCGAATCCTCGGAACGCTTGTCTAATCGAATTGCAACGCAGTCAGCAACGAGATTGCATCAACCGACAATCACCGTGGGTCGCGAGGGCTTGTCCTTTGTTGCAGCTTCTATCAGATCTTCAACGTGATTTGGAATGTCACCCTGCCCAAAGAGCACAAAGCTCAGAGCGAGCATAATCGGGTTTCCTTTGCTCCAGCCGAAAATGATGTCGAGCGGATCGCCGCGACAGCTCATCTCAAGAGCAATTTGTGAAATGGTGTGGGCAACGGATACACAGTCGTAGGCCACGATTACAAAACGTCCATTCTCTTGCGCAATGGAGATCAACGGGGAATTATAGAAGTTGCTTGCGTCATCGGCATGCACTTCCAGAAAAATCAACGACACGGTTGCCGGAAGCCGGTGTTTGTTACGAATGAAGCGTTCTTTATCGGCCAACGAATGATGGCTTGGCCGATGCGGAACGAGCACTCGAAAGGTGCCGTCCAGCATGATGTCAGTCCAGAGCATTTGGGCTGCTCCATCGATAAACCGAAATCCCTTACCGCGAGATTCATTGCTACGAATAATTCGAGAAGCGAGAGAAATAATCATCACAGAGAGAATAAAAATCGAAGCGATCACAACGCCATCCGGGCGCTCACACATGTTGGCGATCGTGGTATAGAAAAAGACGATCGCCACCAGACCGAAAAAAAGTAGACGGACCATGCGTCGCCGACCCTCGACGGACGACTCAGGAACTGTTCGATAGATCTGCACCCATGATCCAACGCAGGCACTGGTCATCAGCACGAGCACGCCGGTGGCGTAGGCACCCCCCTGTGCCGAAACGCTCGCCTGAAAACACCACGTCACAATCAAATTGATGATGGTGAATGCGATGACAAGAGGTCGATACGCACTCACCCACTGCGGAGCCATTCCATACTGCGGCAGGTAGCGAGGCACCATATTCAAAAGCCCGGCCATCGCCGAGGCACCAGCAAACCAGAGGATCAGAATGGTGCTGATGTCGTAGAGGGTTCCAAAAAGAGGACCAAAGAACGGGCACAGTACATGCGGACTCTCGCCGTGCGCAAGGTAGGCGAGTGCGCGATCGACGGCCTTTCCCTTCAAATCATTTCCATGTACATCTTTTTGAACGTCACCAGCGGCATCGGTGCGAAGTCGTAATTCTTCAGCGGGAATGAGCGTGTTGGTGCCTGTTATCAGTGCTGATCCGATCAGAAAAAAGGACATAATCAACGAAGCAGTCAGAAGAAGTTTTCGCGTATTTGCAATGCGAGCGGTTGCATCTGAGGGATTCAACGCCGTTCCACGAACGAGATGAATGTGAAGCACGCCCGTTTCAAAACCACTCATTCCCAGCGCAAGCTTTGGAAAAATAATACAGGCAATTGCGAGAATGACCCAGAAACCCTTCCCTTCCACGGGCGGATGCGCAAGCTCGTACTGGCCTTCTAAAATCGCATTCATCCACTGCGAAAGGAGATCGGGATGGTTTACAAAATAAGTGAGTCCCGAAAGAATGATGATCAGCGTGAGACCTAAATAGATCGTGACGAGCACGGTTGCCACCCCGACCACTTCGTCGTATCCCTTTAAAAACATCGATCCCAAAAGCACCAGCAAAAAAGCGGCAATGCCAAGTTGTCCCTGCATCCATCCCGGTGCATTGCCCGTAAAGAGTGGATTGCTCATCAGATGTGCAGCCGCATCGGCTGCAGAAAGCGTTTTTGTGATCACGAAATCGGTCGCTGCAAATCCGATCAGCACGAGCACTGCGATCTTGCCTGTCCAACCACGAAAGAGTCGCTCGATCATGCCGACTGAGCCAACGCCGTCGGGTGTCTCTCCGGCAACGTATCGATAGACCGGCAAAGCTCCCAGGAGCGTCACGAGCACAAGAAGGATCGTGGCAATCGGTGAGAGTGTTCCAGCACCGTCAAATGCGATCGAGGGTTGATATCCCAGCGTACTGAAATAATCGACGCCACACAGACACATGATCAGCCACCACAAGTAGTGGCGATCGTGAGATGCTTTCGATGTCGGAGTCACAGGGGCGGATGAACTCATAATAATAGTGGCGCCTCTTGCACTCAGTGGAACGGTGATCCATCGGCAATCAATCGGAGAGGCAGCCTAACACAATGCTTCGCAGAGAGGCTTTGTAAGAGGAGAAAAAACATCAAACACGCAGATGGTACGATGCACAAATGGCGTGTTTGAGAAATGAGTGAATCGCTTTACAACAGTCTCACAGACACTTTCATAGGAAATCTCACATGCAGATCGAATCCAAGAGTGGTGATCATAGGCAGTATGTGTCACAGAGTGTGCGGCGTCGGGGATGGCAAAGCGTTCTGATTCAATCGGCCTTTGCGTGTGCGATGCTCGCGTCCTGTCAGCAGGGGGCTTTTTCGAGAGAGCAACTGCCAGAGCGACCAAACATTATCTATGTGATGACAGACGATCAGGGCTACGGTGACATCGCAGCGCATGGAAATCCGATTCTACGCACGCCGCACCTTGATGCGATGCATCGAGAAAGCGTTCGATTCACAGAGTTTCATGCGAGTCCAACGTGTGCCCCCACCCGCGCTGCACTTTTGACGGGGCGACACGAATTTCATTCCGGCGTTACTCACACAATTTTCGAACGCGAACGCCTCGCACTCACAAGCGTCACGTTCCCGAAACTGCTGCGAAGTTCAGGATACAAAACCGGGATTTTTGGAAAATGGCATCTTGGCGATGAAGATGCCTACCAACCCAACCAACGAGGTTTCGACCGTGTCTTTATCCACGGAGCAGGCGGCATTGGGCAGAGCTTTCCAGGAAGCTGTGGAGACGTGCCTGGAAATTCGTACTACAACCCTATCGTGCGCAGCGACGGCACATTCGTGCAAACAAAGGGATACTGCACCGATGTATTCTTCGATGCCGCCATGGAGTGGATAGACAAGAGTCGCCAGAGAGAAGAACCATTCTTTTGTTTTATTACACCCAACGCGCCGCATGGTCCGCTCGATGAGCCTCCTGGTTCCGCAGAACCCTATGCCAATCAAGTGCCCCAAGACGTAGCCAAGTTCTACGGCATGATTGAAAATATAGACACGAATATAGGACGACTGCTTGAACGGCTCGAGTTGTGGAAGTTGTCTGAGAAGACGCTCGTCATCTTTACGACCGATAACGGTACAGCGACTGGCGCGAAAGTCTTTAATGACGGCATGCGCGCAAGCAAGGGAAGTCCCTATCGCGGAGGCACTCGCGTGCCTGCATTCTGGCGATGGAAAGGAGTTCTTTCAGAAGGCATTGATGTGCCGGCACTGACAGCACACATCGATGTGCTTCCGACACTTTGCGAATTAGCGGGGGTCACCATTGAATCGCAGGTTGCCAAAACGATTGAGGGACGAAGCCTCGTGCCGCTGTTGATCGATGCTCAGGCGATGTGGCCGCAGAGGCATCTTGTGACCCACGCTGGCCGATGGGATCGCGGGCAGGCGACTCAAAGTAAATATCGGAACTGCCGAATACACAACGGCTCCTACAGTCTCGCCAACACGAAGAACAGCGCCGACGGATGGGAACTGTATGATCTTCGAAAAGATCCCGGTGAAAAAGAAAATATTGCGACCCAAGAGCCCAGCATCGTCAAGGATCTTTCCGCACGGTTTGACGACTGGTGGATGAGCGTGGAGGGAGAACTGGTCAATGAAGATCTCGACGGTCCGGCCGAGAATTCATTTCAGACGGCCTACGAAAAACAGCAGGCTACAACCGACAACGGCCCGCGATCGCCGCCCAATGTGCTTGTCATTCTTTCGGATGACCAACGTGCCGACACGATTCATTCACTCGGCAATCCGCATATTCGCACGCCCGCACTCGATCGACTCGTCGCGAGAGGGACATCCTTTTCTCGCGCGTATTGCATGGGAAGCATGCAAGGGGCAGTCTGTGTGCCGAGTCGCGCGATGCTGCTTTCAGGGAAATCGCTCTTTGCAGTGGATGAAAAGCTTTCCAAGTGCGATGCCTGGCCGAATGCTTTTACTCGCGCGGGGTACAGTCCATTTGTGGTTGGGAAATGGCATAACGGTTTGCCCTCCGCCCGGCGACTTTTTGGCTCCGGAGCAAGCGTGTTTTTAGGCGGCATGACCAATCAGTGGAATGTTGCGGTCACGGATTTTCAAATCGGTCAAGATCCCATTGAGACCACACAGCCGGGAGCCTACTCATCGGTGGTCTTCGCCGATGTCGCCATCGCACATCTTGAGAAACAGCCAAAGCAAACGCCGTTTTTTCTCTGGGTCGCAATGACCGCGCCGCATGATCCGCGACAAGCACCAAAAGAATTTCGAGATCGCTCTCATGCAGAGCGTCCTAAGGTTCCCAACAATTATCTCCCACAGCATCCCTTCGATAACGGCGAGATGACCGTTCGCGACGAACAGCTGCTGCAGTGGCCGAGAACGAAAGATGCGGTGTCTGAGGAACTGGCTGATTATTACGCAACGATTGAAGCGATGGATGAACAAATTGGGAAATTGCTTGACTGTCTTGAGTCGAGCGGTCGACTTGCCGACACCATTGTGCTGTTTACCAGCGACTCAGGACTGGCAATCGGCAGCCATGGCCTTATGGGAAAACAGAATCTCTATGAACATTCATCGCGAGTGCCGGCGATTATGGCTGGCCCCGGAGTGCCACAAGGCAAACAGATTGAATCACTGTGCTATCTGCACGACTTGATGGCAACCGTGGGGGATTTGGCCGAGGTAGAGGCTCCTGAAATGAGTGATGGAAAAAGCCTTGTGCCAATCATGCAGGGAAGAGTCGAGTCGATTCGCGATAACCTCGTTCTGGCGTATCGAGACGTTCAGCGTGCCTTGGTAACGCCACAGTGGAAACTGATTCGTTATCCGAAGATTCATCGAACGCAACTCTTCGACATTCACAACGACCCTGAAGAAGTCACTGATATCTCCAGCCGACCGGAACAGGCTTCTCGTGTTCAAGAACTCGTAGGAAGTCTCAAACAAGAACTTCAAAGATCTAGCGATACGCTTGCGCTCACAGTCGAAAATCCTCTTCCCGAGGAGTGGACGCCTCCAGTGCGAAAACGACCGTGATGCGAGGCCGTTCACTCCTTCACCAATGGAAAGCGTCACGTGCATCGAATCCTCGGCTCTGAAAATGCAAGTTCTCTTGCGACTCAATCGCAGGGGCATCACGCGACACAGAGTTCCTCGATCCGAGGGATGCTTCGACACGTGGTCGGTCTTCTGATCGCAGTCCACATCGGCTTGTTATTTTTAAGTTCGATGCCTTACAGCCTGTTTCTTGAAAGGCTGCAACCGATATACAGCTGGTATCCAAACGTAACCGGACAGATTCAACGCTGGGCGATGTATCGCTATCCAGATCGGTATCTGACAGAGATTGAACTGGTGGCAACGCTTCCCGATGAAAGTCTTTACCACCCATGGGGCACGTCGAAACAGATGAGTCCGCGACACCTTTATGTGCTGGAGCTTATGTTTTTGCGAAGCGATATGAATCTCTTGGCAGAACGATTCATGATTTCGCTAGAAAAACGTTTTCCAAAGTCACAGCCGCAACCCGTGAGCATGACGATTCGTCGGTCGAGCGTACCAATTTATAGTTACGGTGAATCTTTTGAGCTGGGTGTACCGAGCGGGCCGGTGGAGATAAAGGAAATCGTTTACCACTGGTGACGCTTTTTCTAGAATCGTTTGCAAATCACTGATAAGAAACGACGTTCTATGACAATCGGGAATTCTTCATCGTCATCACCAAAGACACAGACAATCCAAAATCCAAAACACAAGAGTGGCAGTTTCTGGTCATTGCGGCTGCCGCTGGAGTGGTCGGAGTGGATGGAGTTTCTTTACGCTGAGTCGAGTGGTCGCCCGCTGGCGATTCTTCGGATTGCACTGGGTTCCTATCTGGTGGTGTATTGGCTGGGGCTCTATCCGTTTGTGGACATTTATTTTTTTCCGCCAGCGATTTTGCCGCGTGCTGATATCGATTGGTTGCCGTGGTGGAGCGCACTCAAGCTTGTGCCAGAGTCCGTGGTTGGTTGCGTGTGTCTGTTCGTCGGAACAATTCTTGCGGCACTATGTCTTGCGGCGGGATTGTTTACACGCATAGCAGCAGTGGCGACCTGGTGGCTCGCGCAGTCGTGGCTGGCTTTTCCCGAAGGGCAAAATAGTGGTGATTTTCTTGTGCGCACGGCAACTTTTTTGATGATGCTCGCAGCACTTGCCGGCCATGCTCAGGCAGTTCTCTCAATCGATTCCTTTCGGAAGCATGCCACACACGACAATCGCTCGATACCAATGTGGCCGCTGCGCATGTTTCAAATGCAACTGGTGTTGATGTACTTTTTTGCTGGAGTGCACAAAGTGTCAAGCGTCGACTGGTATCAGGGAGAGGCGGTTTATTACGTTCTGCAGCAGACGCTCTGGCGACGGATTGATGCGAGTTGGATTCGCGATCCGCTTCTTATTGGTTGTTTCACGTACGGCACCGTCGTCATTGAGCTTTTTTTGTTTCCGGTGCTCATCTGGTTTCGGCGATGGAAACCCTGGGTGCTGATGGCAGGACTGCTTTTTCATTTTGGCATCTGGCTATCAACACGGGTTTTTGTTTTTGGATACATCGTGCCGATCTATTATCTATCGTTTTGTGACGATGACTTTTGGAATCGTATTGTGTCGGTGTTTCAAAAAACTGAGAAACCAATGACGCAACCCCAATCCGCAGTCGGTGTCACTGGGAAAAAGACGCAATGACTTGACGGGAAGAAATGGAAGCCCACAGTAGTGCGATGTAAAGCAGAAATTCCTAGGGGGCCAAAGAACTGTGGTACCGCAGCGTGACAACGAGCGCAGCGATCATTCTCGGCACTGTGCGCGAGTAGGGCTTTTGCTTTTTGGAATCTATGTCCTGCTCTACGCGGGCTTTATTGCGATTGTTGTATTCCAGCCCAATCTCCTTGTGCTGCGTCCGCTGGGTGGTGTCAATGCGGCAATCGTCTACGGCATGGGGCTTATTGCGGCAGCACTGTTGCTGTCGCTTGTCTATATGGTGCTGTGCAGGGAGCCCGCTGGCCGCGATTGAACCCCTAGGGGCCGCGTGAAACACAACATGCTTTACCAGACCAACCCTACTGCGATCGCAATTTTTGCATCGTTTGTGCTCGGTGTGATCGCTCTTTCTTTCTATCTGGGTCGCAAGGGACAGTCGGCGAAGGGCTATTTCGCTGCACACGGACAGATTCACTGGTTCGTCAACGGCATCGCCTTTGCCGGAGACTATCTTTCTGCGGCTTCTTTTCTCGGCATTTGCGGCATGATCGCCTTCAATGGGTTCGACGGTTTTCTCTACTCGATCGGGTTTTTAGCCGGATGGGTAGTCGCATTATTTGTGATTGCCGAACCGATCAAGTCTCTCGGAAAATTTACATTTGCCGATGCACTTGATAGTCGCTTTCACAGCCCGGCTATCAAGTTGTCGGTGGCAATCTCGACGCTTGTGGTGAGTATTTTTTATCTGATTCCACAGATGGTTGGTGCGGGAGATCTTATTACACCGCTTTTGGGTTTGCCGCACTCGTGGGGCGTGATCATGGTTGGCGTGGTGGTAACACTGATTGTGGTCACAGCGGGGATGGTCTCAACCACGTGGGTCCAGTTCATCAAAGGATCGTTACTTGTTTTTTTCTGTTGTATTCTCACGGTGCTGATTCTCAATCGCGGCTTCACGGTCAATATCGTGAGCCTTGAGCCGCAGGTCCACACGAGAAGGCCTGATGGAACGGTGCTGATCGATGGCATCGTGCAATCGAAGGATCACGATTTGCGTCCGGTCGGCACGATCTCATCACTTCCGGGAGGGAAAAAATCGACCGGACCTCTGCGGCCGCTTGAGTTTTTAGGTGTGCTTGAAGATTCGACGGTGATTACCTGGACGGCAAAAAAGCGTATCGATGAGAATGGAACGCACACCACCTATTCTCCAGTGGAACGCAAGGGTTCTGAGCTTCTGCAACCCGGCGGTGCCTTCAAAGGACTCACCACGGGAAGACTCGTCGACAAACTCGACTTTGTAAGTTTGATGCTGGCACTCTTTTGTGGAACAGCCTCGCTGCCGCACATTCTTATCCGCTACTACACTGTCAAGGATCAGGCATCGGCACGAAAAAGCACAGTCGTTGGAATTGCGGCAATAGGTTTCTTTTATGTGCTGACGCTGTATCTGGGTCTGGGGGCAATGACCAGTGGATCGCTCGACCCGACGAGTTCCAATATGGCGGCGCCACTGCTGGCGAAGTCATTTAATGAAACGCTCTTTGCCATTATTTCAGCGATTGCTTTTACGACCGTACTCGGCACGGTAAGCGGACTGATCATGGCCGGGAGTGGCGCGGTGGCACACGATCTTTTGGAAAGCTTTTTTCAAATTCCGATGAACGATCACCAAAAGGTACTTGCCGGAAAAGCATCGGCTGTTGTGCTGGGAGTTGTGGCGATGGCACTCGGCATCCTGTTTCGAAATTTCAATGTGAGCTTTCTCGTGGGCTGGGCCTTCAATATTGCCGCATCAGCGAATCTGCCGGCGTTGGTTATGCTTTTGTTTTGGAAACGAACGACGAAGCAGGGAATCTCCGCGGCCGTGATCATTGGTATGGTTTCCAGCCTGGGGTGGATTCTCTTGTCGGCTGACACTTTTGAGAAGGTCTACGGCTGGAGTCGCGATGCTTCGCTCGTCCCCTTCAGTCAACCTGGATTAGTGACGATTCCACTTGGATTTCTGGTGCTCGTTGCGGTTTCGCTTGCAACACCGCGACACGTTGAATCACAGAAATGAAGGAGCAGTTCTATGAAGATCGTGCAATGCGGCGTTGAGCATCTCGATGCGATTCGAACGATATTTAACTACGCCATCGAGCACACGACGGCGCTCTATGAATATAAACCGAGGTCTCCCGAACGGATGCGAGAATGGTTTGACTCAAAACAGGCCGCTTCGCTTCCTTTAATCGGCGCCGTCGATGACACGGGTTCGCTCCTTGGATTTGCAAGTTTTGGGCCATTTCGTCCATTTCCTGCATACAAGTATTCCGTCGAGCACTCCATCTATGTCGACGAGCAATATCATGGGCAAGGAATAGGCCGTCTTCTCCTCGAGACGATTATTGTTGAAGCGCAGTCAGCTCATATTCACACGCTCATCGGCGGCATCGACTCTACGAATACCGCGAGTATCGCCTTGCACAAAGCGCTTGGATTCAGACACTGCGCAAGCATCAAGCAGGCGGGATTTAAATTTGAAAGGTGGCTCGATCTCGAGTTCTATCAGTTGATTTTACCAACACCGAAAAATCCGGTAGATGGATAAATCGACCGAACCACTCTCTCTCCGGTAGACCCTACACGATTCCCACCACACGGAGAGTGTGCCAACAAAAAGGCATCCTCGGGGTTCAAGGCGTCGCCCAATAATCGACGACGCAAACATTTTCAACATGCGGTCCAACGACCGAAACAAACTCTTTGTGTGCGGCATGGGGAAGGTAGGCATCGCGGTCAGCCTCGGTTTTGAATGTTACGAAGAAACAGTGCGTAAAGCCGTTCGATTTCCCCTCTGGTGAGATGTCTGTACCCCATTCAAAGTCAACGATCTGCTCAATGGCGGCAGGCAGAGTTTTAAACGAGCTGACGATTGCTGCGATATTTTCGGGCGTTGAAGATGGCTTGAACTTAAAAAGTACAACGTGACGCAATACTTTTCCTTCAGTGCCGGAAGCACGAGGCGATGCAACAGCCCCGAGCGCCTCGAGCATGCGATCTGCAACAAACTGGTTTCCAGCCGGGTTTAAGTGCACGCCATCGGTCGTGAGCACCCCTTTGTCGGAATTGTTTTTATTGAGCTTTGCAACCTGATCCATAAATGCTTTTCGAAGATCGAGAAAGCCGGTTTTTAAATCGACAGCAACTTTTCGCGTGATATCGGAATAGTCGGCGAGCATGCCATCGAGTTCATTGGTGCCCACGGCCTTCTCACCGATAGCGCTGGGAGTGCAAAGCAGGACTCTTGCACCGGAAACACGAATCCGCTCAACCAAACTTCGCAAGCCTTTTTCAAAGCGATCTGGTGAAGTGCCGTTCTTCGTTTTGGAATGCCAAACATCGTTGATCCCGATGTAGATGACGACCGTTGTCGGTTTCTTTGCAAGAACGTCACGATCGAGTCGCGTTTCGAGATCGGGAACTTTGTTACCACTGATTCCTGCTCCGATCACCTCAATACCTGTAATCGGAAAACGCGTTGTGATCGCCTCGCGCACAAGCGCAACATATCCACCGGGCTGGTCGCCTCCCTGCGTAATGGAATCGCCAAGAAAGATAATTCGCTCACCAGTTCGCAACTCTCGGACAACGGTGTCATCAGCCTGCAGAATGTGGGTGGTCAGAACCATCAAAGCGGTAGCCAAAAACATCGCCGCCAAGAATCCTCTGGAAAACAACGAGTGAACAGCTTGCGATGCGGCCAGCGATACGGGCAATGACAGGAAAAAATGTTCCATAACCAGCAGTTTCCTTCCACAATGTATGTGATTTCCAAGACAGACAACGATTCACGACAGTATCCTGTCGGCCAGAGTAATTCTACCAGCCGCTGCTTTCGACCCTGTCGGCTCTGCAAGGCGAGTGGTTCTTGAAACAAAGGAGTCTTTATGAAAATGAAAAGAGCGGTTCTGCTGCGAATGCTGTTGACCTTCACACTCGTCGGCATGCTGAGTGCCTCTGTCGCCGGAGGCAGCGGCCTTAAAGCCGCAGAAGTGATACGCGTCTTTGACGGAAAAACACTTGAGGGATGGGAAGGCGATACCACGCACACGTGGAGGGTCGAAGAAGAGGCAATTGTGGCGGGATCTTTAGAAACGAGTGTTCCACGCAATGAGTTTCTCTGCCTTCGAGAGAACTACGGCGATTTCATACTGGCGCTGGAATACAAAATTGAAGGAACCGGGGGATTTGTCAATGGTGGAGTTCAGATTCGATCTGAACGAATTCCGAATCACCATGAGATGATTGGGTACCAAGCCGATGGAGGAGCCGGGTATGATGGGGCGCTTTATGATGAGAGCCGTCGCAATAAAATTTTAGCCAAGCCAGAAGCAGAAGTACTCAAAGCGACACTCAAGCCTGGCGAGTGGAATCGCTATCTCATCCGCTGCGAGGGGGCGCGAATAACGCTGGAACTCAATGGCGTGAAGACCGTTGATTACCTTGAAGCCGACGACTCAATTCCACGTACCGGAAAAATTGCAATGCAAATTCATGGTGCCGGAAAAACAGTTGTGCGATACAGAAACATCACGGTTCAACGACTCGGCGCGAAGTAAACACAGGAGAAGTCTGGCATGTCGGCACCTGTTCTCACACGTCCGCGATGCCTTCGATCGTGGAGCGTCCTCTGGAGTATTATGGTTGCATCGGCAACGATCGGAGGGGGCGCGGGCCGTGGCAATTCGGCTCAGGACTCACCAAACATTCTCTGGTTTGTTGTCGAGGATATGTCGGCACATTTTTCTTGTTATGGCGAAAAAGCGGTTGAGACGCCGCACGTCGACCGGCTGGCACGAGAAGGAACCCGGTTCACGCGAGCTTACACAACGGCGCCGGTCTGTTCGCCGAGTCGATCGGCAATGATCACCGGTTGCTATCAGACCCGCATCGGTGCTCAGCACCATCGAAGTGGCCGAGGATCGGTACCCATTCATCTGCCGCGAGAGATCGTTCCGGTACCGGTACTCTTTCAGAAAGCTGGCTATTACACATGCAATGGCAGCGGAATCGCAGAAACAGGAACAAGCAATCTCAAACGTCAAGGGCTTGGAAAGACTGACTACAACTTTCAGTGGGACGAATCGGCCTACGACGCAAGCGACTGGAGTGGTCGCACACCGGGCCAGCCATTTTTTGCGCAGGTGCAGATTCACGGCGGCAAAATGCGTGGTGAAAAAACTGTTCAACGCGCCGGATTGGCGAAACAAGCCAACGAGGAAACTGGATGCGCCACAGATCGCTCGAGTGTTTCGCTGCCGCCGTATTATCCTGCCGACGACGAGATTCTCGATGACTGGACCGCCTATCTCGACGCTGTGCGGCTGACGGATGCGCATGTTGGACGAGTGCTTGCACGACTCGAGAACGAACAGCTTCTTGAAAACACGTTTATTATTTTTATGACCGATCATGGAATCAGTCATGCGCGAGGCAAGCAGTTTCTCTACGACGAGGGAACACACATCCCCTTGATTGTGCGGGGACCGAACGTTCCCCGAGGCGCGGTGCGTGCGGATCTCGTGGAACACATCGACATGGCAGCATCCTCGCTGGCTGCTGCCGATATAAAAATTCCCAGTTGGATGCAGGGGCGAGATTTCTTTGCAAGCGACGGCGTTCCTCACGAAGCGGTGTTTGCGGCACGGGATCGCTGCGATGAAACAGTTGATCGGATCCGAAGTGTGCGCACCGATCAATGGCTCTTTATTCGCAATGAACACCCTGCTCGACCGATGCTGCAGCCGAATGCATACAAAGATGGAAAATCAATTCTTCAGCGATTGCGATCGCTGCATGCATCCGGATCACTCAGCCCGCTGCAGGAGAAAATACTTTTCGCGCCGCAAAGATCAAAAGAAGAACTCTACGACCTCAAGACCGATCCATTTCAGCTTGAAAACGTCGCGAGTGATCCGAAGAATGCCGAAGTCGTCCAAGAAATGAGGCAACGGTTGTCCGCGTGGATGGCCTCGTGCGGTGACGATCAGCCGGAATCACCATCACAGTATGCAAGCGACATGGAGGTCTATCTCCAAAGTCAAAAAGGTGAGCGACGAGAAGTGATCGAAAACAATATTCAGCTCAACACAAAGTGGCGAGCAGAGGGTTTTTAACAACAATCAGAAACATGAATCAAAAAAGAAGTGGTTGCCGCTACGCTTGTTTGAAAATGCCAATGTGGTTAACAGACGCGACGTACTGAACAATGAGTCGCTTGTGAACCCCTAAAATCAGTCTTCAGTGATTGTCGCAAAAGTGAATTGATTGGAAACAATGGCTGAGTCATTGTTTCGAATGATTTTCAGAGGTGCATATCCAATCAAGGCAGAGCGATGTTGGGAATGTGATTGACCGGAACAAGTAAAATAGAGAAAATCAACCGCTTGTGTTCTGGCGAATTCGAAGAGGACGTCAAAAGACGTTTCTGTAGAACAGGAAATTCACATGCATGACTGGCGAACTGGCACGATGAAGCGTCAATGGGTTGCGTCAAAACATTCATATCAACCACACCATCATCCAAAGGCGTTCACACTGGTGGAACTGCTGGTCGTGATTGCCATCATCGGCGTGCTTGTAGGTCTCTTGCTCCCGGCCGTGCAGGCGGCGAGAGAATCAGCCAGACGGAGTAGTTGTCGCAATAAACTGAAACAACTCTCTTTGGGATGCATCAATCACGAAAGCACGAAGCAGCAGTATCCCGGCGGTGGGTGGGGATTTGGCTGGACCGGCGATGCCGATCGAGGATCACTGCGGCGCCAGCCGAGCGGATGGATCTATAACGTACTTCCTTACATTGAAGAAGAATCGCTGCACGACAAGGGTTCAGGAACAACAGGAACCGGAAAGATGTCTGCCAATCTCGAACGATTTGCGACACCAATTTCCTCGCTGTATTGTCCGAGTCGTCGCAGCGCGTCGGCCTATCCATGGCAACAGGGATGGTCGCTGGTCAATGCCAATCAGCCAACGGTGGCTGGACGCAGCGACTACGCCGGCAACGCGGGAAGCGTCTATGTGAGTCCAAGTTCACCGATTGCACCTTCGTGGCCCACGGCCACGCCCGGAGCCGATGCCGGGCCAGCCAGTCTTGCTGATGGTGATTCAGCCACGGGGCACATGGATCAGGTAGCGACAGTTGCCACAGGTATTTTCTTTTATGGAAGTCTCACAAAACTTGCTGACATCACAGACGGTACAACGTCAACAATTCTTATTGGTGAAAAATATTTAGCGCCTCAAAATTATACGACCGGCCGAGATGGCGGCGATGATCAAGGAGCGCTTGTCGGTGCCAATAAAGATATCTGTCGATGGAGCAGGGCCCCTGGATCCAATGCAATTCAGACTCCCAAGCAGGATGTCTCAACGAGCACGAATCATTTTCGATTTGGCAGCGCGCATGCCGGGTCATTTCATGCAGCGTTCTGTGATGGATCGGTTCGAACGCTTGCTTACGAAATAGACGAAATACTTTTTGAGAATCTTGTCAATCGTCGCGATGGCGCCATCATCAGCGCTGGCGAACTCTGAAAGTGTTGCGCGCGATCTCCGTGCAAAGCGGTTTCAGATGAAAGTGGAATGCTCAGAAGCACCATTGTTTGTTTTGAAATATCGACTTGTTGGATGAATGACGCTTATGGTTTGGACGCATAGTTACAATCCGCTTGACTCGACGCTCCTTTCAACGCTCGTGGCAATGCTGCCGCTGGTCGTGCTGCTGGGTCTCATGGCGGTGTCGGGTTGGTCTGCAAAATCGTCGGCCCTCGTGGGGCTCGTCACAAGTCTTGGAATTGCCATCGGCGTGCTCGGAATGCCAGTCGATGCGGCGATGGCTGCGGCCGGTTATGGCGCGGCCTTTGGACTGTTTCCAATCGGGTGGATCATTGTGGGAGCGATGTTTCTCCATAGTCTTTCGGTGGAGGCCGGTGCTCTTGAAATTATGAAGCGTTCGGTGACAAGCCTGTCAGCGGATCATCGCGTGCAGGCACTCTTCATTGCATTTTCATTTGGTGCATTTCTGGAAGGGGCTGCCGGATTTGGCGCGCCGGTGGCGATCTCTGCGGCACTGCTGGTCAGTGCAGGATTTCCAGCACTTGAGGCGGCGTGTCTGGCGCTGATTGCCAATACGGCGCCAGTGGCATTCGGAGCACTCGGAACGCCAATCACGACGCTTGCCCGCGTGACGGGACTCGATGAGTTTGCAATCTCGTCGATGGCCGGTAGACAGCTTCCATTTTTCTCGTTGATCGTACCGGCATGGATGGTCTGCACGATGGCCGGAAGGCGAGGACTTATGGGAGTTTTGCCAGCGGTGCTGGTCTGTGGTGTGTCATTTGCGGCTGTGCAGGGGTTTATGGCGAACTTCGTCGGGCCTTCGCTGGTGGATGTTGTTGGGGGCGTGGTGAGTCTCGTTTCGCTTGCACTTTTTCTACGAGTCTGGAAGCCGCGTGAGTGTTGGCGATACGGAGAAGGATTTTCAATCCGACAGGAAACCTCCACAGCGTCATTGTCGAACGAGTCTCGTGACTCGGTGCGACTGGTGCTGTGGGCGTGGATGCCTTGGGTCTTTTTGTCGCTCACCGTATTTGTGTGGGGAGTTCCGCAGGTCAAGGCGGTGCTCGAAGGAACACGAAGCCTCGTTCTTACAGACCGAGAGTGGACTCTTCCGCAAAAAATAGTTTCGCCAGAATATGCCGTGCCACGACTCGATGGCCGCGTCGCAAAAGTACCTCCCGCCACTCGACAAGACCGCGAACTCGAACGAGCTGTCTATCGCTTCAACTGGCTCTCTGCTGCCGGTACGGGAATCATGCTTTCGGCACTCGTGAGCGTGTGGTGGTTGGGAATTTCATGGAAACGAGCGGCCGTCATCTGGTGTGAAAACATAAGACGGCTGTCTGGCCCACTGATCACGATCGGGGCGATGCTTGCATTGGCGTTCACCACGCGCTATTCAGGACTGGATGTTACGCTCGGTTTGGCGATGACGTATTCGGGATCGGCATACCCATTTTTTGCAGCAATGCTCGGATGGCTGGGCGTTGCGTTGACGGGATCCGATACATCGAGCAACGCGATGTTTGGAAGTTTGCAGCGAGTGACCGCAGAGCAACTCGGTTTGAATCCACTCTTGATCTGTACCGCCAACAGCACTGGCGGAGTGATGGGAAAAATGATCGATGCTCAGAGCATCGTCGTATCCGCGACAGCGACCGGCGAACATGGTCAGGAGGGAGTCATTCTGCGAAGAGTGTTTCCTCATAGTGTGGCACTCATGTTTCTCATGGGGATTTTGGTGTGGCTCCAGGCCGGCGTACTCGATTGGATGGTGCCACCATTTGAGTCTGCAACTTCTGCGAATGCTCCAAAACCATAAACAGACGGAGACCATACTCCCATGAAGCGATTTATTGACCCCTGTGCAACGCTGCTGCTGTTACTTGGAAGCAGCAGTTGTATGAGCCCGAAACTCCTGATGGCAGAGCCCATTTCAAAAAGACCCAATATTGTCGTGATCCTTTCTGACGACATGGGCTACAGCGACCTTGGCTGCTTTGGAGGTGAAATTAAAACGCCGACTCTCGATGGACTCTCACACAATGGGCTGAGGTTTACACAGTTCTATAACACCGCACGGTGCTGTCCGACTCGCGCGGCATTGCTCACGGGGATGTATCCTCACGAAGCGGGCTTGGGACATATGACAGGTCATCAGCACGATGGCTTGCCTGGCTATTCTGGAAATCTGCGCAGCAACTGCGCAACCCTTGCCGAGGCTCTGCGCCCCGCCGGATATCAGGCGTATCACCTTGGTAAATGGCACGTGTCAAATAACGTGCATCCACAAGGACCGCGACACACCTGGCCGCGAGCGAGGGGATTCCACCGTTCCTATGGAACGATTGCCGGTGCCGGAAACTTCTTTGATCCTGCATCGCTTGTTCGCGACGACCTCCCGATCACAATCCATACCGATCCTGAAAAGTATCCTGCCGACGACTACTACTACACCGATGCACTCTCCGACGAAGCGGCCCGATTCATTCGGGAACACCATCACACTCATGCCAATACCGATACGCCTTTTGTGATCTACATCGCGTTCACAGCGGCCCACTGGCCCATGCATGCAAAAGATCGCGATATCGCGGCAGTCAAGGGAAGATACGACGCTGGCTATGAAGCAATTTCACAAAAAAGACTGCAAAACCTGGAACATTTAGGAATTATCAACTCTGATTTCGCGCCTGCACCACTGACAAAAAAATGGGCCGCGGTCAAGAACCGCGCATGGGAAGCAGCCTGCATGGAAGTGTATGCTGCGATGATCGAAAGCATGGATCGAGGCATTGGACGGGTGGTGCAAGCACTCAAAGAAACGGAAGTATTTGACAACACGCTTGTGATGTATTGTCAGGATAATGGCGCGTGCGCAGAAGACATAGGACGCAAAACAAACGATTCGCGACAGACCGCTCCAACGCTACCGATCATCGCCGACGACACGCTTCTCACTCACGTTCATGCAAAGCAAACTCGTGATGGCTGGCCGATCCTCGGGGGATCAGCGGTGATGCCGGGTCCGCGAGATACTTTCATTGCCTACGGAGAAGGTTGGGCAGGGGTCTCCAACACTCCTCTCCAGCGATTCAAGCACTGGGTACACGAAGGCGGTATTTCAACTCCTCTGATCGTGCACTGGCCCCGAGGTATTCCGGAGAGCCGGCGCGGAACCACCGTTGATGTGCCGGCGCATGTCATCGACCTTGTGCCGACCTGTATGGCTGTTGCGGGAGCGAAGCATCCATCGGAATCGGACGAAGTGTCATGGAAAAAACCGAGTGGCATCAGTTTGCTACCGACGTTTGCAACGGGTACATGCGATCGTGTCGAACCAATTTATTTTGAACACGAAGGGAATCGAGCGGTGCGAGATGGCGATTGGAAACTCGTGGCTGCTGGTCCGGCGAGTGACTGGGAGCTGTACAACATCGCCAAGGATCGTGGCGAAACAAAAGATCTTGCCGCAGTAAACGGAGATCGGGTGAAGAACATGTCGCAGGCATGGGAATCGTGGGCCCACAAAAGTGGTGCCAAACCTTGGCCTTGGAAAGATACAAAGGGAGCACCAAAGAGTAAAAATGCTTCAATAAACAGAGCGTCTGAGTCGCCGAGTGTTTTCAATTTCGTCCGTCAATCTGAAAAAAACAAAAAAATAAAAGGCGATTCAGCTGCGATTTCTAAATCACGGCCGAAAGACATTTCGATTGAGCCAACGATCGCCGACGTGGCCTATGGCCCCCATCCCAAACAGGTGCTTCACGTATGGAAGGCAGTCGGTGACACTCCGCGTCCATTGGTCTTTTTTATTCATGGAGGCGGCTGGACTGGCGGGGATCGTTCGAGTGTTTCGGGCGTGCTGAGACGAACGCTTGATGCAGGAATTTCGGTTGTTTCGGTGGAATATCGATTCATTCCAGAAGCGCAGGCAGATGGAATTCAACCGCCCGTAAAGGCTCCGCTTTTCGATGCGGCCAGAGCACTGCAATTTGTTCGGTCCAACGCGAAGGCATGGAATATCGATCCTGTGCGAATCGGGGCTTCGGGCGGTTCGGCCGGTGCCTGCACGAGTTTGTGGTTGGCATTCCATGACGATTTAGCCGACCCAGCGAGCCTTGATCCTGTGTCGAGAGAGTCAACGAGACTTTTTTGCGTGGCGGTGAACGGTGCGCAGACATCGTTGGATCCCAAGCAGATGACCGAATGGATTCCCAACAGCAGATACGGTGGACACGCTTTTGGATTTCTTAAAAATCCGAAAGAGCGGGACAGCCAGTTTGCAGAATTTCTTGCAGCCCGCGAATCGATTCTGCCATGGATCAACGAATACTCACCCTATGCGCTTG
>Ga0194051_1000419_pt1 | contig 24291 bp, 21 predicted proteins | sample SepL2320m_MetaG_FD_161275 | JGI IMG/M metagenome (GOLD analysis project Ga0194051, IMG submission 161275) | Anoxic zone freshwater microbial communities from boreal shield lake in IISD Experimental Lakes Area, Ontario, Canada - Sep2016-L239-20m | ecosystem: Environmental > Aquatic > Freshwater >... | reverse complement strand
GTCACCGGCATCGATGTCGCTGGCCGAACCGTCGCCTATGAGGCGGGCGGCAAGGAACAAAACATTGCCTACGACCGGTTGGTGTTTGCCTTGGGCAGCCGCCTCGCTCGCCCGCTGATCCCCGGCTTCGGCGAATATGGCTTCGATGTCGACACTTATGCGGGGGCGGAACGACTTAACACGCACATCTCAGGTCTCAAACCCGGCCAGTCCACCGTTCTTGTCGTCGGTGGCGGCCTGACCGGCATCGAGGCTGCGGCGGAAATGCCGGGCAAGCTTCGCGCCGCCGGCATCGCGTCGCCGCTCGTTATCCTGGCCGATCACGCCGAGCGCGTGGGCGCCGACATGGGCGAGGGCGCCGTGCCGGTGATCGAGGAAGCTTTCGCCGCTCTTGGTGTCGAAACGCGCGGAGGCGTGTCGGTCGCGGCCGTCGATGCCGAGGGTGCCACGCTGGCGACCGGCGAGCGGATCGCCGCCGCGACCGTCGTCTGGTGCGCCGGCATGCGGGCGCATCCGCTCACGGCGCAATTCCCGGTCGAGCGCGACCGGTTGGGCCGGCTGCCGGTCGAGCCGTCACTCAAGATCAAGGGGCTCGCGGCCGAGTTCGCCGCCGGCGACGCGGCGTGGTTCCTGGTCGACGGCGTCCATTGCTCTGTGATGTCGTGCCAGCACGGCCGGCCGATGGGCCGCTTCGCCGGCCACAATGTCGTTAGCGACCTGTTGGGCCGGCCGATGCTTCCGCTCCGGATCGACTGGTACACCACGATCCTCGACCTCGGTCCGTGGGGCGCGGTCTATACTGAGGGCTGGGATCGCCAGCTCGTGTCGCAGGGCAGCGCCGCCAAGCGCACCAAGGAAATCATCAACCGCGAGCGCATCTATCCGCCGCGGTCAGGGAAGCGCCGGGAGATTCTCGATTCAGCGACGCCCACGGTGCAGGCGCCGCCGGTCCGATTTAGCTAAGCTCGCGTCGGCCGAGCTCGGCCGGGTTGAGGGAGAAGACCATGTTCTACGATGCCGCCAAGCGCGACCATGGGCTGCCGCAGGATCCGTTGAAGTCGTTGATCGTGCCGCGGCCGATCGGTTGGATTTCGACCATGGATGCCCAGGGCCGGGTCAATCTCGCGCCCTACAGCTTCTACAACGGCGTCGGCGAACATCCGCCGATGGTCTATTTCTCGACCACCGGCACCTATGGCGACACGCCGACCAAGCACAGCCGCATGAACGCCGAGCAGACCGGCGAGTTCGTGGTCAACATGGTGAGTGCTGCCCTCGCCGAACAGATGAACGTCACCACGGCGATGGTGGCCTTCGGCGTCGACGAGCTGAAGCTGGCCGGCCTCACCGCTGTTCCCTGCCAGTTCGTGAAGCCGCCGCGGGTAAAAGAATCGCCCGTGGCGCTTGAGTGCAAGTACTGGCGCACCATCGAGATGCCGGCCGAGAAGGGCCACGAGCATCAGCGCGGCGCGGTGGTGTTCGGCCAGGTGGTCGGCATTCATATCGACGACAGCATCATCAAGGACGGCCGCATCGACACGCTGGCCTTCAAGCCGGTCGCGCGGCTGGGCTATAGCGAATACACCACCACCGACAACGTCTGGAAAATGCGCCGTCCGGACGATCCTCGCTATCAGTAGGCCGCGCTATCAGTGAGCCCGGACGACCGGCGCGACGGACCGCGCCATCGCCAGCACGCGCCTGTCGGCCATCGCTTCGCCCATCAGCATGAAACCGACCGGCAGTTCGCCGGCGGCGTGGCAGGGCAGGCTGATGCCGCAGCGGTCGAGGAAATTGCCGACCGTGGTGTTGCGCAGCAGCAGCATGTTCTTCTTGGTGAAACCCTCGGCCGTGGAAACCTCGTCGAGCGTCGGCGCCACGATGGCGCAGGTCGGCATGACGACGGCATCGTAGTTCGAGGTGATCGCCGAGACGCGTCGGCAGAGGTCGGCGCGCTCGCTCAGCAGCTTGATGTAATCGGCGGCGGTCATCTCCTTGCCGCGCAGGATGCGGGGCGCCACGAACGGGTCGTAGACGTTGCCGCGGCGGGCGATCAGCTCCTTGTGCCAGGCATAAGCCTCGGAGGCAGCGAACCCGCCCTTGGCGTTGATGGTGGGCAACTCGTTCAGTTGCGGCAGGTCGATGTGATCGATCTTCACGCCCTTTGCCGCCAGCGCCTTTAGAGCCCGCTCGAAGGCCTTGGCGACGACAGGGTCGAGATCGTCCATCACGAAGTGCTTGGGTATGGCGAAGCGCAGTCCGCCGAGCAGCGCAGCCTCGGGCACGCTGATCGGCTCGGCGGCGAACACCGCATCGACGATGGCGCAATCCTCGACGGAGTTGGCCAGCGGTCCGATCGAATCGAGCGAGGTCGAGAGCGGGATGACGCCGTCGATCGGCACCCGCCGTGCCGTGGGCTTGAAACCGACGATGCCGCAGACGGCGGCGGGAATGCGCACCGAGCCGCCGGTGTCGGTGCCGAGGGCGGCCACGGCCATGCGGTCGGCGACCGAGACGGCTGCACCCGCCGAGGAGCCACCGGGCACGCGCTTGCGGTCGGCGGGATTGCCCGGCGTGCCGTAGTGCGGGTTGAAGCCCACGCCCGAGAAGGCGAACTCGCTCATGTTGGTGCTGCCGACGATCACCGCACCCGCTGCGCGCAGGCGGGCGACTACGGGCGCATCGGCCTTGGCTGGTGGCGCATCGTCGAGCGCCTTCGAGCCGGCGAGTGTCGTCTCGCCGGCCACGTCGCAGAGGTTCTTGATCGAGACCGGGATGCCCTGGAGCGGCGAGGCAGCGAGCCCCACCTTGCGCTGCAGGTCGCTGGCGTCGGCGGCCGCCAGCGCCTGCTTGTGCCAGACCTTGATGAAGGCGCGCTTGCCCTCGCCCTTGGCGTCGTCGATGCGGGCCAAGGCCTCTTCGGTGAGCTTGCGCGAGGTGGTGCGGCCGGCGGCAAGTTCCGCGGCGAGGTGCTGGATCGTCGGATTGGCCGCCATGCGCTTACTCACTCCTACTTGGACCGGTTCTTCACCAGATCGTCGACGACGCCGGGATCGGCAAGGGTAGAAGTGTCGCCGAGGTTGCTGACGTCGTTCTCGGCGATCTTGCGCAGGATGCGGCGCATGATCTTGCCCGATCGGGTCTTGGGCAGGCCCGGCGCCCACTGGATCACATCGGGCGTGGCGATCGGGCCGATCTCCTTGCGCACCCAGGCAACCAGTTCCTTGCGCAGAGCATCGGAGGATTCCTGGCCGGCCTTGAGCGTCACGTAGGCGTAGATGCCCTGGCCCTTGATGTCGTGCGGGTAGCCGACCACGGCGGCCTCGGCCACCTTGGTGTTGCCGACCAGCGCACTCTCCACCTCGGCGGTGCCGATGCGATGGCCGGAGACGTTGATCACGTCGTCGACCCGGCCGGTGATCCAGTAGTAGCCGTCGGCGTCGCGACGCGCGCCATCGCCGGTAAAATACATGCCGGGATAGGTCTTGAAGTAGGTGTCGATGAAGCGCTGGTGATCGCCATAGACCGAGCGCATCTGGCCTGGCCACGACCCTTCCAGGCAGAGGTTGCCGGAACAGGCGCCTTCCAGCCGCTTGCCCTCGGCATCTACCATGACCGGCTGCACGCCGAAGAACGGCTGGGTCGCCGAGCCCGGCTTGAGCGGTGTTGCTCCGGGCAGCGGCGTGATCAGGATGCCGCCGGTTTCGGTCTGCCACCAGGTGTCGACGATCGGGCAGCGGCTGTCGCCGACCACGCGGTAGTACCAGAGCCAGGCCTCGGGATTGATCGGCTCGCCGACCGAGCCCAGCAGCCGCAGGCTCTTGCGGCTCGCCTTCTTCACCGGCGCCTCGCCTTCGCGCATCAGGGCGCGGATGGCGGTGGGCGCGGTGTAGAAGATGTTGACCTGGTGCTTGTCGATCACCTGCCAGAAGCGGCTGGAGTCGGGATAGTTGGGCACGCCCTCGAACATCAGGGTCGTGGCGCCGTTGGCGAGCGGTCCGTAGACGATGTAGCTGTGACCGGTCACCCAGCCCACGTCGGCGGTGCACCAGTAGACGTCGCCGTCGTGGTAGTCGAACACGTACTGGTGCGTCATCGACGCGAACACGATGTAGCCGCCCGTGGTGTGCAGCACACCCTTGGGCTTTCCGGTGGAGCCCGACGTGTAGAGAATGAACAGCGGATCCTCCGCGCCCATCGGCTCGGGCTTGCAGTCGGCCGGCACCTTGGCGGCAATCTCGTGCCACCACACGTCGCGGCCGGCATCCCAGGCGACCTTGCCGCCGGTGTGCTTGACCACCAGCACCTTCTTGACGCCGGGGCTCTTGTTCACCGCCTCGTCGCAATTGGCTTTGAGCGGCACATGCTTTCCAGCGCGCAGGCCCTCGTCGGCGGTGATGACGATGTTGCTCTCGCAATCCTGGATTCGGTTGGCCAGGCTGTCGGGCGAGAAGCCGCCGAACACCACTGAATGGATGGCGCCGATGCGCGTGCAGGCGAGCATGGCGTAGGCCGCCTCGGGGATCATGGGCAGGTAGATCGTGATGCGATCGCCCTTCTTGGCGCCCAGTTCTTTCAGCGCATTGGCCATGCGGCAGACTTCGGCGTGCAGCTCACGGTAGGTGATCTTCTTCGACTTGGCCGGATCGTCGCCTTCCCAGATGATCGCGGTCTGGTCGGCGCGCTTGGCCAAATGGCGGTCGATGCAGTTGGCCGAGACATTCAGCACGCCGTCGTGGAACCAGCGGATGCGGACGTCGCCGGTGTAGTCGACATCGCGCACGGCACCGGGGCTGAAGGGCTTGATCCAGTCGACGCGCTTGCCGTGCTCGCCCCAGAAGGTGGCCGGCTCCCTGGTCGAGGCTTCGTACATCGCCTTGTACTTGGTGCCATCGACATAGGCGCGCTTCGCCCAGTCGGCACTGACGGCGATCACCTCATCGGCCATGGATTTCCTCCCGCTTGGCTTATTGCCTTGAATTACTGCGGTTTTACCGCGCTCCCGCCGGGGTCGGCAATTCGACTTTGGCCGCGGTCACTCGCCATGCCAGGTCGTGAAATCCTCGATCGGCGCGCGTTCGGTGATCAGGCAGTTGGGCACCGCATCGGGGTCGGCATAACCCAGCGCCAGGCCGCAGATCACGACCTGATCCTCGGGGATATCGAGTTCGCGCCGAACGACATGCTGGTAGCGGCTGAAGGCCGCCTGCGGGCAGGTATGCAGGCCCTTCTCGCGGGCGAGCAGCATGAGCTGGTCGAGGAAGATGCCGCAGTCGATCCACTGGCCATCGCCCATGCGGCGTTCGACGCACAGGATCATGCCGACCGGCGCGTCGAAGAAGTCGTAGTTCTTGCGGAACTGCTTCAGCATGCCGGCGGCGTCACCGCGCGGCACATCGAGCAGCGTATAGAGCTGCTTGCCGACCAGCTTGCGGCGGGCGTCATAGACCGGCGTGAATTCCCTAGGGTAGATGTCGTACTCGCTGCCCGGGCCGTTATCGCCGTCGTCCATCGCCTTCAGGATCGCCGCCGACAGGCGATGCCGCGCCTTGCCCATCGTGATGTGGAGCTTCCACGGCTGCAGGTTGCCGTTGGACGCCGCGCGATTGGCCGTGGTCACGATCCACTCGATGTCGGCCTTCGATACCGGGTCCGGCTTGAAGACGCGCATGGAGCGGCGGGAGTTGATGGCTTCGGATACGCGCATGAAAAGTCAGCTCCGATTGAAATGGCGCCGCAGGAAGTCGAAGAGCTTACGCCGGGCCTGCGCATTTTGCTGCTCGGTGAAGAAATGCGTACCGCTCTGCACGATGAAGGTCTCGACCTCCTTGCCGTGGCTCCTGAGCGCTTCCTCCATGGCCAGCGTCTGCGCCACCGGCACGTTCTCGTCCTGGTCGCCGTGGACCAGCAACACCGGTGCGTCGATCTGCGCCACCCGCAGGATAGGCGAACGTACCGGCAGACCTTCTGGCCCGCACAGATCGTCGAGGTAGTCGCGGATATAGGGATTGGCGTCGCGCCAGCGCGCCAGATCGGTCGGGGCGAAGAACGAGGCGACGGCCTTGATCGGCGGCTTGTGGGCGGCGGCCAGCAAAGCCACCTGACCGCCCATCGAGGCGCCGACCAATGCCAGGCGCTCGCGGTCGACCAGCGGTCGCCTGGCCAGCCAGTCGATCGCCGCCAACACGTCGAGCGGCTGGCGCAGGCCCTGGTCGCTTTCGCCCTCCGAGCCCAGCCAGCCGCGCAGCGACAGCGCGAGTGCGGCGTAGCCGTTGGCCGAGGCCGCCCGCGCCAGCCCCACCATGGTGTGGGCGTGGCCAGCGAAGCCGTGCAGCAGGATCAATGCCGGGTAGGGCGGCTGGCCCGCCTGCGGCTTGAAGAAGTAGCCGCCCAGGGTGACGCCATGGCCGGGCACGCGTACCTGCTCGGCGTCGGCGAGGTCGGGCAGCTCATCCCAGCGGTGGACGACTTCGATCGGCACGCCGTCGGGATCGCGGAAGCCGACCGAGTAGTAACCTGGTGCGAAGTAGTCGAGTTCCTGGGGGGGCTGCAGGATCTGGGCGCCGGCGTCGCGCAGCTCGGCATGGACCTGATCGACCTGGGCACGGCTCTCGGCCGACACGGCGAGCCAGAGCGCGCCGGGCCCATAGGAGACGCCGTCCTTGGCCTGGCGCATGACGAAATGGTCGTAGCCGCGCGACCACATTACGCGGTCGGGGTTCGCCCAGACGCGGCGGAAGCCCAGCATCGGCAGCCACAGCCGGTGGAACGCCACCGAGCGAGCGAGGTCGCTCACCTCGATCGCGGCACCGGCGAACGACGAGCGAGGCCGCATCAGGACGACTGAAGTCCGAGCGCGTGCAGCTCGTCGCGCCGGAGATGCTCTTCGCCGGCGAGGAAGAACTCGTCGAGTTGCGGCGGCTTGACCGCCGTGCCGGCCAGCATGGCATGTGCCTGGCCGCGATGGTGGGTTTGGTGCTGGAACAGGTGTTCCAGGATCGACGCGACAGATGATGCGGGCGGCGTGCGGTTCGGGCGGGGCAGGACAAGTCCTTCCGCCAGCGTCGCGTCGGTCTGGCGCTCGCAGAAGGCGAGCAGCCGCCGGTCGCTGGCGATCTGCACGTCATGGAGCGAGGCCGCGTGGGCGAAATCCGGCACGGGATCATGGTAGCGCTTGAGCACTGTCGGATCGCGCAGGAGCGCGTCGATGTAATAGGTATCGACCCACAGGATGTGGTTCAGCGTCGCGCGCAGCGAGGGGAAGAAGCTCGTGCGGGGGGCGGCGAACTCGGCCGGCGACAGCGCCATGCAGGCCGAGAGGAACCGGTGATTCGACCAGATATTGTTGCGGGCCATGGCGACGAAATGGCCGGCAAGCCCCCCTCCTTGAGTGGGCGTCGCCATGGTTGATCTGCTCCCGCCTATGCTCAGGCCGCCTGGGCCAGATTGCGCAGCACGTAGTGCAGCACACCGCCGTTCTTGAAGTACTCGACCTCCTCGGCGGTATCGATGCGGCACTTGAGGACGATCTTCTCGCTCGTGCCGTCGCGGCGATGGATGGTGAGCGGCACGTCCATGCCGACCTTCAGCCCGCCGTCGATGCCACCGACGTCGAAACTCTCGGTGCCCGTGAGGTTGAGCGTCTTGCGCGTCATGCCGTCCTTGAACTGCAGCGGCAGCACGCCCATGCCGACCAGGTTGGAACGGTGGATACGCTCGAAGGTCTCGCAAACCACGGCCTTCACGCCCAGCAGGTTGACGCCCTTGGCGGCCCAGTCGCGCGAGCTGCCGGTGCCGTATTCCTTGCCGGCGATCAGGATCTGGGGCGTGTGCTCTTTCCTGTAGCGCATCGCCACGTCGTAGATCGGCTCGGCCTGGTCGGACTGCCAGTGATGGGTGAAGCCGCCTTCGACGCCCGGCACCATCTCGTTCTTGAGCCGGATGTTGGCGAAGGTGCCGCGCATCATGACTTCGTGATTGCCGCGACGCGTGCCGTATTGGTTGAAGTCCTTCGGCGCCACGCCCTCGGCCTGCAGGTAGGATCCGGCCGGGCTGTCCTTGCGGATCGAACCGGCGGGCGAGATGTGGTCGGTCGTGATCGAATCGCCGAACTGGCCGAGCGGACGCGCGCCCGAGATGTTGGTGATCGCGCCCGGCGTCTTGCCCATGCCGTCGAAGTACGGCGGGTTGCGCACGTAGGTCGATTTGTCGTCCCAGGCGTAGGTCAGGCTGGGCTTGGTCTTGATGCTGCGCCAGAAGCGGTCGCCCTTGAAGACGTCGGCGTAGCGCTTCTTGAACGCCTTGACGGTGACGAACTTGTCGACGGCCTTCGACACTTCCATGTTCGAGGGCCAGAGGTCCTTCAGGTAGACCGGCTTGCCGCCCTTGCCGATGCCGATCGGATCCTTGGTGATGTCGATCTTCATCGAGCCCGCGAGTGCGTAGATCACCACCAGCATCGGCGACGCGAGGTAATTGGCGCGGGTCAGCGGATTGACGCGGCCTTCGAAGTTGCGGTTGCCCGACAGCACCGAGCAGACCACCAGGTCGCCGTCGCCGATCGCCTTGGTGACGGGATCGGGCAGCGGGCCGGAGTTGCCGATGCACGAGGTGCAGCCGTAGCCCACCAGGTTGTAGCCGATCTTGTTCAGGTCCTTCTGCAGGCCCGAGGCCTCGAGATACTCGGTCACGACCTGCGAGCCCGGCGCCAGCGAGGTCTTCACCCACGGCTTGACCTTGAGGCCGTGCTTGACCGCGTTGCGCGCGATCAGGCCGGCACCCAGCATGACGTAGGGGTTGGACGTGTTGGTGCAGGAGGTGATGGCCGCGATCACCACGTCGCCGTGGCCGAGATCGTAGTCGGTGCCTTCGCACTTGATGCGCTTGCCGGCATCCTTGCGGTCGAATTCCTTCTCCATGTTGGCGACGAACTGCTGCGCCGCTTCCGACAGCGGCACGCGGTCCTGCGGGCGCTTCGGCCCGGCGAGGCTCGGCACGACGTCGCCGAGATCGAGCGACAGCGTGTCGGTGAAGATCGGATCGGCCGCCTTCTTGTTGCGCCACAGACCCTGCTTCTTGGCGTAGGCCTCGGTGAGCTTGGCCGCGGCGCCGCGGTTGGTGGTCTTGAGGTAGCCCAGCGTGATGGCGTCGACCGGGAAGAAGCCGCAGGTGGCGCCGTACTCCGGCGCCATGTTGGCGATGGTGGCACGGTTGGCGAGCGGCATTTCGTCGAGGCCCTCGCCGTAGAATTCCACGAACTTGCTGACCACGCCCTTCTTGCGCAGCATCTGCGTGACGGTGAGCACGAGGTCGGTCGCTGTGGCACCTTCCGGCAGCTTGCCGGTGAGCTTGAAGCCCACGACATCGGGAATCACCATCGGCTGCGGCTGGCCCAGCATGGCGGCCTCGGCCTCGATGCCACCAACGCCCCAGCCGAGGACCGAGAGGCCGTTCACCATCGTGGTGTGGCTGTCGGTGCCGACCAGCGTGTCGGGATAGGCGACCGTCTCCTTGCCTTCCTTCTTGGTCCACACGACCTGCGCCAGGTACTCGAGGTTGACCTGATGGCAGATGCCGGTGCCGGGCGGCACGACGCGGAAGTTGTCGAACGCCATCGCGCCCCAGCGCAGGAACTGGTAGCGCTCGAGGTTGCGTTCGTATTCGAGCTTCACGTTGGCGCCGAAGGCGCTCGAGTTGCCGAAGTTGTCGACGATCACCGAGTGGTCGATGACGAGATCGACCGGGACCAGCGGGTTGATCTTCTTGGCATCGCCGCCCAGCTTGCCCATGGCGTCGCGCATCGCCGCCAGATCGACCACCGCCGGCACGCCGGTGAAGTCCTGCATCAGCACGCGGGCGGGGCGGAAGTTGATCTCCTTGACCGACTTGCCGCCGTTCTTGATCCAGTCGGCAAAGGCGGCGATGTCGGCCTTCTTGACCGTGGTGCCGTCCTCGTGGCGCACGAGGTTCTCGAGCAGGACGCGCAGCGAGAAGGGCAGGCGGCTGAGATCGCCGACCGCCTTCTCGACCGCCTTGAGGCTGAAGTAGGTGTAGGTCTTGCCGCCGACCTTCAGTGTTTTGCGGGCCTTGAAGCTGTTGGGATGGGCGGCGGCCATGGTCGGATACTCCTGAAGTCGGTTTTGTGCGAGTGGATGGCAAAATAGGGGCATGGACCGGCGCAGGCAATCGGCGGATGCGGGCAGTTGGGGCTTGTGTCAGATTGGCCCGATGCGACTGACATTGGTTCGGGCGGCTGGGGCCCTTGCCGTTCTGCTGACCGCCCAGGTGGAGGCGCTGGCCCAGCGCAATGCCGTGGATTCCTGGGATCCCTCGGTGCGTGAGTTCAACTCATCCTCCGGGACGTCGGCAATTCCCGCCGAGACGCGCAACGCGACCCTGGACGGACTCAACAAGATCCTGTCCACCTCGAAGCTTTCGGCTGTCGATCGCACGCTCTATCTGGGCATTCGTGCCTATCAGCTGAGCCGGGTCGGCCGCGAGGCGGACAGCCAGAAGGATATTGCCGAGATGGGCAAGGTCCTGCCCTCCGACTGGCAAGTCGTGATGGCGCTTACCCTGCCGGCACTGGCCGGAGGCGGCGACCGGGCCGCGGCGCTGCGGACGCTCGACAATGCGCTTCAGCGCAAGCCCGGCGATCCTTCGCTGCTGGTCGCGCAGTCGCAGGTCTATATGCAGCTTGCCGATTTCCAGCGCGCGCTCGGCCTGCTCGACACTGCCATGGCGTCGGCCACGGCGCCGGGGGATCGTCAGCGCGTGTCCTACAATCGCGGTCTGGCGAATTTCAACCTCGGCAACTATGCGCAGGCGGCCGACGATTTCGATGCGACGCTGGCCGGTCGGACCAATTTCAAGGCCAAGCAGTGGCCGCTGCTCTGGCGCTATGCCGCCCAGATCCGCGCCAAGCGCGATGCGCGCGCGACGCTGGCACGGGACGTGGGCGGGGAGAGCCTCAACGAATGGCCGGGACCGATCGCCCGTTTTTTGCTCGGCAAGAGTCCGGTCGGCGAGCTCGAGGTCGCCGCCGAGTCGGACGAGGCGGCCAAGCGCAGCAACGGCAAGTGCCCGGCCGCCTTCTTCATTGGCGTCGACGCGGTGCGCCGGGGCGACAAGCAGAAAGCGCGTGAGCAGTTCCAGCTCGCCCAGGCGCGTTGCCCGACGGTATCGGAACTCAACTGGGCGGCGGCCAGCGAACTGAAGCGGCTTTAGCCGCGCTTCAATCGGTCAAGGCCAGCGGTGCGACGAAGCGGGCAACCTCGGACAGCACATAGGCCGGCTGCTGCAGGTGGGGGCTGTGGCCGCAGTCCGGGACCAGCCTGGTTTCGCAATAGCCACCGACCTTTCCGGCGATGATGCCGAGCTGCAGCTCGCTGCCGTAGTCGTCGTCCTCGCCCTGGATCGCCTGCACCGGGACCATGACGCCGGGCAGTCGTCCGTTGGCGTCCATCGGCTCGAAACCCGGGGCCAGCCAGGCCTCCGACCACAGGCGAAAGCAGCCGTCGACGTTGTCGCCGTGATACTTGACCAGCCGCTGGCGCAGGTCGCCGGTGGCGAAGGTCTCGCGGGCGCGGCGGATGCTGTCGACCGAGACGGCTTCGTTGATGGCGTGGGCGGCCAGAGTTACCACCGCACGCAGCGGCTCGGGATCCGACGCGGCGTAGTTGAGCGCGATCGTGCCGCCGTCGCTATGGCCGACCAGCACGCAGTCGGTGATGGCGAGCGCCTCGAGCAGGTGCGGCAGCACGTCGTCGGCCTCGATCTCCATGTAGCGGACGCCCGGATCGGACGGCCACGGGCTCGAGCGGCCATATCCCGTGCGGTCGTAGACGATGCCGTGACAGCGCGTGGCGTCGCACAGCTTCTGCGGGAAATCCCGCCACATCTCGATGCAGCCCAGCCCCTCGTGCAGGAAGACGAGCGTCGTGCGCTCGAGACCGTCGCTGTGACCCGGGGTCAGGCGGCGGACGCGCAGGCGCCGGTCACCGAGGTCGATGAGGCCGTCGGGAGGGAGGTCGTTGAGGGTGAGGCCGTCGGTGGTCGACACGCTTCAGATGTAGCCGGGACGCGACGGCCTGAGAAGGTGCTCCCGATTGGGATCCGCGTAACACCCTCGCATTCGCCCGGTCGCTGGCGATGGCTGGCTTGACCGGTTCGAAACGGCTATGGCTATCTGCCTGACGAAATCGCCGCAGAAGCGAACAGTTGTCAGGGGAGTGCAGGGCAGGAATGACGACGGGGACGGCCGACACCGGGACCGACGCTCGGGACACGTTCCCGAAGCTTCTGGCGGAGCGTGCCCGCACTGGCGCGGCGCGGCCGGCCTATCGCGAAAAAGAATATGGCATCTGGCAGACCTACAGTTGGGGCCATGTTGCCGAGCAGGTCCGGCTGCTGGCGGCGGGCCTGGCCGATCTCGGCTTCCGCCGTGGTGACCGGCTGATCGTGGTCGGCGACAACCGCCCGCGTCTTTATTGGTCGATGTGCGCGGCGCAGTCGCTGGGCGGCGTGCCGGTGCCGGTCTACCAGGACTCGGTGGCCGAGGAGCTGGCCTATGTCGTCGACCATGGCGGCGCGCGCTTTGCCCTGGCCGAGAACCAGGAGCAAGTCGACAAGCTGCTGGAGATCCAGAAGAAGGTGCCGTCGCTCGCCGTCATCCTCTACGACGATCCGCGCGGCATGCGGCACTATGACCAGCTCCAGTCCTATGCCGAGATCCAGGAACGCGGCGCCCGGCTGCTCGCAGCGGCACCCGACACTGTTTCGGCCGAGGTCGCCAAGGGGCGCGGCTCGGACGACGCGATCATGCTCTATACCTCGGGCACGACCGGCCGGCCGAAAGGCGCGGTGCTGAGTTACGACAACCTGGTGTGGGCGGCCCGCGCCGGCGCCGAGTTCGACGGGCTCAAGGAGGGCGACGAGCTTCTCTCCTACCTGCCGATGGCGTGGGTGGGCGATCACATCTTCTCCTACGCCCAATGTTACGTCGTTGGCCTGGTGGTCAACTGCCCCGAGTCGGCGGCCACGGTGATGACCGATCTGCGCGAGATCGGCCCGACTTATTATTTTGCGCCGCCGCGCGTGCTGGAAAACCTGATCACCCAGGTCACCATCCGGATGGAGGATGCGGGCTTCCTCAAGCGCCGGCTGTTCCAGTTCTTCATGACGGTGGCCCGCCGGGTCGGACCGGCACTGCTCGACGGGCGGTCGGTGTCGCCGGTCGATCGCCTGCTCTATGCGCTCGGCAATCTCGTCGTCTACGGGCCGCTCAAGAACACGCTCGGCATGAGCCGTGTGCGCGTCGCCTACACCGCGGGCGAGGCGGTCGGGCCGGAGATCTTCAATTTCTACCGCGCGCTCGGCGTCAACATGAAGCAGCTCTACGGACAGACCGAGGCCTCGGTGTTCGTCACCATCCATCCCAACGGCGAGGTCTATCCCGACACGGTCGGCAAGCCGGTTTCCCAGGTCGAACTCAAGATCACCGAGTCGGGCGAGGTGCTCTATCGCAGTCCCGGCGTGTTCAAGGAATATTTCAAGAATCCCGAGGCGACCAACGACACCAAGACCGCCGACGGCTGGGTGCACACCGGCGATGCCGGCTACCTCGACGAACGCGGCCACCTGCGCATCATCGATCGCGCCAAGGACGTCGGAAAGCTGAACGACGGCACGCTGTTCGCACCCAAGTTCATAGAGAACAAGCTGAAGTTCTATCCGCACATCAACGAGGCGGTGGCGTTCGGCCATGGCCGCGACTACGTCGCCGCCTTCGTCAATATCGACATGATCGCCGTCGGCGACTGGGCCGAGCGGCGCAACATCTCCTACGCGAGCTACCAGGAGCTGGCGGCACGGCCCGAGGTCTACGACCTGATCGAGAGCGAGATCGAGCAGGTCAACCGAGACCTTGCCGCCGATCCGCGCATGGCCGGTGCCCAGATCCGCCGCTTTCTGATTTTGAGCAAGGCGCTGGAGGCCGACGACGGCGAGCTCACGCGCACCAACAAGGTGCGGCGCGGCTTCATCGCCGAGCGCTACAAGCCGCTGGTCGACGCGCTCTACGACGGCTCGAAGAGCGCCCATATCAAGGTCGAGGTCACGTTCGAGGACGGCCGCAAGGGCGCCATCGAGGGCGACGTGCAGGTCCGCGACGTGGCGCCTCATACGGCATTGAAGAAGGCGAGCTGACCTCGATGGCCGCCCGCGTTCGTTCGTTTCCCGACGTTCTCCTTTCGGTCGAGAACATCAGCCTGTCGTTCGGCGGCGTGAAGGCGTTGACCGACATCAGCTTCGATATCGCCAAGGGCGAGATCCGCGCCATCATCGGTCCCAACGGCGCCGGCAAGTCCTCGATGCTGAACTGCATCAACGGCTTCTATCATCCGCAGCAGGGCGCCATCACCTACAAGGGCGTCAGGCGCAGCCAGATGAAGCCGCACGAGGCGGCCGAGCAGGGCATCGCGCGCACCTTCCAGAACATCGCGCTGTTTCGCGGCATGTCGACCCTCGACAACATCATGACCGGCCGCAATCTGCGCATGAAGACCGGCCTGTTCTGGCAGGCGCTTCACATCGGCCCGGCGCAACGCGAGGAAATCGAGAACCGCAAGGCGGTCGAACGGATCATCGACTTCCTCGAGATCCAGCACATCCGCAAGGCGCCGGTCGGCCAGCTGCCCTATGGCCTGCAGAAGCGTGTCGAGCTCGGCCGCGCACTCGCCGCCGAGCCCGAGCTGCTGCTGCTCGACGAGCCGATGGCCGGCATGAACATCGAGGAGAAGCAGGACATGTGCCGCTTCATCCTCGATGTGAACGACGAGTTCGGCACGACGATCTGCCTGATCGAGCACGACATGGGCGTGGTCATGGACATCTCTGATCGCGTCGTCGTCCTCGACTACGGCAAGAAGATCGGCGACGGCGTGCCGGACGAGGTCAGGAGCAACGAGGCGGTCGTCGCCGCCTACCTCGGCGTCAGCCACTGACGGAGCACAGATGCTAGGGGCATTCCTCGAAACCTTGATCGGCGGCCTGCTGACCGGCGTGCTCTATTCGCTGGTGGCGCTGGGCTTCGTGCTGATCTTCAAGGCCTCCGGCGTCTTCAACTTCGCGCAAGGCGCGATGGTGCTGTTTGCGGCGCTCACGATCGCCCGGCTCAGCGGCGAGATCGACAACAAGGAAGTCCATCTCGCGAACTTCGTCGTGGCGGCGGCGATCCTGGGTGTCGCGGTGGCGCTCATCGGCTGGTATGCGTGGCGAGAGTATGTGGCGCGCGGCGCCGGGCCGGACGAGCGGCGCAAGATGCAGATGCTGGCCGCCGTCGGCGCGCTGGTCGGCGGCATTGCGGCCTACAGCTACGGCAAGGGCGCGTGGCCGATCTGGCTCGCGATCGCGGCTACCGCGGCCATCATGGGCCTGCTCGCCTATGCCATCGAACGCCTGGTGCTTCGCCATCTCGTGAACCAGGAAGGCATCATTCTCTTCATGGCGACGCTCGGCATCGCCAACTTCCTCGACGGCTTCGGCCAGACGTTGTGGGGCAGCGACATCTACAAGATCAATCTCGGCCTGCCCAAGGACCCGCTGTTCCTGTTCGAGAACGTGTTCCCGGGCGGTCTGCTGGTCGATCCGGGCGAACTCGTGGCGGCCGGCATCGCGGCCGGGCTGGTCGTGGTGCTTGCGATCTTCTTCCAGAAGACGCGTGTCGGCCGCGCGCTCCGCGCCGTCGCCGACGATCACGCCGCGGCCCAATCGGTCGGCATTCCGCTCAACACCATCTGGCTGATCGTGTGGACCGTGTCGGGGCTGGTGGCGCTGGCCGCGGGGCTGATCTGGGGCGCCAAGCTCGGCGTCCAGTTCTCGATCTCGCTGATTGCGCTGAAAGCGTTGCCGGTGCTGATCCTGGGTGGCTTCACCTCGGTGCCGGGCGCCATCGTCGGTGGCCTGATCATCGGCGCGGGCGAGAAGCTCTCCGAAGTGTTCCTGGCGCCCGTACTGGTGAAGGCGTTCGATCTCGCCGGCGGCGGCATCGAAAACTGGTTCGCCTACATGCTGGCGCTCGTCTTCCTGCTGTTCCGGCCACAGGGCCTGTTCGGCGAACGTATCATCGAACGAGTTTGAGGGAGCGGGTGTAGCCGATGCTTTATCGCGAGGCCGGCCAGTTCAAGACGACCTACGTCGCCGACCAGCAGATCTTCCCGATCCTGCAGGATCGGATGTTCGTGCTTGCGGTCATCGTCGCGGCCTTCCTCGCCGTGCCGATGTTCGCCTCGCCCTATCTCTATACCGAGATCCTGATCCCGTTCCTGATCCTGTCGATGGCCGCCATCGGGCTCAACATCCTGGTCGGCTATTGCGGACAGGTCTCGCTCGGCACCGGCGGCTTCATGGCGGTCGGCGCCTATGCCGCCTACAATCTCTGGCTCCGCGTGCCGGAGGTGAACAACCTCATCGTCGTGTTCCTGTTCGGCGGCGTGATGGCGGCTGCGGTCGGCATCCTGTTCGGCATCCCGTCGCTTCGCATCAAGGGCTTCTATCTCGCGGTTGCGACGCTGGCCTCGCAGTTCTTCCTCGACTGGCTGTTCGCGCGCGTGAAGTGGCTGACCAACTACACGCCGTCAGGCTCGGTCGCGGTCGGCAAGCTGGAAGTCTTCGGCTGGCACATCGACACACCGGCCGATCGCTATCTGCTGATCCTGGGCCTCGTGGTGGTGGCCACACTGGTCGCCAAGAACCTGGTCCGCGGCCACATCGGGCGCTCGTGGATGGCGATCCGCGACATGGATATCGCTGCCGAAATCATCGGCTTCCGGCCACTGCGCACCAAGCTCACTGCCTTTGCCGTCAGCTCGTTCTTCATCGGTGTGTCGGGCGCGATGTGGGCGTTCCTGCGGCTCGGCGCCTGGGAGCCGCTGGCGTTCGACATCAACCGGTCGTTCCAGATCCTGTTCATGGTCATCATCGGCGGGTTGGGCTCGCTGCTCGGCAGCTTCCTGGGGGCGGCCTTCATCGTGCTGATGCCGATCCTGCTCAACCAGCTGCCAGGCTGGTTCGGCATCAGGATGTCGACGGCGCTGCTCAGCCACCTCGAATTCATGGTGTTCGGCGCCATGATCGTCTTCTTCCTGATCGTCGAGCCGCACGGCCTCGCCCGCCTATGGGCGGTTGCCAAGGAGAAGCTGCGGCTCTGGCCGTTCCCGCATTGATCTACTAGGCTTTCGACAAGGGGCGGCCGCAAGGACCGGCCCATTACGCAAGGAGGAAACCAATGGGACTTCGTAAAGCAGCGCTGCGAAAAGCGGTGATATTCGGCGCGGCGGTCGCGGCGGCGGGCTTTGTCGCAACGGCCACCGTTCAGGCCCAGACTCCGGGCCCGAACGATCAATTCATCGCCGGCCTGATCTATCGCACCGGCGCCTATGCCCCGAACGGCATCCCGTTCGCCAACGGCATCGCCGACTACTATGCCCTGGTCAACGCCCGCGACGGCGGCATCAACGGCGTCAAGATCAGCTACGAGGAATGCGACACCGCCTACGCCACCGACCGCGGCGTGGAGTGCTACGAGCGCCTCAAGAACAAGGGCCCGACCGGCACCGCCTACGTCTCGCCGCTCAGCACCGGCATCACCTTCGCGCTGACCGAAAAGGCGCCGATCGACAAGATCCCCATCATCTCGATGGGTTATGGCCGCTCCGAGTCGCGCGACGGCAGCGTGTTCCAGTGGAACTTCCCGCTGCTCGGCACCTACTGGTCGGCCGCCGACATCATCATGCAGCACATCGCCAAGAAGGAAGGCGGCTTCGACAAGCTCAAGGGCAAGAAGATCGTGCTGGTCTATCACGACTCGCCCTACGGCAAGGAGCCGATCGCCTTGCTCGAGCAGCGCGCTAAGATGCACGGCTTCGAGTTCACGCCGATGCCCGTCACCCATCCCGGTGTCGAGCAGAAGGCGACATGGCTGCAGATCCGCCAGAACCGCCCGGACTATGTCCTGCTGTGGGGCTGGGGCGTCATGAACTCGACGTCGATCAAGGAAGCGGCCGCGGTCGGCTTCCCGCGCGACAAGATGTACGGCGTGTGGTGGTCGGGTGCGGAGCCCGATGTCCGTCCGGCCGAGGACGGCGCCAAGGGCTACAACGCCGCCATGCTGCAGCACGGCGCCGGCCAGTTCGCGGTCCATGCCGACCTCAAGAAGTTCCTCTACGACAAGGGACAGGGCAGCGCGAAGTATGACGAGACCGGCGAGGTGCTCTACAACCGCGGCCTGATCAACGGCATGCTGGGCGTCGAGTCGATCCGCAAGGCGCAGACCAAGTTCGGCAACAAGCCGCTCACCGGCGAGCAGGTCCGCTGGGGCATCGAGAACCTCGAGATCTCGGCCGCCCGCATCAAGGAACTGGGCTTCGAGGGCATGCTGCAGCCGATGAAGGTGAGCTGCTCCGATCACGAAGGTACCCGCGCCGGCCGCATCCAACAGTGGGACGGCAAGAAATGGACCGTCGTCAGCGAATGGTACGAGTCCGACGACAAGGTCATCAAACCGATGGTCGACGCCGCGGCGAAGAAGTACGCCGAGGAGAAGAAGCTCACCGTCCGCGACTGCTCCAAGGAGAGCTGAGCCAGACGTGACGCTCTCTTCGACCCCCTCCGGCCCTTCGGGCCACCTCCCCCGTCAGACGGGGGAGGCAGGGAGGGGGGCAGCGCCCGCCAACGTCATCGACGTCGCCAACATCGAGGTGATCTACAATCACGTCATCCTCGTGCTGAAGGGCGTTTCGTTGTCGGTGCCGGAGGGCGGCATCGTGGCGCTGCTGGGCGGCAACGGCGCCGGCAAGTCGACGACGCTGAAGGCGATCTCCAACCTGCTGCGCACCGAGCGCGGCGAGGTCACCAAGGGCCAGATCCATTGCCGCGGCGAGCGGGTCGACGGGCTCACACCCAACGACCTGGTGCGGCGCGGCGTGATCCAGGTGATGGAAGGACGGCACTGCTTCGGCCATCTCACGGTCGAGGAGAACCTGCTGACCGGCGCCTTCATCCACGGCAGCAAGCGCCGCCAGATCGCCGACGATCTGGAGAAGGTCTATCACTACTTTCCACGCCTCAGGGACCGTCGCACCAGCCAGGCGGGCTACACCTCGGGCGGTGAGCAGCAGATGACGGCGATCGGCCGGGCGCTCATGAGTCGGCCCACCACCATCCTGCTCGACGAGCCGTCGATGGGACTGGCGCCGCAGCTCGTCGAGGAGATCTTCGAGATCGTGAAGAACCTCAACGAGACGGAAAAGGTTTCTATCCTGCTGGCCGAGCAGAACACCAACGTGGCACTGCGTTACGCCCACTACGGCTATATCCTCGAGAACGGCCGGGTGGTGCTCGACGGCAACGCCGCCGCCTTGCGCGAAAACGAGGACGTGAAGGAATTCTACCTCGGCATCGCGGGCGAAGGCCGCCGCTCGTTCCGTGACGTAAAACACTACCGCCGGCGCAAGCGCTGGCTCTAGGTGCGGATGAGCGTCATCCACGCCGCGAAGGCGAGCGGCGGCAGGGCGATCAGGTCGACGACCGCGATGGTACGCAACGCGCCCGCGGGATTGCCGTAGAGCGCGTAAAAGCCCAGGAAGCCCACGACGTTGAGGGTGGCAGCCAACAGCGCCGCCGGGCGCACCGGGGCGGCCCAGCTCGCCCACAGGCAGAGGATGCCGACCAGCGCCAGCAGCAGCGCCCGGTGCCGCAGCATCACCAGTAGCGTCGAGTCGCTTGGCGCGATTCCATAGAGACGCGAGAGCGTCTCGGGCACGAAGATCGGCGCGATCGGCATCAGGTGAATGGCACCGACGACGGCGAAGGCAAGAGCGGTCCACATGCCGGCAGCATGGCCGCGGGCCGGCGACCCGTGCAATTACCCCTGAGGTAAAGGTCTCTAGAGCAGATCCCGTTCGGGATGACACCGCTTTTGTTGCACGCGAGTACGTCAAATCGGAACCCGCTCTAGGCCGCCTTCCACACCGACAGGGAGGACCGCCCGCAAGTCCGCGGCAAGTCTATCCAGTCCTCTTCGCGTTGAATGAGGACGGGAGTGCCAGCAAGAACAATCGCTTGGTCTATTCATTGGGGCGGGCTGCGGCCGCAACCCGCTTCACGATCGGCCGGGTGGTGCTTGACGGCAATGCCGACGCCTTGCGCGAGAACGAAGACGTCAAGGAATTCTACCTCGGCATCGCCGGCGACGGCCGGCGCTCGTTCCGCGCCGTCAAACACTACTGCCGGCACAAGCGCTGGCTGTGATTTGACAAGAGGATAGGAATATCCTACCTGGGGATCGCCGGCGCGACATTCCGTCAGGAAGAGACAGCGCCCTTTTGTGCTGAAATTTCTGGGCCGCGGTGCAGGGCCGATTTGGCGATAAATGTCGCACTTCGTTTCCCGTTTCGGGGCGGCGCGATCGCCAGATTATGGAGCCGGGTCAGACGTTTAGCCGGCTGGAGGAGCGCGCAAGATAGGAAGGAAATTCGCGGTCCCTCACGATGCAGCGGCCGCCACCTTCTTCGGGATCGGCGGGGCAAAGCGGAAGGCGGCCCCCAACCGGTTCCAGGCGTTGATGGTGGCGATTGAGGTGCTCAGGAACACCAACTCGCCTTCGCTGAAGTGCCGGCGGACGGCGTCGTAGGCCGCGTCGGAGACGCTGTGGCCCGCGAGATGCGTCAGCGCCTCGGCCCAGGCAAGCGCTGCACACTCGCGTTCGGAAAAGATGCCGGCCTCGTGCCAGGTCGCGACGAGATCGAGCTTCTCCTGGGCGATGCCGAGCTTGCGCGAGACATTGAGATGGATTTGCAGGCAGAAGGCGCAGTTGTTGATCTGCGAGACGCGGAGCTTGGCGAGTTCCACGATCTCCTTGTCGAGGCCCGACTCGTCGGCCGTCTTGCCCATGGCGATCAGGGCGGCCTGGGCGGCGGGCGCGGTCTTGGCGAAGCTGTCATAGGCGATGCGGACGTTGGACATGCTCTTCTCCGGGTTCGCCGCAGGATATTAGAACTCTGATATTGTTTTCAAGGCCCACGGTCCAGTCTACGGTCCCGGGCAAATCGAGGGAAACGCGCCATGTCCAAGCACTACGACACGCTGGAAACCCGCTCGCCCGCCGAGCGCGAAATGGCGCTGATGCAGGCGCTGCCGCAGCAGATCGCCCACGCCAAGGCCAATGCGCCGTTCTTCGCGGGCTGGCTGAAGGATGTCGATCCGGCTGCGGTCACTTCGCGGGCGGCGCTCGCCAGGCTGCCGGTGCTGCGCAAGTCGATGCTGGGCGAGGTGCAGAAGAAGCACCCGCTGATGGGCGGCCTGATCACCGTGCCGATGACCAAGGTGCGCCACGTCTTCATGTCGCCCGGTCCGATCTTCGAGATCGACACCGACGAGCCCGACTATTTCCGCGGTGCGCGGGCGATGTTCGCCGGAGGCTTCCGGCCCGGCGACGTCGTCTACAACACCTTCTCCTATCACCTGACGCCGGCCGGCATCATGATGGAGTCGGCGCTCCGCGCGCTCGGCTGCGCCGTGGTCCCGGGCGGCGTCGGCAACACCGAGCTCCAGCTCGACGCCATCGCCGCGATCAGGCCCAGCGGCTATGTCGGGACGCCCTCGTTCCTGAAGATCCTGATCGAGAAGGCGGCCGAGCTCGGCAAGGATATCTCCTCGATCAAGCACGCCTTCGTCGGCGCCGAGGCGCTGCCGCCGAGCCTGCGTCAGATGTTCATCGATAAAGGCATGACCTGCCTGCAAAGCTACGGCACCGCCGATCTCGGGACCATCGCCTACGAGTCCGAAGCGATCCAGGGCATGACCGTCGACGAGGGCGTGATCGTCGAGATCGTGCAGCCCGGCACCGGCGATCCGGTACCCGAGGGCGACGTCGGCGAGGTGGTCGTCACCACCTTCAACCGCGCCTACCCGCTGATCCGCTTCGGCACCGGCGACATGTCGGCGGTGCTGGCGGGGCCGAGCCCGTGCGGGCGCACCAACATGCGCATAAAAGGTTGGATGGGCCGCGCCGACCAGCGCACCAAGGTGCGCGGCATGTTCGTCGATCCCGAACAAATTGCCGAGATATCGAAGAAGCATCCCGGCCTCGGCCGCCTGCGGCTGGTGATCGACTGGGTGAACCAGGCCGACGTCATGACCTTGAAAGTCGAAGCCGCGCAGCCATCGCCCGACCTGGAGAAGGCGATGACAGACACGATCCGCACCGTCTGCAAGGTCGGCGGCAAGGTCGAGTTCGCCCAGCCCGGCAGCCTGCCCAACGACGGCAAGGTGATCGACGACGTCAGAAAATATACGTGAGGGCGAGATGGAACTGGGTCTGGGCAACAAGCACGCGCTGGTCACCGGCTCGACCGCCGGCATCGGCTACGCCATCGCCAAGGGCCTGGCGGCCGAGGGCGCCAGTGTGGTGATCACCGGCCGCACGCAGGCCGGCGTCGATGCCGCCCTCGCGCGCCTGCGCGAATCGGTGCCCGAGGCCAAGGTGACCGGCATCGCCGCCGACTGCGCCACCGCGGAAGGGGCGGCCATGGTGTTCGAGCGCGTGCCGCAGCTCGACGTGCTGGTGAACAACTTGGGCATCTACGGGCGCAAGCCCGCCTTCGAGATCGACGACGCCGAATGGCGGCGCTTCTTCGAGACCAACGTCATGAGCGGCATCCGCTTCACGCGCCATTATGCGCCGGGTATGGCCAAGCGCGGCTGGGGCCGTGTGCTCTTCGTGTCGAGCGAATCGGCGCTCAACATCCCGCCGGAGATGATCCACTACGGCATGACCAAGACCGCCCAGCTCTCGATCAGCCATGGCTTCGCCATGGAACTGGCGGGCACGGGGGTGACGGTGAACGCGCTGCTGCCGGGCCCGACCCACACCGAGACCACCGACAGGCTGCGCGCCGAGCGTGCCAAGGCGTCGGGCGTGACGGTGGCCGAGATCGAGGCGGCGTTCCTGCGCGATTTCAGGCCGACCTCGCTGATCCGCCGCTTCACCACCGCCGACGAGGTGGCGGCACTGGGCGTCTATCTCTGCAGCGAGGTGGCGTCCGGCACGTCGGGTGCCGCGATGCGCGTCGACGGCGGTGTGGTCAACCAGATCATGTGACGGGCCGTGAGGTCGGTCAGTTCACGTCGAGCTTCAGCCCTTCCTTGTCGATCACGCCCTTCCATAGCGCGATCTGGGCGTTCACGAAGTCGTTGAACTGCGCGGGCGTGCCGTAGGCCGGGAAGCCCGCCATGGTCTTGAAGCGCTCCTTGGTGCCGGCGTCGTCGAGCCAGGCCTTCATTTGGGCATTGTAGGAATCGACCACCGGCTTGGGCGTGTTGGCCGGCAGGAAGACGCCGAACCAGGTCGAGACGTCGAACGGCTTCAGCTCCGGCATGGTCTCGCAGATCGGCACCAGATCGGGCGTCAACGGGTTGCGCTCCTTGGAGGTGAGGCCGAGCGCCCGGAGCTTGCCCGCCCGCACGAACTCGATCGAGGTCGTGAGATTGTCGAAGAAGAACTGGGTCACCCCCGCCGTCAGGTCCTGCAGCGCGGGCGCAGCGCCTCGGTAGGGGATGTGCTCGGCCTTGGTCCCGGTCAGCTGAAGGAACCAGGCGGCCGAGAGGTGCGGCGACTGGCCGGTGCCTGACGAGGCGTAGGAGGCCTTGCCGTTCTGCGCCTTCAGCCAGGTCACGAACTCCGGCACGGTCTTGGCCGGCACCGAGGGATGGACCACCAGCACGTTGGGCGCGGTGAGGACGCACGACACCGGGATCAGGCCCGCCTGGGTGTAGGGCATGTTGCGGTAGAGCGAGTAGGCGATCGACTGCGGGCCGATATTGCCCATCAGGGCCGTGCTGCCGTCGGGGGCCGATTTGACCACCTCGTTGGAGCCGATGACGCCGCCCGCGCCCGACTTGTTGTCGACCACGCAGGACTGGCCCCAGGCCTGCTGGAGATGGGCGGCGAGCAGGCGGGCCACGATGTCGGTGGTGCCGCCGGGCGCCGCCGGAACGACGATCTTGGTCCCCTGGGTGGGCTTCCAGGCCGGCGAGCCGCTCGACTGGGCGCGGAGGCCGGCAGGCAGCAGGGCGGTCATGGGCAGAGTTGCGGCGCCAGTCAGGGCTGCGCGGCGGGAAAGGCGGCGAATCATGGTTTCCTCACATTTTTGTATAGTTGGATCACCCGTAACATGTGCGTGTGAGCGGACCAAGCGAGGGCGCCGCGCTCCAGGGGAATCGGGTGAACGCATA
>Ga0194051_1000417_pt1 | contig 24333 bp, 25 predicted proteins | sample SepL2320m_MetaG_FD_161275 | JGI IMG/M metagenome (GOLD analysis project Ga0194051, IMG submission 161275) | Anoxic zone freshwater microbial communities from boreal shield lake in IISD Experimental Lakes Area, Ontario, Canada - Sep2016-L239-20m | ecosystem: Environmental > Aquatic > Freshwater >... | reverse complement strand
TGGTATAAAAGCTTCTCGCCGAAGCGGGCCGCCCGCTCCGCGCGCGAACCCTCGACCTTCGCCTTGATCTGGTGCGCCAGGAAGTTGGGCGACATGCCGCTGCCCACGGCGCCGTCCAATTCAAGATCGACGATCGTGCAGATGAACCACATCAGCAGGCCGACGACGCCGATGCCGAGGAAGCCGGCATAGGCCACGGTCATAACCACAACGATGGAAACGATGAGCCAGCCACTGAGGCCGATGGCGATGAGAATGGACCTGCCTGACATAGCGATCCTCCTGCCTGCCGAGACTACACCCGGCGAGGCCTCACATCCAGCGGCCGCCCCAGCCCCCTCACATCCAGCCCAGCGTCGCCGCCACCAGCACCGCGTAGCGGCCGAGCTTGCCCAGGGTCACCAGCACGACGAACAGCGCCAGGTTCACGCGCAGTGCCCCGGCCACCACCGTCAGCGGATCGCCGACCACCGGCAGCCAGGCGAACAGCAGCAACCACACGCCCCAGCGCGCGAAACAGCGTTCCATCCGGGCATAGCTTTCGGGCTTTACCGGGAACCAGCGCCGGTCTCTGAAGTGGAGCAGGAACCGGCCGAGGCCCCAGTTCACCACCGAGCCCAGCACGTTGCCCGCTGTCGCCACCGCCAGCAGCACCGGCCACGAAAGATCGCCGCCCAGCAGGAGGCCAACCAGCACAAGCTCGGACTGGAAGGGAAAGATCGTGGCGGCGAGGAACGAGGCCGCGAACAGGCCGGCGTAGGCCGCCAGAGCAGTCACTTGCGGTCACTTCCCGGCGCCGAGCCGCGAGTGATGCCGGCTATAAGTGAAATAGACGACCAGACCGACCAGCAGCCAGCCTAGCAGGCGCAGCCACGTCGCCGGCGCCAGGCCGGACATCAGGCCGAGGCACGACAGGATGCCCAGCAGCGGCACCCACGGCACGTACGGCACGCGAAAGGGCCGGTGCACTTGGGGATCGATCGCCCGGAGGTAGATCACCGCGGTGCAGACCAGGATGAAGGCGAAGAGCGTGCCCACGCCCACCAGCTCGCCCAGCACGTCGATCGGCGCCACTGCGGCCACGACGGCGACGACGATGCCGATGGCAATCTGGCTGATCCACGGCGTGCGCAGCCGCGGGTGCAGGCGGCCGACCACCGGTGGCAGCAGGCCATCGTTGGCCATGGTGGCGAAGATCCGGCTCTGGCCGTAGAGCAGGACCAGGATGACGGTGGTCAGTCCGATCAGCGCGCCCAGTTCGATGAACAGCGAGAACCATTCGTGGCCGATGACGCGGACGCCCAGGGCGACGGGGTCGGGCACGTTCAACTGTGGATACGGCACCAGGCCGGTCAGCACCCCCGCCACGGCGACGTAGAGCACGGTCGACACGCCAAGCGAGCCCAGGATGCCGATCGGCATGTCGCGCTGCGGCCGCCTGGCCTCCTGGGCGCAGTTCGAGACAGCATCGAAGCCGATATAGGCGAAGAACACGATCGAGGCGCCACGCAGGACGCCGCTCACCCCGAACGAGCCGAAGCTGCCGGTATTCTGCGGGATGAAGGGCTGCCAGTTGGCCGTCTGGACGTAGAAGGCACCCAGTCCGATGAAGGCCAGCACGACCGTGAGCTTGACCGCGACCATGATGTTGTTGAGCCGGGCCGATTCCTTCGTACCGCCGATCAGCAGCACGGTGATCAGCACGACGACGGCGGCGGCCGGCAGGTTGGCAATGGCCGCCGCTGTCGTGCCGTCGGCCAGCGTCACCGCCTGGCCCGTCGCCGCCGTCAGCCGCGGCGGCAGGGCAACCCCGAGGGCGGCGAGTACGCTCACGAAATAGCCCGACCAGCCGACGGCCACCGCCGCACCGCCCATGGCGTATTCCATGATCAGGTCCCAGCCGATCACCCAGGCCGCCAGTTCGCCCTGTGTGGCGTAAGTGTAGGTGTAGGTGCTGCCCGCGACCGGCAGGAGCGACGAGAGCTCGGCGTAGCAGAGGCCGACAAAGGCGCAGGCGATGGCCGCCAGCACGAACGACAGCACGATGGCAGGCCCTGTATTGAGCGCCGCCACCGTGCCCGTCAGCACGAAGATGCCGGCGCCGATGATGGCGCCGATGCCCATGGCGGTGATGCTGACGGCGCCCAGGACTTTAGGGACGCGATGGCCGGGCGTGTCGGCGTCGGCGACGATGTCGGCGATGGACTTGCGCGCGAGGAGGCTCCTTATAGCCAACAATCGACGCCTCACAGCGACTGGCTTACGTCAGGTCGCCTGACTTCCAATACATCGATCATTTGGCTGTACCAGGGATACAACCACAGGTACGGTCATGAAAATACAACTGTATCCTCCAACGAACGGCGAACTCTGGTGAAAGACCGCTTGGTTGACTTCATGTGAGCTACGGAGACGTCATGATGCAAGTTCTCAGCGAAGATCCCGCAGTCGGAGCCGATGCTCGAATACTAGCCGCGGGCCTTAAACGATCTCCAGGATATTTTGCGGTCGACGCGGCGATGGCAGATCGGCTGATAGCCGAGAGGCTGCGAATGCTCAACCTGTACACTACTCCGTCCAATCCACCTGACCTCCGGGAATCCTACGACCAGGCCGGCAAGGCGACATCAAGCTGCCACGAAGTAGCGAAACTTTTTCAATCTATTGCAGCGAGAGCAACCTCCCTTCCGGAGTATTCTGCTGTCCAGATGTATCAAATCGCATACCTGAATCTGGTTAGTGAACGCAGCAGCAGCGGTAGCGAGCCGGCGAACGATCACATTCTGGACATCCAGAGGAATGTCATTGTGGCGATTAGCCGGGCTCTGGAGAATCCGACCGACCTCTCGACTGTTTCCGACGTCCTGGAAGCACACTTTTCCGGATGGCCCGATCATGATCTACAGCTCGCCAAATTCGAGGCCAAACTGCTCATAGCCAAGCACAATTCAATACGTGTTCTGAATAATGCGTTTGTCGCCGTTGCCGTTCTCGGACTGCTTTGGAGAGGCATCTTCTATCGAACGATCATCGAAGACTTCGGCTCTTCGCCCGAGCGCCAAGCAGCAAGAGAGAAATTTCTGGAAAAGCTGCAAGACCTGCCAATCGAAGCGATGTCACAGCTTCCCATGATCGGCCCGTTTGTCGGTGTGATCAAGCTGATGCTCAATTTGGGTGATCCCCTCGTCCTAAAAGCCGCCGCGCTCGAAAACAAGCAGCAGACTCTGGCTGAAAGCTACGCTGCCGCAGTCGACTTTTTCGAAACGTATGCCCACGTAATGATCACCTGGAATGAGCTGGCGTGGAAAATGTTGAGGCCGATGCGGAACATACTTGAAATGCATGTCAAAGCATTCTCTCCAGATCTTGCTGAGGCCGTCATCGCCCAAAATGGCTCTCAATGAGTGATGCTGGACGTCGACTGCGACCTCTTGAACACTCAATTGGCCTTTATGCCTGACTAATCGCGCAGGACTTCGTTGAACACCGACCATCAAGTCGCTTCAGATCATCGTCCGCTATCACCGCTGCCTTTTCATTCCGTGATCCGTTCCAGCACCGGCAACAGATAGCGTCTGAACTGCACCGGGCTTTCCGACATCGGGAAATGCCCGAGGCCTTCCATCACCTGGAACGAGGTCGCGTTGACGAGCTTGGCGAGTTCCGCCGTCAGCGCCGGTGTGGCCGAGAGATCGTACTCGCCGGTCAGCAGATGGAGCGGGCACTTCTTCGTATCGAGGCCATCCAGCAACCCGTTCCGGAGATCGCCTTCGGCGAAATAGTAATGCAGGTCGCCCATGAACACGGCCGGCCCGCCCTGCATGTAGTGCCACAGCGTCTCCCACTTCTCGGATTGCGGCGAAGTGGGCGAGATCAGGCAGGCCACGGTGCCGGCGGCGGCTTCCTGGCCGTGCACGTCGGGCCGGAACAGCACGCCGAGATCGCGCAGCCGCGTGTCGGCGCCGGCCTCGGCGTGCGTCGCCGACTGCAGCCCGATCGCCGCCCGGAAGTAATCGCCGTGGCGCAGCGACAGATGCAGCACCGCACGGCCACCGATCGAGCAGCCCATCACGACAGGCCGCTCCAGCTTCAGCGCCCGGCAGAAGGCCATGACGGTGTCGACATAGAGATCGGTCGTGAGCTTGTAGGCGTCGCGCTCGAAGCCGGGCGGCGGCGAGGATTTGCCGTGCCATGGCAGGTCGAACACGAGAACACGGAAGCGCTTGGTGATCTCGGCGTCGTTCAACAGGGCGCGATACTGCCGCCCGTCGGCGCCGGCAGTGTGGAGGCACACAAGCGGGATGCCCTGCCCGGCTTCTTCGAAATAGATGCGGTGCGGGCGGCCGTTGAAATCGAGCCGCAGGTAACGGCCGACCACCGGCTCGATCACGGGCTCGCCCACCGGCACGACCCGCTCCGCCGGCGCGGCGGGGCGAAGGGCGGCAAAGAGCTGTTCGAGGAAGATGAGGTTGCGCCCGTAGGCCACCATGTCGCCCTCGACCTTGAGGTGGCCCATGCGCTGCATGCTGACCAGGCTCTGGAAGCCGACGGCGGGCACCGGCTTGGCGAACTCGGCCCAGTTCGCTTCGGAGGTGGAAAGGGTGAAGGCGGCCCCGAGGGCGGCGCCGGGGCTGACGGCGATGCGCGACCCGACCTTTACGGTCGCCACGTCTTGGCCTGCCCACACCGTAAGCGACAGCGCCGCCAGCGCCGCGCGCCGTTGCAGAGCTGGATTGTCATTCAGTGCATGGGTCAGTCGCTCGAAGTCGGCCAAGGCACGCCCCCTCCTTAAGACTCTGAAACGTATGGATAATTCATAGACCGCCCAGAGCAGAGTACGCCAGCCCCGTTGGACGAGGCCATCTGGCTACGCGGCATCGTGCTTGCAAACCGGAAAGCTACATCGGGGACCACGACCGGGCATGCCCGCGCATTGAGATCGCGTTGAATACTCTATAGAAGGTGCCCCTGATTGGGGGCTACATGGCTTGGACGGATCTGGTAGCGGGTTGCTTTGGCTTCGGCACGGCGCCCTTCGCGAATAATCGACCGGACGAGGAAATTGCCAAAGAGGCAATTGCCGCCGCGAAAGCCGAAGGGGCCACCCGAGAGGAATTCGCCCGGCTGATCGCGCTCTATCCCAGCAAGTATATCAAGAGCGCGCAGGTGCTGCGTGAGCGCGTGAGCGAAGACGCCGCGAGGCTGGAAAAACTCTGGAAGGTATCGCGCGTCACTGAATGAGGCGCGCGCCGCCCTATCCAGCGATTGGTGCCTAGCGATTGGCCCCTAACGATTGGTGAACTTGAGTTCGATGCGCCGGTTGCGGGCGCGGTCGATGCTCGATAGCGGCTGGTACTGGCTGTAGCTGGCGGCGACCAGACGTTCGTTGGGCACGCCGATGCTGTTCAGGTATTTCACCACGGCGATTGCCCGGGCCGAGGAAAGCTCCCAGTTGGACGGGTACAGCGAATTGCTGATGGGCGTGCTGTCGGTATGCCCCTCGACCTGGAGAACCCAATTGGCGCTCTTGGGTATCCGGGCGGAGAACTCGACCAGCTGCCGGGCGACGATGGCGAGCAGCTTTTCACCGCCCGGCTGGATAACCGCCGCACCGGACTGAAACAGCACCTCCGACTGGATGACGAAGCGGTCGCCGACGATCTGCACGTCGCGTTGACCGGCCAGCGCCTGGCTCAACTTGCCGAAGAACTCCGCGCGATAGCGCGCCGGGTCCTCCGCTGTCTGGGCAATCGCGGCGGACGTCGTGGGCCCGGTGATGCCGTATCCCGGCATCAGGGCGACGACCACGGCAGCCAATTTCCAGCGATTCATCAAGGCTCTCCAGAGGTGTTTGGATCAAGTCATTTTGACCCAGAGCCGAGGTCGCCGCCACCGCCGGCGCAAGCTGCGCGCCTTGTCCGGCCGCGGCGCAACTGCCATCGTCCGCCCGCGACAGCAAAGGGGGGAATGTTGGCCAGCAGCGAACCGAGTGGAGCGATGAGGCAGGTCCTGTGGTGGCTTTGCCTGTTCGTGGCGCCTGCCGTGCTGATCACCGTCGAGCTGTTTCATCCCTCCGGCTTCACCAACTCGCCCGGGATGTACCAGTTCCTGTCGCAAGCCGATCCACACGCCAACCATTCGGCGCTCGCCTACTTCGGGCCGCACTGGTGGTTCGTGCTGCACATGATCCAGACACCGATGGTGGCCCTGGTCGCGGTCGGCCTGTGGCTGATGATCGACGGCATCGGCGCCCGCGAAGGCACAGCCGCCATGGTCACGGCCTGGCTGGCGCGCGCGGCGATCCTGGTCTTCGCGGTCTACTTCACCGTGCTCGACGGCATCGGCGGCATCGGCCTCGGCCGCACGATCCTCGTCGTCCAGGACCTGGTGGCCCGCGGCAAGCTCAGCCCGGCGCAGCTCGAGGGCGTCGTGCTGCTGCTCAACACCACCTGGGTCGATCCGCTGGTGGGCGGCGTCGGCTCGCTGGTGAGCGAGACGGCCTCATGGGCGGCCTTCGCCAGCGCTTTTCTCGTCGCCTCGGCGCTGCTGCTGTCGGGCCGCGCTGGCTGGCTCAACATGGTGCCCCTGCTCGGCTTCGGCTGGGAGCTCCAGACCGCGCATGCGAGCCCGCACGGGCCGATCGCCTTTGCCCTGCTGATCGTGGCCTCGGCCTGGCTATGGTGGGCCCGGCGGCGCGCCAGGGCTTGACCGGTATTTTCTTATATACTATCCTCCTATCAAGAGGAGGAAGCGATGCCCGAACCCGTGTCCGCCGGAACCCGCCGCTGCCGTCGTTGCCGCACGAGCCATCGACGCGCGGTCCGCACGGGAAATCGCGACTCTGAAAATGCACGCTTCTGCCGCGCACACGACGACACCAGCCATCGGGTGATTACCCGCCAGAATCAACCGCTTGAGACCCATTATGGCGGACTCTCGACCTCCGCGGGTCGTGGAGGCCGGCTTGCACGACGCGGCAGGCGGTCCCATGTGAAGACCATGCGTATCCCCCTGCTCGCTTCCCTCCTTGCTGGCGTGCTGATCGGCCTCGCCGGCACGGCCGGCGCCCAAGTCGACCATCGTTTCCCCGGGGCGTCGTCGGGACAGTTCGCGCCTCCGGCGCCGCCCGCGCCTACTCCGGGCCCGCCCGTTCAGCAGGTTCAGCCTTACCCGAACACCGAATCGTTCGCGCGCGATCGCATCCAGTCGCAGGGTTACAAGGTGCAGCGGATCGAACGGCAGGTCGACGGCGCGTGGAAGGCCGAGGGCAGCCGTGTCCCGCCGCTCACACCGCCGCTGCAGCAGCGCGTGCCCAGCAAGGTCACGATCTTTCCCGACGGCCGGATGCTCGAGGAATAGAAGTCGTCAGCGCCTTCCCGCGAGCGCGCGGTTTTCGAGGCGACTCAGCAGCCGCACCAGCGGCCACAGCATCAGGAAGTAGATGATCGCCGCCACCACGATGGGCGTCGGATTGTAGGTCAGGCTCTGCGCCTGGCGCGCCTGGTAGAGCAGCTCGGGGACGGCAACGACGCTGCCGAGCGAGGTGAGCTTCACCACCTCCAGCGTGTTGGAGAGCAGGTCGGGCAGCACGTTGCGCACCGCCTGGGGCAGGATGATGTAGGTCATGGCTTGCAGGCGGCTGAGGCCGGTGGACCGGCCGGCCTCGACCTGGCCGGCGGGGACCGACTCGATGCCGGCGCGAAAGATCTCGCCGTAGTAGGAGCCGGTGTTGAGGAAGAAGGCGATGGCCACGCAAGCGAAGCCGCCGAGGTCGAGGCCGGCGAACGGCAGGCCCGCGAACAGGAGGATCAGCAGCACCAGCGGCGGAAAGGCACGGAAGAAATCCACCCAGGCCATCAGCGGCCAGCGCACCAGCGGATGACGGATAGAGGCCAGCATCGCCAGGATGAGGCCGCCGAACAGGCCGAGCGGCACCACGATCAGCGACAGCAGCACCGTGTTGAGCAGCCCCGCGACCACGATCGGCCACGAGGCGGCGATGATCTCGACGTTAAAGAAGGTCTGGATCATCGCTTCCATGCGAAGCGCCTTTCGAGACGACGCGCCAGCACGACGACGGGGAGAAACAGCACGAGGTAGGCCGCGGCGCCCATCATCAGCGGCGAGGGATTGTAGGAGTTGGACATGGCCGAGCTTGCCGCCCCCAGGATCTCGGAGACGGCGACGACGGTGCCGAGGGCCGTGCCCTTGGTGATGGCGATGGTGCGATTGGTGAGCGGCGGGATGGTGAGGCGCAGCGCCTGCGGCAGCACGACGTTCATAAGAGTTTCGCCGAACGACAGGCCGGTCGAGCGCGCGGCCTCCCACTGGCCCTTGTGAATCGAGGTGATGCCTGCCCAGAAGATCTCCTCGGAGAAGGCCATCAGCACGAAGGCGAGCGACAGCCAGGTCGAGACGAAACCCGAGGGCGAGACCTCGGCATAGGGCAGGCCGAAGTACATCAGCACGATGATGACCAGCGGCGGCAGCGAGCGGAACAGATCGACGATGAAGATGATCAGCCAGTTGAGTGGCCGGATGGCGAGGCTGCGCAGCAGCGCCAGCGCGAGGCCGGCGGCGAGGCCGGAGAGCACGATCAGGATGGCGAGCTCGATCGTGACCACCACCCCCCAGAGGATGTCCGGCAGGTACTTGAGCATGACCTTGCCGTTGAAGAACGTGTCGAGGAAGCGGTCCCAGGTCGTCATGCGCGGTGAGCGGTCAGTGCCGCTGGATCTGGCCGATGAAGGCGCGGGTGCGTTCCTGGGTCGGCTTCTCGAAGATTGCGGCCGGCGGCCCCTGCTCCACGATGAGCCCGTCGTCCATGAAGACCACACGGTCGGCGGCGTTGCGGGCAAAGCCCATCTCGTGGCTCACCACCACCATGGTCATGCCGCTCTCGCGCAAGCTGCGCATGACTTCCAGCACCGAACCCACCAGTTCGGGATCGAGCGCGCTGGTCGGCTCGTCGAACAGCATGACGCGGGGCTCGAGCGCGATCGAGCGGGCGATGGCGACGCGCTGCTGCTGGCCGCCCGAGAGCTGGCCCGGCGTGTGCCCGGCACGGTCGGCCAGGCCCACGCGCTCCAGCGCCGCCTGCCCCAGCCTGTCAGCCTCGGCGCGGCTCTTGCCCGCGACCTTGCGCAGCGCCAGCGTCACGTTGCCGAGCGCCGTCATGTGCGGATAGAGGTTGAAGGACTGGAACACCATGCCGATGCGCCGGCGGGCATGGTTGATGTCGGTCTTGGGATCGAGCATGTCGATGCCGTCGACCAGGATCGAGCCGGAGGAAGGCTCCTCCAGCCGGTTGAGACAGCGCAGCAGGGTCGACTTGCCCGAGCCCGACGGCCCGATCACGAACACCAGTTCGCGCTCGGCCACCTTCAGATCGACACCCTTCAGGACATGAAGGGTGCCGAAATGCTTGTGGACCGCGCGCGCATCGACGATGGGCTGCGGTGTCATCAGATCAGATCAGCCGCACTTGAGCTCATGCGGAGTCGGATCGTAGCCCGGCATGCCCGGCACGCCGTAGCCCGGCGTGATCACCACCGCGAGGTCGTCGGCATCCGGCTTCTTGCCGAACCACTTCTCCGACATCTTGGCGATGGTGCCGTCCTTCTTCATGCAGTCGAGCGCATCCTGCAGCTCCGCGCGGAGCTTCGGATTGTTCTTCGGCACCGGCGCCGCCCAGGCGGCGCGGGTTTCCTTGAGCTCGAGGTCGGCCACCAGCATCGGGTTCTTCGACGCGGCATAGATAATCGAGGTGTTGCCGACCAGCGTGGCATAGGCACGGCCGGAGAGCACGGCCTGCACGGCGTCGGGCTGGGTGTCGTAGGCCTGCACGGTGAAGCCGTACTTCTCGCCCATCGCCTTGCTCAGCGTCTCGTAGGGTGTGCCCTTGTTGACGGCGACGGCCTTGCCCTTGAGGTCTTCCCAACCCTTGATCGGGGCCGAGCCCTTCTTGATGCCGAACTGGAAGGCGGTCCACAGGTAGCCCGAGGTGAACAGCATGTTCTCCGCCCGCTCCTTGGTGACCGTCGTGGGCGCGGCGATGAAGTCGTAGCGCCCGGCTTGCATGCCGGGGATCAGCGTCGAGAAGCTCACCGCGTCGATGGTGATGTCGCGCTTCATGCGCTTGGCGACCTCGGTGAAGAGATCGATCTGGAAACCTTCGACGCCGCCGCCGAGCTTGGGCATGGCATGAGGCGCGAACGTGCCGTCGACGCCGGTCCGGAGCGGCGGCTGTTTATCCTGTGCAAATGCCGGGCTTGCGCACAGCAGAATGGCCGCGGCGAGCGCTGCGTAGCGAAGTTTCATCATGTCGTGCCTCCCAAAGAAATCCCCAAGCGCGGACGTTAGATCAGGCATTGTTGATTAGCAATTTAGAGGCCATCTTCGGACTCATGTCCGACCGCATCCTCGTCATCAATCCCAATTCCACCGAAGCCGTCACCAAGGGCATCGATGCCGCCATGGAGCCGCTGCGCATGAAGGGCGGCCCCGTCATCGAATGCGTTACCTTGAAAGACGGCCCACCCGGTATCGAAAGCCAGGCCCATGCCGAGCAGGTCGTGGGACCGATCGGCAAGATGGTGACCCAGCGCGACAACGACTGCTCGGCCTTCGTCATCGCCTGCTACTCCGATCCCGGTCTGCATGCGGCGCGCGAGATGACGACCAAGCCGGTCCTCGGAATTGCCGAGTGCGGCATCCTGACCGCGCTGACGCTCGGCCAGCGCTTCGGCGTGATCTCGATCCTGAAGAAGTCGATTCCGCGCCATCTGCGCTATGTCGGGCAGATGGGCGTGGCCGACCGCCTGGCGGGCGATCGCGCCATCGGCCTCGGAGTCGTCGAACTCTCCAACGAGGCCATCACCTTCGCCCGCATGGCCGAGGTCGCGGCCGAGCTGCGCGACGAGGACGGCGCCGACGTGCTGGTCATGGGCTGCGCCGGCATGGCCCGCTACCGCGACCGCCTGCAGCGCCACGTCGGCCTGCCCGTGGTCGAACCGAGCCAGGCCGCTGTCGCGATGGCGATCGGAAGATCGCGCCTCGGCTGGTCGGCCTGAAGCGCCGGTTCATTCGGGGATCTATTCCCGACGGAACTCGTACTCGAAGTTGAGCCTGTCGCGGCAGAGCGCCAGCGTGTCGCTGACACGGCGGCAGGTCATGCCATTGGGCGGGCCATTCCAGTGCGCCTTGGCCGGATTGCAGGGGACGGCGGGCTGGGTCGTACCGAGCGTGCTGTCGTTGCCGAACCTGGCCGTGATCGGCGCGGCACAGGTGATGGTGCCGGTGCTCGGACAGATGGCCGTCGTCTGGCGATCGCCGCCGCCGTTGGCCCCGAAGCAGATGCGACCCGCCTTGATGTCGCAGGCTTCCGACCGGCCGCTGAGGTCGATGCTGCCCCGCGTGTCGCGCCCGAGCCGCCAGCAGCCCTGCAGCATGGTGAGGTCCTTCTGCGCCCATCGGTCGGCCGGCAGTGGTGCTGGTGGCGGCGGTGGCGGCGCCTGGGCGACGGGTGGCGGCTTCGGCGGTGGCTTGGGCGGCTCGACCGGCTTGCACTCCGCCAGGCGCCGCTTGATGTCCGCCTCCAGGGCGGCGAGCTCGGCCGTGAGCTTGCTGCCGTCCGCCGCGACATCGTCGAGCGAGGCTTTGAGCGCCGGAGTGGGATCGGCGGGCGCCGGCGGTGGTGGCGATGGCTCCGCTTCGAGCGTAACGACCCTGGCCGACGACTCGACCGGTGCACAGGTCCGCAGAAGCCACGACACGATCAGCAGGGCCAGGATGAACAGCAGGCCCATCAACAGTGCAGCCAGCCAACGCGGCCAGCCTTCAACGGAACGCGCGGTCATTACCCAAAGGTGGTCACCTCAGACGAGCATACAAGACCGTCCGGCCACGCTGCACCTCGCGACGCTGATTACTCCGCCGCTTCCGCCTTCACGACCGGCGCCGCCGGGAACTCCATGCGATCGTCGGTCCGGCAGTAGCGGTCGGCGAACATGCGACCAACGGGGTGGTAGCGCTCCATGTGGACGCGCATCGCCTTGGGGTCCCACAGCTCGTCGCGGATATGGAAGCGCAGCCCCTCACCCAGGATGAGCTGGCGGTCTTCCTTGACGTTGATCACCTGCCAGGTCTTGCACTCCATCGCCCACGGCGCATCGGCGAGACGCGGCGGCTTGATGTCAACCGAGGGCGCCAGCTTCAGGCAAAGGTAATCCGCCTCGCCGACATCAGGTGGAAAGTCGCCACTGCTGTCGTGCATTGCCCGCGCCAACGGCTCGTCGGTCAGATTGACCACGAACTCGCCAGTGCGCTGGATATTGAGCCAGGTGTCCTTCAGGCGCCCGTCCGGTCGCTTGTTCACCGCAAACATGCAGAGCGGCGGATCCTCGGCGAAGACGTTGAAGAAGCTGAAGGGGGCGGCATTGACCACGCCGGTAGGCCCGAGCGTCGTCACCCAAGCGATGGGACGCGGCAGGACGAAGGCGGTCAGGATCTTGTAGCGGTCGTGATGGTTCACGTCAGAGACGGCGTATTGCACTTTGGAATTCCTCAGTTCGAGGGCTCGACCTTCACGCCGGCGCGCTCGGTGATCAGCTTATAATGTTCGGGGCGGCGGTGCTTGGCGAAGTTGAAGGTGGTGTTGCGGATGTATTCGCCGAGCGCGAGGTCGCAGTCGTAGGAGATGACCTCGTCCTCCTCGGTCGTGCCCTTGGCCACGATCTCGCCGGTGGGGGCGACGATGACCGAACCGCCATGCAACCAGTAGCCATCTTCCTTGCCAGCCTTGGCGGTCGCCACGACCCAGATGCCATTCTGATAGGCCGCGGCCTGGAGAGAGAGATTGTGATGGAACACGCGCAGATAGGGCGGCTCATGCGGCGCATAGACGTTGTCGGTCGGCGTGTTGTAGCCCAGCACCACCATCTCGGCGCCCTTCAGCCCCATGACGCGGAAGGTCTCGGGCCAGCGACGGTCGTTGCAGATGCACTGGCCGACGATCACCTCGTCTTTGAACATCTTCCAGACATTGAAGCCGAGGTCGCCCACCTCGAAGTATTTCTTCTCGAGATGCTGGTACGGCACGTTCGGCCGGTGGTCGTCATGGCCCGGCAGATGGACCTTGCGGTACTTGCCGATCAGCCTTCCGTCCGGCCCGACCAGGATCGAGGTGTTGAAGCGGTGGGTGCTACCCTCCTCCTCCGTGCGCTCGGCATAGCCCAGGTAAAAGCCGATGCCCTTGGAACGCGCCAGCTCGAACAGCGGCGCCGTCTCGGGACTCGGCATCTGGTTCTCGAAGTACTTGTCGACCTCCGCCTGATCTTCCATCCAGTACCGCGGGAAGAAGGTCGTCAGCGCGAGCTCCGGGAAGACCACGAACTTTGAGCCGCGGCTGTCGGCTTCCTTCAGCATCTCGATCATGCGCTTGACCACGCTCGCCCGGCTGTCGGCGAGATTGATCGGGCCCAATTGGGCGGAGGACACTTTCAGGCGACGGGACAAGTTCTCACTCCTCTAGAACAGCGGCTTGGCGCCGAAGCGTGACATCGCCTGCAGCTCGGGTACGGCCGGGCCGAACGGCCTGGATGAATCGGGCGAGGCGCAGGGCAGGAACTGGCCCGAGCCACGCGCGGCGTTGAGCTTGCCGCCCTCGACCACGACGCGGCCGCGGCTCACCACGGTGATTGGCCAGCCTTTGATCTGCCGGCCGGCGTAGGGCGTGTAGCCGACATTGTCGTGCAGCATGCTCCAGTCGAGCGTCACTTCCTTGTCGGCATCCCAGATGGCGAAATCGGCGTCGGAACCCACGGCGATCGTGCCCTTGCGCGGATAGAGACCGTAAAGCCGCGCATGGTTTGTCGCCGTCAGCGCCACGAACTGCTGCAGCGTGATACGGCCCTTCTGCACGCCCTCGGAGAACAGCAGCGGCATCCGAACTTCGAGGCCCGGCACGCCGTTGGCCATCTCCTTGAAAGTGGTCTTGTCACCCTTGGGGATCTTGCCGCCTGCGTTGAACTGGTAGGGTGCATGATCGGACGAGAAGGTCTGGAAGGTGCCGTCCTTCAGCGCCGCCCACACCGCCTCCTGTGCCGCGGAATCGCGCGGCGGCGGGCTGCAGCACCACATCGCGCCTTCGACGCCGGGCTTGTCCATGTCGTCGGCGGTGAGCGCGATATACTGCGGGCAGGTCTCCCCGAAGATTTTTAGCCCCTTCTTCTGCGCCTCGCGCAACGTCTCGATCGCCTCGATCTCGGACATGTGCACCAGCAGCAACGGCGCATCGACCAGCCGCGCCAGCGAGATCGCGCGGTTGGTGGCTTCCGCCTCGGCGATCCGCGCATGGGCAATGGCGTGGAACTTGGGCGCGACATGGCCCTGGTCAACCAGGTGATGCGCCAGCCAGTTGATCATGTCGTGGTTCTCGGCATGCACCATGACCAGCGCGCCGTCGCGCCGCGCCAGCGCCAGGATGTCGAGCATCTGGTAGTCGCTGACCTTCATCGCATCGTAGGTCATGTAGATCTTGAACGAGGTGTAGCCGTCCTTGATCAGCGCCGGCAGCTCCTGCCCCAGCACCTGCGGGCTGGGATCAGTGACGATCAGGTGGAAGGCATAGTCGATGACCGCCTTGGGCGTCGCCGCCTCGTGATAGTCCTTCACCACCTGGCGAAGCGACATGCCGCGATGCTGGGCGGCGAACGGGATCACCGTCGTGGTGCCACCGAACGCGGCTGAAACTGTGCCGGTATAAAAATCGTCGGCGCACATGATGCCGAAGCCCGACTTCTGCTCGATATGGCAGTGGCTGTCGACGCCGCCCGGCAGGACGAACTTGCCACCGGCGTCGATCTCGCGGGCACCTTTGCCGGCGATCGCCGGTTCAAGAGCCACGACACGGCCATCCTTGACCGCGATGTCGCCGTCGAGCTGGCGGTCTTCTGTGACGACTTTGGCATTGCGAATGACGAGATCGTAGTCGGACATGATCTTTTCCTGGCCCCTACTCCGCCGCTACTTTGCGGCCGTGGCCCGAGGCGGCGAGCCGGCGGTCCAGCCGCGCGATCAAGGCATTGAGCTCGGCGTGATCGGTGGCGGTGAGCGAGGAGCCCGGCGCGCGCTGCTTCGGGCTCTTGATGGCTCCGCGCTTGAACAGCACTTCCTTGCGCAGCGCGAGGCCGATTGCCGGCTGAACCTCGTGCTTCACCAGCGGCAGGTAGATGTCGAACAGGTCTTCCGCCTCCTCGGCCTTGCCAGCAGCGAAGAGCTCATAGACCTGCACCAGCATCTCGGGCCAGGCGAAGCCCGTCATCGGACCGTCGGCGCCACGGCGCATCTCCTGCGGATAGTAGATGCCGCCGTTGCCCACGAGGATCGACACGCGGCGTCGGCCCGGCTTCTTCTCGCCCTCGCGGATGCGCGTCAGCTTGGCCAGCCCCGGCGCATCCTCGTGCTTCAGCATGACGAGTTGCTTGAAGTCGTCGACCATGCGCTCGAACACCTGCGGCGCGAGATAGACGCCGGTGGTCTGCGGATAGTCCTGATAGACCAGGGGAATGTCGGGACCGAGCGCGGTGCAGACCTGCGCATAGTAGTTGTAGACGCCGTCGTCGCCCTTGAGGCCTTGCGGCGGCGCCACCATGACGCCCGACGCGCCGGCAATCATCGCCTCGTGCGCGAGTCGCCGCACGTTCTCCAGGCCGGCGTGGCTCACACCCACGATCACCTGCCGGCCCTGGGCACGACCGATGACGCGGTTCACGACGGAAATGGATTCATCGGCCGTCAACTTATGCGCCTCGCCCATGATGCCGAGCAGGGTGAAGCCATGGACGCCGCAGCGCAGGTAGAAATCGGTGAGCGTGTCGACGCTCTGCAGGTCGAGCGCCCCCTCGTCGGTAAACGGGGTGGCGGCGATGATGTAGACGCCTTTGGCGGCTTCCGTGAGCTTCTGTGTTGTCATGCGAACATTCCTCGGCGCGGTTCTTGCAGCGATCATGCCACCCGTACGGCGCTTGTCGAGTATCGCCGCGTGGGCCAGTGTTTAGACCCGAACGGGAGCAGGTTTCGCACCACATGGCGCGGCATATCGCCCAACGATTGATGATTTCGCTGCCAGTGCTGCTGGGCGTGCTGCTGATCGGCTTCCTGCTGCTGCAGGTCGTGCCGACCGATCCAGCAACGGTCGTCGCCGGCCCCACCGCCACCCGGGCCGAAGTCGAGGCGATCCGCCAGCAGATGGGTCTCGATCGGCCCCTGTGGGTGCAGTTCGCCGGCTATCTGGGCCGCGTTCTGCAGCTCGATCTCGGCCGCTCCATGATCTCCAATCGGCCCGTGGTCGACGAGATCGCCCTCACCTTCTGGCCGACTGTCGAACTGATGCTGGCCTGCCTCATCTGGGCGGTGCCGCTCGGCATTTCACTGGGCACCCTGGCGGCGCGTCGCCGCGGCACGACCGTAGACAGGGCGATCATGGCGCTGTCGGTCATGGGCGTGTCGGTGCCGGTGTTCTGGGTTGGCCTGCTGCTGATCCAGTACATCGGCGGCGCGGGCTTGCTTCCCTTCCAGGGGCGCAACGGGCCGATCTGGACGGCGGATGGGTTCCTCAGCATCATCCTGCCCGCCGTCACCCTGGGTGCGGTGTTCGTGGGCCCGGTGGCGCGCATGACGCGCACGTCGTTGCTCGAAACTCTGGGCGCCGACTATGTGCGCACGGCGCGCGCCAAGGGCGCTTCCGACTGGCGCGTCACCATCCGCCATGCACTGCGCAATGCCATGATCCCCGTGGTCACCCTGGTCGGCCTCCAGATCGGATTCCTGCTGGGCGGCTCGGTCGTGACGGAAACGATGTTCGCCTGGCCGGGCGTCGGCCGCATGGCGGTGGGCGCCATCACGTCGAGCGACTTTCCGCTGGCCCAGGGCGCGATTCTGATCCTGGCCGTGGGCTTCATGGTCGTGAACCTGATCGTGGACGTGCTCTACGCCTATCTCGATCCGCGGATCGCCCGCTCATGAAGACGACATCATGACGGACGCCACCTTCAACCTGCAGAGCGGCGCCGACCAGCGCGCCATTGCCGCGCTCAGGCGCAAGAACGCCGTATGGCGACGCATCCTGAGAGATCCGCCAGCGGCCACCGCGGCGCTCCTTCTCTTCGTGATCGTCGCGGCGGCCGTGCTGGCGCCCTGGATCGCACCCTTCGACCCCTACTCCAATAACATGCGCCTGCGCCTCTGCCCGATCGGCGGCGCGCGTTGCCCCGACTTCCTGCTCGGCGCCGCCAATCAGGGCCGCGACATGCTGAGCCGCATCCTGTTCGGCCTGCGCGCTACACTCGGCATGGGCGTGACCGCCGTGGTGGTCGGCGGCGGTCTCGGCGCGCTGATCGGGTTGAGTGCCGCCTATTTCAAGCGCCTCGACCAGCCGCTGATGCGCCTGATAGACGTGCTGCTCTCCTTCCCCTCGATCCTGTTCGGCCTCGCCATCGCCGCCGTCCTCGGCACCGGCCTCGGCTCGCTCGTGATTGCGCTCAGCGTCGCCGCCGTGCCGTCGATCGCGCGCATCGCCCGTGGCGCCGCCCAGTCGATCATGCAGCAGGAATACATGGAGGCGGGCCGCGCTGTGGGCCTCGGCGACACGGCGTTGATCTGGCGCTACCTCGCGCTCAACTGCTGGCCGACGATCCTGATTTACATGACGCTGCAGCTTGGCCAGGCGATCCTGCTCGGGGCTGCCCTTTCCTTCCTCGGCCTCGGTGCCCAGCCGCCCACCGCCGAGCTGGGCAGTATGGCCGCCGACGGCCGAAAATTCCTGTCGATTGCGCCGCACGTCTCGACGATCCCGTGCGCCGCGATCTTTCTCGTCGTTCTTGCATTCAATGTCCTGGGTGACGCATTGCGCGACGCCCTGGACCCCAAGCTGAGGCAATAGGAGGGTGTGGTCATGAGCAACCGGACGAAGTGGATGATAGTGGCCGCAGCAGCGGCGGCGATGAGTGCGGCGAGCCCGGCTCTCGCCCAGAAGAGCGTGACGGTGGTGCGCGAGATCGACACCGACCGCTACGATCCACACAAGTCGACGGCACGGTCGGGCGCCGAAGTCATGTACATGATCGGCGACACACTGGTGAACCTCGACTTCGACATGAAGACGCTGAAGCCGGGCCTGGCCAAGAGCTGGACGGCCTCGCCGGATGGCCTCACTTACACCTTCAAGCTGCGTGACGACGTTTCCTTCTGCAGCGGCAAGAAGATGACGGCCAAGGATGTGGTCGCAAGCTACGAGCGCTGGCTCGATCCCGAGACCAAGGGCCTGGTGAAATGGCGCATGGGCGACGTCGACAAGATCTCGGCGCCGGACGACGTCACCGTCGAATACAAGCTCAAGAAGCCCTTCTCCGAACTCCTGTTCCAGATGACCCAGTATTTCCACACCGTGGTCAACGCCGAACAGGCCAAGCAACTCGGCGCCGACTTCGGCGTGAAAGCGTTCGACGGCACCGGCCCCTACTGCATGGAGAGCTGGACGCCACGCGATTCGACCGTGCTTGCCAAGCACAAGGGCTACAACTGGGGACCGGGCATCTACGACTACACCGAGGCCCAGGTCGACAAGGTGATCTGGAAGGTCGTGCCCGAGGAGAATACCCGCGTTACCGCTCTGCAGGCGGGCCAGGCCGATGCCAGCCAGTACGTACCCTACTGGTCGCTGAAGGAACTGATGGCCAACAAGTCGCTCAACGTCTCGAAGGCCGAGAACTATTTCTGGAGCTATTTCATCGGCTTCAAGATCGACAAGGAGCTCGTAAGCGACGTCCGTGTACGCCAGGCCATAAACCTCGCGGTCGATCAGAAAGGCATCACCGAAGCCGTCACCTTCGGTTTCGCCGAACCCGCCTCGACGATGCTGCTGCCGACCGTGCTCGACTTCAATCCCAAGCTCGACCGGACGAAGTATGGCGAGAACATCAAGGAAGCCGAAAAGCTGCTCGACGAGGCCGGCTGGAAGAAGGGTCCGGACAACTTCCGCTACAAGGATGGCAAGAAGCTCGCCCCGATCGTCTACGGCATTTCCGGCGCCTTCAAGGAAATTGCCGAGGCGGTTCAGGGCGACCTGCGCAAGGTGGGCGTCGACTTGCAGATCCAGCTCTTCGATTCGACCGTGGCCTGGGGCAAGCTCGCGACCCAGGAATTCGATGCCTTCGGCATGAGCTTTCCCTACGTCAGCGCCGGCGACGCGCTCAACCTCTACTTCCGGTCGGCCAATACACCGACGCCCAACCGCATGAATTGGAAGGATAAGGAGACCGACGAGCTTCTCGACAAGGGCTCGCAGGCGCTCGACGACGCTACTCGCACAGCCGCCTACCAGGCGGTCCAGCAGAAGGTGCACGACGCCTTCGTCTGGATCCCGCTCTATCACGAGCCGCTGTTCCTGGTGACGGGGGCGAAGCTCAAGCCCATGAAGGCGCACGGCAACTACGGCTGCGCGCTCTACAAGGGCCTCGGCATCGCGCTCAAGTAAGCAACGGGAGAGAAACGTCCATGAAGACGACCAAGATCGCCGGCCTCGACCACGTCGTTGCGTGGGACGAGGCCGAACAGCGGCACGTCTATCTCGAGAACGCCGACTTCGTGTTCAAGGGCAACGAAATCGTCCATGTCGGGCCGGACTACATCGGCCCGGTCGACACGACTATCGACGGCAAGGGGATGATGATCATCCCCGGCCTCGTGAACGTGCACAGCCACCCTTTCTCGGAGCCGGCCAACAAGGGGCTGACCGAGGAATACGGCAGCGACAAGCTGGGCCAGAGTTCGCTCTACGAATACCTGACGGTATTCGGCTTGAATCCAGAGGACGCAGGACCCTCGACCAAGGTGGCGCTGTCCGAACTGCTGAAGAGCGGCGTCACGACCATCTCGGATCTCTCGATGCCGCGCGACGGCTGGGTCGACGACCTCGCCTCGACCGGCATCCGCGCCGTTGTCTGCCCGATGATGCGCCAGGGCGTGTGGTTCACCAAGAACGGCCACACGGTGGAATATGCCTGGGACGAGAAGGCCGGCGCAAAGGCCTTCGAGAACTCGATGAAGATGCTCGACGAAGCGGCCAAGCATCCGAGCGGCCGCATCTCCGGCATGGTCGGCCCGGCCCAGATCGACACCTGCGGCGAAGGCTTCTTCAAGGAGGCCCTGCAGGAGGCCAAGCGGCGCGGCCTGCCGATGCAGACGCATGCCTGCCAGGCCGTCGTCGAGTTCCACGAGATGGTGCATCGCCACGGCAAGACACCCATCGAGTGGCTCGACTCGATCGGCGTGCTCGGGCCCGATCTCATCATCGGCCATGGCATCTTCCTCAATGATCACCCGCAGATCCACTATCCGCATGCCAACGACTTCGAACGGCTGCGCGATTCGGGTGCGCAGGTCGCGCATTGCCCAACGGTGTTCGCCCGGCGCGGCATGGTGATGAATTCGATCGGCCGCTACATGAACGCGGGCATCACGGTCGGCATCGGCACCGACACCTTCCCGCACAACATGCTCGATGAGATCCGGCTCGTCTGCTACCTCGCCCGCGTCTTCACCATGAACTACAAGATGGGTACGACGCGGCACGCCTTCGAAGCGGCCACCGTCGGCGGCGCCAAGATCCTGCGCCGGCCCGACCTCGGACGGCTGGCGCCGGGTTGCAAGGCCGACTTCTCGCTGGTCGACATGAGCCATCCCTACATGCAGCCGGCGCACGAGCCGGTGCGCAGCCTGATCTATTCGGCGAGCGACCGCGCCATCCGTCACGTTTATGTCGATGGCACCCAGGTGGTGCGCGACGGCAAGGTGCTGACAGTCGATGTCGAGGCGGCTACCGCCGGCCTGATTGAGGGCCAGCGCAAGCGGCTGGAGACGGTCAGTCAGCGCGATTGGGCCGGTCGCACCGCCGACCAGCTGGCGCCGCCGGTCTACGGCACCAAGGAACGCCTGCCCCAGTCGCGACCGGTGAACTGATGCAGCCTGCGGTCCGATGACCCCCCTCCTCGAAGTCAAAGACCTGCGCACCGAGTTCCGCTCCGGCGGCAGCGTGTTTGCCGCCGTCGACGGCGTGAGCTTCACGCTGTCGCCGGGCGAGACGCTCGGCATCGTGGGCGAGTCGGGGTGCGGCAAGTCGGTGACGTCGCTCTCGATCATGCGACTGGTGCCGAACCCGCCGGGGCGCATCGCCGCGGGCAAGATCACGTACGAGGGCCGCAATCTCCTCGACCTGCCGGAGAGCGAGATGCAGGCCGTGCGCGGCGATGCGATCTCCATGATCTTCCAGGAGCCGATGACCAGCCTCAATCCGGTGCAGACCGTGGGCGAGCAGATCATAGAGGCCGTCCGGCTTCACCGCGCGGTGAGCGCGGCCGAGGCACGCGCCCGTGCGCTCGAAATGCTGCAACTGGTCAAGATCCCTTCGCCCGGGACTCGGCTCGACGAATATCCGCACCAGCTCTCGGGCGGTATGCGTCAGCGCGCGATGATCGCCATGGCGTTGGCCTGCGACCCCAAGATCCTGATCGCCGACGAGCCGACGACGGCGCTCGACGTCACCATCCAGGCGCAGATCCTCGACCTGCTGCGCGACCTGCGCGAGCGCACCGGGGCCGCGATCATGCTGATCACCCACGATCTCGGCGTCGTGGCCGAGATCGCGCACCGGGTGATCGTGATGTATGCCGGCCGCATCGTCGAGGAGGCCCCCGTCGACCTCCTGTTCGCCGACCCGCAGCATCCCTATACGCTGGGCCTGCTGGGCTCGATCCCGCGGCTCGGCAGCGACGGTGACGAACGGCTGATCGCCATCGAGGGGGTGGTGCCCAATCCCTATGCCCTGCCGCCCGGCTGCCGCTTCAGCCCGCGCTGTCCATTGGCCGACGCGCACTGCCGGAGTGAAGCACCCGAGCTGCGCGAAATCGGCCCTGAGGTTGGAAAGAGGGGTCATCGAACGGCTTGCTGGAAGGCCCCGCTCGATCAGGCTCTGGCCGAAGCAGCCGCTGCGTGAGCATAGAGCCCCTCCTTTCCGTCAGCGGACTGACCAAGCACTTCCCGGTCAAGCGCGGCATCGTCTTCCAGAGCGCCGTCGGCACGGTGCGCGCGGTCGACGGCCTCACCTTTGACGTGGCACCTGGCGAGACGCTGGCGCTCGTCGGCGAATCGGGCTGCGGCAAGTCGACCACCGGCCGCATGGTGTTGCGGCTGATCGAGGCGACTGCGGGCACGATCCGTTTCGCCGGCAGCGACGTGCGGGCGCTCAATCGCGGCGCGCTGCGCGATCTGCGGCGCGACATGCAGATCATCTTCCAGGATCCTTATGCCTCCCTGAACCCGCGTCTCACGGTGGGACAAACACTGGGCGAGCCGCTGCGCCTGCATGGCCTCGCCTCTGGTGCGGCCATGCGCCGGCGCATCGACGAACTGCTGACCGAGGTCGGACTGTCCGCCTGGCATGCGCTACGCTATCCGCACGAATTCTCCGGCGGCCAGCGCCAGAGGATCGGCATTGCCCGCGCACTCGCCTCGCAGCCCAAGCTGATCGTCTGTGACGAGCCTGTCTCTGCGCTCGACGTCTCGATCCAGGCGCAGGTGATCAATCTTCTGCAGGACCTCAAGCGCAAGCTCGGCCTCTCCTACATCTTCATCGCTCACGATCTCGCCGTCGTGCGCCACATCAGTGACCGCGTCGCCGTGATGTATCTCGGCAAGATCGTCGAGCTGGCGCCCAAGCGCAGCCTGTTCGCACGGCCACGCCATCCCTACACCCAGGCGCTGCTGTCGGCCGTGCCGGTGCCCGATCCGGCGGCCCAGCGCACCCGCATCCGGCTGACCGGCGACGTCCCAAGCCCGCTCAATCCACCCCCGGGCTGCCGCTTCCATACGCGCTGTAGCCACGCCCAAGACCGCTGCCGCGTCGAGGAGCCCGCTCTTCGGGCGGTGGGAGACGAGGGCCAGGTCGTTGCCTGCCACTATGCCGAGACGATCGTGCCACCGGTCATCGTGCCGGAGAACGAACCGCCTTATGCCCGCCGCCTCGCGGCACTGCGCAAGCTCGCGGTCGCGGCCTAAGCGTCCGGCACGCCCGCGGTCGTCGAATACTCAAAGTGCAGAGGCGTCTCGGGATGGACCAGCGCATAGGCCGAACGCGCCGCGATGGCGGCTTCCGCGAAGCCGGTGAGGATCAGCTTCAGCTTGCCCGGATAGGTGACGACGTCGCCGATGGCGAAGATGCCGGGCTTGCTGGTGGCGGCGGTCGACGGATCGATGGTGATCTGGTTGCGCTCCAAGGCGAGGTTCCAGTCGGCGATCGGCCCCAGCGACATCGAGAGGCCGAAGAACGGCAACAGCACATCGGCCTCGATCCGCTTGGGAACGCCGTCGAGCGTGGCCGCGACGACGGTCTTCAGTTGACCGTCGCTGCCTTCGAGCGCCTGGAGCTGATGAAGCACGACGAGGTCGATCTTGCCCGCCTTGGCCAGCGCCTTGAGCCTCGCTTCGCTCTCGGGTGCCGCGCGAAACTTGTCGCGGCGGTGGATCACCGAGACGCGGGACGCGATCTCGGCCAGCGAGATCGCCCAGTCGACGGCGGTGTCGCCGCCGCCCGCGATCACCACGCGCTTGCCCCGAAAGGTCTCGCGCTGCGTGACGTAATAGAAGACGCTCTTGCCCTCGTAGGCCTCGATGCCGGGCAACGGCGGTCGGTTGGGTCCGAAGGCGCCGACGCCGGCCGCCACGATCACGGCCCGTGCCTGCAGGACCGTGCCCTTGGAGGTCGTCACCCGCCAGAAGCCCCCGCTCAGCGCCTCCAGCGCCTGGACCTGCTCGCCGAGGTGATAGACCGGCCGGAATGGTGCCGCCTGGGCTTTTAACCGGACCACCAGCTCGGCCGCCTCGATGCGGGGAAAGCCCGGGATGTCGTAGATCGGTTTCTCGGGATAGAGCGCCGTGCACTGGCCGCCGGCGTCGTCGAGGACGTCGACCACGTGGCAGTTGAGCCGGACCATGCCGCACTCGAACACGGCGAACAGGCCCACGGGGCCCGCGCCTACAATGACGACGTCGGTCTGATGCGAATGTCCGTTGGCCATAGTTCTAAAGTGGCGGAGCTGGGCCCTAAAATAAAGGCCCCCGGCCAGAAACCAATGAAGGTCAGCGACCGGGGGCCGAAATTGGTAGCTGGGGGCGGACTTGAACCGCCGACCCCGGCATTATGAGTGCCGTGCTCTAACCAGCTGAGCTACCCAGCCATGGGTGGGCGCTATTAAGCGGCGGGGCCGCGACCTGTCAAGA
>Ga0194051_1000416_pt1 | contig 24392 bp, 20 predicted proteins | sample SepL2320m_MetaG_FD_161275 | JGI IMG/M metagenome (GOLD analysis project Ga0194051, IMG submission 161275) | Anoxic zone freshwater microbial communities from boreal shield lake in IISD Experimental Lakes Area, Ontario, Canada - Sep2016-L239-20m | ecosystem: Environmental > Aquatic > Freshwater >... | reverse complement strand
CCTCCGGTGAAACCATCGCAACTCTGGCTTATACCGAGCCCAACGGACGCTGGGATGAATCTGCAATTACCGCAACAGCGACCAAATCAGGAGACTCTTGGACCATTGATGGAACCAAGTTGTATGTCCTTGATGGCCACATTGCCAACCTGATCATTACTGCAGCCCGCACCGAGGCCGGGGTCAGCCTGTTCGCAGTAGACGGCGATGCTGCGGGGCTTACCCGCACGGCGCTGTCCACAATGGATCAGACTCGTAAGCAGGCTCGTTTGGAATATGCGGCTGTGCCAGCAACCTTGATCGGAACCGACGGCGCCGGCTGGGACACCATCTCTACGGTGTTGGACTTAGCTGTGGTGGCACTTGCCGCTGAGCAAGTCGGCGGTGGACAAGAAGTGCTTGAAATGGCCGTGCAGTACGCAAAGGACCGCGTGCAGTTTGGGCGTCCAATTGGCTCTTTCCAGGCTATTAAGCACAAGTGCGCCGACATGCTGCTCGAGGTCGAGTCTGCAAAATCGGCCGCGTATTACGCTGGATGGTGTGCAGCTGAACTCAACGAGGAACTGCCTTCTGTTGCCTCGCTAGCGAAGGCCTACTGCTCCGAGGCTTACTTCCACGCTGCGGCTGAGAACATTCAGATTCATGGTGGTATCGGCTTCACCTGGGAACACCCAGCTCACTTGTACTTCAAGCGTGCAAAGAGCTCAGAGTTGCTGTTCGGTGACCCCACCTACCACCGCGAACTGCTTGCCCAGCGCATCGGTATTTAACAAGCACTGGTATCTAGAACGCGCTGCTATCTAACAGGCGCGAGTATCTAAGAGCTAGTCGGCTAGCACCCGGGTGGTGAGTAACGATACAAGTCCGGCATCTGCACCTAGATGCTCGACAAGTTCGATGCTCACTCCCGGGTGTTTTGTTTCGGCTTCAGCTACGGCCTCTGGTAGGTCTCGCATGACGTGATTTCCTGAGTTCAAGAAGTGCGGCAGCAGCCTGATCTGCACAGCGCCCTGGGCAACGGCGGTATCGATTGCATCCGCGATCGATGGTTCTGCAAGTTCTAAGTAGGCAGGGCGAACCTGGATGAGCTGTGGCTCAAGCCCAGCGTTTTGTTGTGGCTGAGCCGCATTTGATTGGGCTTGGACCTTCTCGCAGAGCTGTGCATGCTCCACAGCAGCGAGTGGATTGCGGCTGCCATGAGCTACGAGAAGCACAATCCTGGGGGCAGGCTCAAGGGGGAATGACGGTTCGGAATCAGCACTAGTCATCTCATGACGGTACGGTGCCGGGGAGTGACAGACAACGCAGGCACGGATAAGACCGGCCAAGAGCAGCAAAAGAATCGGTCCGAGGCTGAGGTTCAGGCTGAAGAAGTGGGTGTTGGCCCACATGATCTGCCATGGCCGATTGGTGAACAGTTTGACTCGGAATTGTTGGCCACGGGCGATCGCCGAAATGTGATCGACCGTTATCGCTATTGGAAGATGCAAGCCATTCGAGATGATCTTGATGGCCGGAGATTTACTGTTCACTTAGCAGTAGAGAACTGGGAACACGACTTCAACATTGGCACCGTGGTGCGCAATGCCAACGCATTTGGTGCAGCCGCTGTTCATATCGTTGGGCGACGAAGGTGGAACCGACGCGGTGCCATGATGACGGATCGCTATCAGCATGTGTATTACCACCCGAGCATTGAGGACCTACTTGAGTGGGCGGCGCACGAGCAGTTGAGTGTGATTGGGATCGATAATCTTGACGGTTCCGTGCCGCTAGAGACTGTTGAGTTGCCGCGATCGTGTGTGTTGATCTTTGGACAAGAAGGGCCGGGCTTATCCGAGGCCGCAAAGGCCGCTTGTACTCAGGTCTGTTCGATCAGGATGTTCGGCTCTACCCGATCCATCAATGCCGGCGTGGCCTCTGGGATTGCGTTGCATACTTGGGTTCGAACCCACGCGTTGCGCCCTGATGGATTTCCGTTAGAGGCACTCCCCGAGATTTGATTTGCTTCCTTTCGCTATACCCCATATGGGTATAGCGCTGCAGTTGCTAGGCTGCTGGGATGCACGGATACGACGAGAATAAGGATGCTTATCTGAAACGCCTGCGCAGAGTCGAAGGCCAAGTTCGCGGAATCGAGCGAATGGTTGAGGAGGACACCTACTGCATTGATGTGCTCACGCAGATTTCTGCAGCTACCCGGGCGTTGCAGGGAGTTGCTTTGGCGTTGCTCGAGGATCACCTTCGCCATTGTGTTGCAGATGCGATTAGCCATCGCGGTGCCGATGCCGAGGAGAAGTTGCAAGAGGCTACTGAAGCAATCAAGCGGCTGGTCAAGTCCTGAGTTCCCCTTCAACTAGCGAGTTGGCAAGAGCGGGAAGAATGGCATTGTGCAGTGCGGCATGCGGCGTGCGGCTAGCGGTGGATCTAGACTGCCTGAAGAGAAAGGTCTCCTCATGACTCATGTGAAACGCGCACTCCGTAGTTTGTTGTTCCTTACCTGCGCTGCAGCCCTCTCGCTCTTTAGCGCCACGGCGATCGGTGCACAGGAGGCTCCACCGGCCGACCCAGCAACAACCGTGCCGGTTGCCGAGGTCCCGCCGCCGCCACCAGCCCCGCCAGCGCCAGACATGCGCGGCCTTCCCGTTAACTCTGGTTCGGGCCGGCGAGTGGTGTACTCAATGGAACAACAGCGCGTGTGGTGGGTTGAAGAAGACGGGTCGGTAGTGAACACCTACCTCGTCTCTGGCAAGTATCGGACCCCCGGTGAGGGCACCTATAGCGTGTTCTCCAAGAGCCGTTACACCACCTCTGTTGGCGGCGGCGCTCGAATGGAATTTATGGTTCGCTTTGCTCACGGTAGCGACGCCGCGATTGGTTTTCATTCCATTCCCGTGAATCGTCGGGGGCAGCAGTTGCAGAGCGAGGCCGAGCTCGGGAGCTACCGCTCACACGGTTGTGTGCGTCAGGCATTCTGGGATGCAGCTGCGCTGTGGGATTGGGCACAAATCGGTACCCAAGTAGTTGTGGTCAAGTAACCGCAAACTGGTTACGGTTCTCGGCATGTCTAACCCTGAACTATCGATGCAGATCGCCGAGCTTTTCCGACTCGATGGAGTCACTGCTCTCGTCACTGGTGCCTCATCAGGTCTCGGGATGCGGTCAGCTCGCGTCTTGCATGCTGCAGGAGCCACGGTGGTTGTGAGTGCCCGTCGGGCTGATCGACTCGATGAGCTCGTGAACGAACTTGGGGATCGGGCCGTATCATGCCCCGGAGACCTGTCACTAGCAGCCGACCGTGAACGCTTGGTGGAGACTGCGGTGAATGTCTCGGGGCACATTGGTGTGCTCGTGAACAATGCTGGCTTGAGTCAGCCAGTGGCAGCGCTTGACGAGACGTTGGAGCAGTTTGGGCGTTCGCTGGAGATCAACTTGGTTGCACCGTTCCATTTGAGCCAACTCGCTGCGGCACACATGCTGCAAGCTGGGGCCGGCAGCATCATCAACATGGCCTCAATCCTCGGCCTTGTTGCCGCTTCGCCCATGAAGGATGTGAGCTACTGCTCCTCGAAGGGAGCGCTCGTGAACATGACTCGGCAACTTGGCTGCGAATGGGGCCGAAAAGGGGTTCGGGTCAATGCCATTGCGCCCGGCTGGTTTCTGTCCGAGATGACTCAAGCTGAAATGTTTGACGATCCAAACGGTGTGAGATTCGTGCAGCGGCACACCCCGATGGGGCGTGCTGGAAAGCCCGAGGAACTAGATGGTGCGCTGCTGTTCTTGGCGAGCCAAGCATCTAGCTATGTCACTGGCCAGATTCTGGCGGTAGATGGCGGTTGGACTGCCCGCTGAGCGATGAGCTCGCCGCAGAAGCTGACGCTGATTTACGCCTCGGGGGCAACGCGATCTTGTGCTGAGTCCCGTCCCGCAGCCGGTGATCCGTCAAAGGGTGCTGGGTCACCTGAAGTTGGGAAGTTGGGATTGCTCCAAGACATCATCTTGGCCAGATTCTTCGTGATGACTCGCCAGTCGGATGGATCCCATCCTTCGGCTTTGCCAATGATGGTCAGGTCCCCACCGATGTGAACGAGTGCGGGAAGGAGTTCAAGACCAAGGCCTTTGACCGCTGTTCGGTCTGGGTCACAGAAGGTCAGGAACTTCTTTTCCCAAGGACCAAGAAATGCCGAGGTGTCGGTTTCGTCAGCAGTCACTAACCATCCTGCTCGGCAGTCGGCCCCAGCGAACTCCTCCAAGATGCGTCCCGCGGTCCCGAGTAGCACGGAACTCTCGATGGTGTACGGGTCGAGCACGACGAGCACCAGGTGAAACATCGTCACCTGATCGGCCATGCTGAGCGGCTCGCCGCCATGTGGATGAAGGGTCAGATCAGGGGGAACCGTGGTCACGATCCTGAAAGGTAGCGCGGCTGAGCCTGCGTTAGCAGATCCAGAGCACGTATCAGGAAAAATTTCGATCCGACTGCTCGGCCGACGCCCGCTCGAGAGCGGTTGCTGCATGCCCATCACTGCAGCCGCGGCCCTACACTGCGACCTGTGCACCCTATTGAGCGCCTCCGCTTTGTTGCCCGCTCTCAGGGCGCGCCTGCAGATGTGCTGGTGCAGGAATCTGCTCTGGCACTTGCTGCATTTCGAGATGACCCAGCGGGCATGGTCGCCGCGTGCCGACGAATCATTGATCGCCACTTAACCTGCAGCCCGCTCTGGTGGCTGTGCGCCCGAATTCTCTGTGCATCCGACCCGATGAAAGAGGCCCGTGCGGCAGTGGCTGAAATCGAGTCTGATCCGACCGCCAAGTTGCTTGCGCAGGCGCTACCCGATGATGCATCCGTTGCCATCATCGGGTGGCCAGAACAAACAGTGGGCGCTCTGCGCCGCAGAGGAGATCTTGAGGTGATGATTATTGACGTTGATGGAGAAGCTGAGGAGGCTGTGCGGCAACTCGACCGGATCGATGTTTTTGCAACTGCTGTATCGGCGCGCAACGCCGGGGCTGCAGTGGCCTTAGCCGATATTGTGATCATTGACTGTTTCGGCCTCGGGCCAACCTCGCTACTCGCCCCTGCAGGGTCTCTCGCAGCGGCATCGGTGGCTCAGCACCTTGGCATCGAGGTATGGGCCATGGCAGGTGTTGGACGTCTGATGCCCGCGAGCATGTTTGATGCACTCCTGAATCGCTGGTCCGAGTCAGTGGAACCGCTCCGAGCAACTGCAGACATCGTGCCGCATGACCTGGTCAATCGTTGCTCAGGCGTTGAAGGGGTAGGTACCGTGGCTGAGGGCCTTGAGGCCACTGACTGTCCGGTGGCGCCCGAACTCTTTCGCCTCGTGGGCTGAAACCCGAAAGAGCAGATCAGCGCAGAGCCTTGATCCTGCTGGGGCTAACGTCCACAGATGCAGTTGACCAAGCATCATCAGGTGATCTCAGCCGCCGAAGGGGCACGGCTCGAAGTCTCCCTCCACCAATCCTCCGGCGGATTCTCTTGGTCGGTCACCAATCGAAGCGACTGGGCTGTAGAGGTTCGATCAGTCTCGGCCGTATATTCGCTGACGCAGATCGACGGTGAGTTCGCCATGTTTCGGCATGGGTATCAGTCTTGGAGCCAGAGCAACGTAGCTAGGCCGGGAATGGAGGTTGACCCATCCACTGTCAGCAACGTCGAGATGGTCACCATGACTCAGCATGCTGATCAGCGGCGCACACTCCCTGAGCAACTCCGCTCAGAGATGGTCACCGTGCTCAGTGACGCTCAGGACGCAGTTTTGATCGGCTTCTTAGGCGGGCATCTTCACGATGGGACCATCCGACTGAATCAGGTTGGCACGGGATTCGAGGTAGCGATAGAGGCGTTTTTGGGCTCGGCGGAACTTGCCCCGCAGGAGACCAGGCCGCTTCACGATGTTGTGATTCGCCACGTGAGCGACCCCGCTGCAGGTCTAGACGCTTGGGCTACCGAAGCCGGCGAGCACTCACACGCCCGCACCCAAGGTGAGTTTCAGGTGGGCTGGTGCTCTTGGTATCACTACTTCGATCAGGTCACGGAGTTGGACCTGCACAAGAACCTGGCGCTGTGTGCGGACTGGCCCTTTGATGTGGTGCAACTCGACGACGGATTTCAATCTGAAGTGGGGGATTGGCTCGTCACGAATGAGAAGTTCCCCTCGGGGTTAGCTGGGGTTGCCGACTCCATTTCAGCTGCAGGGTTTCGGCCAGGGCTATGGATTGCCCCCTTTGGCGTCTCGCTCAATTCGGCGCTGGCACTAAAACACCCGGATTGGATTGCAAAGGACGCAGAGGGTGAACCACTGATTGGTATGTTCGGTCCGCACTGGGGTGGATTTGTACACACCCTCGATGTGACCAATCCAGAGGTACTTGAACACTTGGAGTCCCTAGCCCGCGAACTCGTTCGATTGGGGTTTACCTACCTGAAGTTGGACTTCACCTACTCCCCGGGTTTTGATGGCGTCTGGGCGGACCGCAGCATGACGCCTGCGCAGCGAATTCGCGCAGGCTTTGATGCAATTCGCCGTGGCGCTGGAGAGGACACGTTCATCCTCGGCTGTGGTGCTCCACTCGGCGCATGTATCGGCGTAGTAGATGGAATGAGGATCGGCTCTGACGTGGCACCGTTCTGGGCGCCGAAGCCTGAACTCTGGCCCTACCGGGGCTATGAGCAGACCATCCCATCTACCAAGAACGCTTGGCGCAACACGCTTACCCGCGCTCATCAGCATCGACGCCTCTGGCTGAACGACCCAGATTGCGTGATGCTTCGAACCTCGGATACCGAACTCACTCCTGAACAAGTGCGAGCTTGGGCGCTAGCGGTCGGGGCGAGTGGGGGAATGGTCCTGGTCTCTGATGACTTGTCGTTGCTGAACGATGAGTCGCGCTTGTTGTTGAGTGAAGTCATTGAACTCGGCCGGCGAAGCGATCAGGCCTCGCAGTCTGGGCCTGCACCAATATGTCCCGACCTGATGCAGGAATTCACACCGCATCTCTTGCAGTTTTCGGGTTTGTGCCTAGTGGGTGATCCCGAGATTGGCTCGGCCCGCATTGAGGCAGCGGAAACCTAAATGCGAGTTCTTGTTGTCACGAATGACCTTCCGCCGCGACTTGGTGGGATTCAAAACTATGTAGATCAATTGTGTCGCGGCATGGTTGCCGCCGGAGATGAGGTCACGGTCTATGCCTCAGCATTTCAAGGCGATGCGCTCTGGGATGAGGCTGCGCCGTTCCAAGTCATACGGGATCGCTCTTCAGTGCTGCTGCCGACTCCTCGGGTGCTTCGCCATACCCTGAGGTTGATTGAGCACTCCCGGGCCGAGGTCGTGATCTTTGGCGCTGCTTTTCCACTGGGATTGTTGGGACCACGAATCCGCAAAAAAACGGGGCGGCCCTACATTGCGTTTACGCACGGACTCGAGGTGTCTGCAGTTCGGGCCCCCGGTGGAGCGCATCTGCTCCGCACAATCGGTCGCTCTGCGGCGGCCATCACCTTTGTTTCTCATTGGTGTGATGACTCTCTGCGGGCGGCTTTTGGGTCGGGCCCAGAGTTTGCAGTGCTGTCACCGGCGGTAGATCCCAGTGTGTTTCATCCGGGAGTGGACGCAACTGCAATTCGCCTGCGGCACGGGTTAGCTGATGCTCCAGTAGTGGTCTGCATCTCTCGGCTTGTGGAACGTAAGGGGCAGGATCGCCTGATAGCGGCCCTGAGTTCCGTGCGGCAACAGGTTCCAGAGGCACGTCTGTTAATCGTCGGTGGCGGTCCCTATGAGGAAGCTCTCCGCACTCTCGCAGTGGAGCGCGGAGTTGAGCAGTACGTGGTGTTTGCGGGGCCAGCCTCAGAGGAAGAGCTACCTGCGTACTACGCCGCGGGAGACGTGTTTGCGATGCCCTGCCGGGAGCGTAAACGTGGCCTGGAAGTTGAGGCTTTCGGCATTGTCTTTATCCAAGCCCAAGCCGTTGGAGTGCCAGTAGTCGCTGGAGACATCGGGGGTGTTCCGGATGCACTCAGAGCAAACTCGACCGGACTGCTTGTCGACGGGAGCGAGGTTTCGGAAATCTCCGAGGCACTCATCCGACTCCTGAACGACACGGCCGCGCGAGAACAGATGGGTGCAGCCGCTGCGGAGTTTGTGAGCGCTGGCTTTACATGGGAAGGGCGAGCCAAAGAGTTACGAGCGCTGTTAGCTCGAGCCGTTGCTTCTGGCAGTCTCCGCTGAGGACCCTAGCTCTTGCTGTCAGGATTCATTCGAGGCAAGAAAGCGGCGTGTGAGCCAATCAATCATCAGGCTATTGAGCTGATCGGGGTACTCCTCGTGTACCCAATGACCGGCCTTGGGGATGGTATGCATCTCTAGGTCTGAGCACAGAGCGGGCATGCCCGAGGCCAATTCCGGCGGCAGGGCCGGGTCCCATTCAGCGCAGAGCATCAGAGTGGGGAGTTCTATGGCTTGTGTTCCAACTGCTGGATAGTTCAGACCGTTTGCCGCGATATTTCGATACCAGTTCACCGGTCCACGAAAGCCAGTCCGTTCAAAGGTGGATGCGTAGAACTTAAGGTCCTCTTCGGTGAGCACCGAGGGGGCAACAGTGGGCAAGCCTTCAAGGTCGATGAACGGATTGAAGTTAAACCCGCTTTCGCGAGCCACCCCGAGTTCGGCCAGGACGGCCGGGTCGATTCCTTGCACCGAGAGTTTCTCGAACATCAATCTTGCTCGGGAGTCCAGAACGGATTCAGCAACCCCAGGTTCTTGAAACCACATCATGTACATCTGTTCGGGGTCCTCTCCGAACATCATCTGCAGAAACTCAAGAGACGGGAAGGGGGTGTAAGGGGTACAGACCCCGATGACTCCAGCGCACCGTTCGGGGAACAGCACTGGCATGCCCCAGGCCACAAAACCACCCCAATCGTGACCCACAAAAACTGCCCGCTCTATCTCAAGTGCGTCCAGAAGCTCGGCCAGATCTCCGCAGAGTTGACCCAACCCGTAAGCCTCGATCTGATCGGGGGCAGAGGAGCCCCCGTAGCCCCGCTGATCCGGGGCAATAACCCGGAAACCCGCTTGGGAAATGGGGCCGAGTTGGTGACGCCAAGAGTAACCAAGGTCGGGAAACCCATGACAGAACACAACCGCCGGAGTAGGACCGTCTGTAGCTGCTCTACGGGTCGCTTGGTCCTGCGCTGCGGCGGGGAGTTGGTGCACCGCGAGGGATACCTCAGCAGGCGCAGTTCCCGGGGGCTGCATCTGACCCGAGAGTTTGATCATCTGTGCAGATGGAAATGCTGCCATTCCTCCAAGCTAGTTCCGCACACTGCACTCCGTGGGCTCTGTTATTTCTGCGTTGAAAAGTGTTTATCTATTATTGAAAATACTTTGGATTGTTTATCCACTTTTTATCCGTTTACCGTCGAATAGTCGCTGGCCGGCGACCGAACAAAAGATGGAAACATATGAGAAAACCAGGTTCGCTTCTATTAGTACTGGCAGCGGCGTGTGTGGCGTTATTCGCAGCGTGTACACCTGCACTAGTCCCAACCACGACCACCGTTACCACCACAGTTGCACCGGTTGACTGCACCTTACTTGAGCCTTATGCCGACCTTCACGGCTGCGACCTGTCCGGCGCCACCCTGTCCGGCGTCATCTGGTCAAATACGTCATGCCCGAATGGTGCTGTGCAATCTACGCAATGCCCACGCACAGCCGCAGGCTGATCCGCACACCCACTAACTAAGCGAAGGCCCCGACACAACGTCGGGGCCTTCCAAATTTTTTCAACCCCACCCAGTCGAGCCATGACCACGACTTTTTTGCATTTCTCCCTAAGTGAAAATATCTAGGGTTATTGCTACTCGGAGTGATGCTCTTGGGTGGGGTTGGGTGCTGCGGCAGTCAGACCGAAATCGCCACTACCGCAGCCCCAAGTACATGTTGACCACGAAGCCGATTGCTAAGACCACTGCTACTACTGCCTTTAGGTAAGGTTTCTGTTTCACGAGTTCTCCCTGATACCGGAGCTGTCCAGCCCCGCCTCAGCAGCAACCATAAAGGTTTTCCGGTGAGTATCACGGCTTTTAGCGGGCCGCGCTGGTGGCTGGCGTTTCGCTGTAGTCATGGTGACTAGCCTCGCCGGTGTTGTCGGCTGATCGCCATAGGCAAAAACGACAGGCACACTAAGAACATGCTCCGCACAGAGTTAGTTGTCCCAGAGGCTCAGAACCCAGTTTGTTATTTCGGCTCCGAACAGCACGCTCACGACGGTCGTGGTGAGCAGGAGAGCACCCATGACTGCCCAGGCTATTGGCGAGATCTTCCCGTCTTCTGGGATGCCGGGGATGTTGCGGCGAATCAGTCGGATGGTGCGCTCGGCCCAAGCGAACGGCAGCAGTGATAAGCCAATAATAATCAGGAGCCAACCCGGCCCAGGAAGTGGTATCGCGGCAAGACCGATGCCGATCACGACGAACCCTGCGATCATTCGGGCGATTCGTATACCCACGTGACGTCGGGCAGCAGTAAGGGACTGTTCATGAACCCCGGTTTGATATTCGGCTTCGATCGCCGCATTGAGCACGGTTTGGGTCAAATCTTGCCCCGGCTGCCCCGGGTTTTCTTGCTCCCGTGGGGACTCGGGAAGCTGTTCTGAACTTCCAGGATCATCTTCCACCAACAAAGTATGCCGACCCCAGCGTGCCGCGATGGCTCAGCATGGACTAAACCATGACCTCATGGGCGAAGAGATTGATACTGCAGATGACATCAGCGCAACGACGGGAGCTGCCAACGTGACCCCAACTGCCAAGAAAGAGGCCAGCCAGAAGACGGCCAAGGCGGAGAAGAAGGCCACACCGAAGAAGGCTCCCAAAAAGAAGGCGGCCAGCAAGAAGGCGGCCACAAAAAAATCTGTAGTTACGAATGAGGCCCCTCGTTCGAAGAAGAAGGCCAAGCCAGTTTCTGCAGCCGCATCTCGGAATCGCTCTGCAGTTTGTGTTTCTGTGACCGAGGAGATGCTCAATGACCTAGTGCTCTTTGTTGTTGGAGCGGGTATTCCGATTGAACCGCTCGAAACCATGATTGCCTTGCCGGGCATGGGTGAGATTGCGGTCCGCCTAGCGCTCACCATTACGGGCGCGCAGTTCGACCTGCGCGCAGAAGATGCCAGCAAGGTTCGAGTCATTGTGTTCGCAGATGGCGATGTTTCCACTCGCGCCGCTGACTTTGATGGCGATCTCACCGATGTGGAGATTGGCGTGTCTGCCGCTGCAATGGGTGGCATGCCAGTTGCTCCGGCGCCGATCCCTGTGCGAGTTGAGGCACTCGTCGAGCCGTTCATTGAATTGCAGGCTGATTCAACGGTGGCGATCGGACTCAATTTAAAATCCGCAGAGTTAGTTTCCTTGCAGACCAACCCTGATGCGCCCATTCCTGAGGGGATTGATCCAGCTAGCTGGGCTGGTGCGCTCGGGATGTTTGGCATGTTGTTCGGAGCCCTTGGTGATGGACTCTTTGACACGCTTGGCGAACATGTCGGGCTAGTAGGGAAAGAGTTTGACGAATCAGTCGGAAAGATTCTTTCCCAAATTGGTGTCGCCAACGGCGCTGCTCAGGTCAGCGTGTCCTCTGGTCTGCTCTCCATCGGCTTTGTAGCGCGCTCCGAGGTACATGGCAACGCATTGCCCGTTCCGATCGCTGGCAAGCGGGTAGGTCTTGGGCTGGCGAGTTCGGTGGTTGACGCGCTGACACAAATGTTGATTCTGCGTGCAGCTGGAAACCTGCCGCTGCCCTTCGAACTCGACCTAGAACTGGGGGAACAGCAGGTGGGGGGACGGCTTCGGAATGCCCGAGTGCTTCCCGATACGTTCCCCGACTTACGTTCTGCTGTTCGTACCGAGGTTCGCACTCGGTTGTTGCGGGGCCGTCTTGAACTCTCGGTGCAGGCCGCCTGGCTGGAACTTCCCTCGGCCATGCCCGGCATCTTCAATCAGATATCGCGCAAGCTTGGTGAGCTGGTATCGCTCACGCCGATGCGGGTTCGCTTTCCGGCTCGCATTGAGCTGCCCGTGATACCCGACAGTGACGACACCATTCCCGTGCTGATCGACGACCTTCGCGTTACCCCAGAAGGTCTCGGCCTGGTCGTCTCGCTCGCCTAGACACAGCAGCTGCCCCTCCTCACGCCCGACCCATTCGAACCGAGTCCATTTCGCACCATGCCAACACCACAGCTTCGGGCCACTCTCGCACGAGACGGAATTTTTAATACCCGCGATCTGGGCGGGATCTCAAATCGCACGGGGCAGCGAATTATCTCGGGGCGTCTGCTTCGTGCCGATGCGTTGCAGCGGGTACGAGGCTCCGCTGACGCCATGCGTGACCTCGGCATCTTGCGGGTGCTTGACCTGCGCGATGACCTTGAGCGAGAGAAGTCTGGCGAGATCCAGGTTGAGGGCATTGCAGTAGAACACCATCCTGTTATCGATCCCGCCTTCGCTTGGCACAGTGAGGCCGATATTGAGCCAGAAGATCTGTTGTTCAGCCGGTACTGCGAGATTCTTGGTTCCTTCGGCACACGCTTTTCCGGAGCGCTCAGGTCAATCGCCGAGGTGGTTGATGTCTCGGGCCCGTACGCCCCCGGCGCTGTTGCGTATCACTGCGCAATAGGAAAGGATCGGACTGGCCTTCTGACTGCGGTGTTGCTCTCGATTCTCGGGGTCGAGGATCGCTCCATTGCGTCGGACTACGCGAAGTCAAGCGCTGCGACGGCAGTGCAAGTGCAGTGGCTTTGGTCTTTTGGGTTGCCGGGGGGAGAGGTCACCGACCGGGATTTAGAGACTGGCATTTGGTCTGCGCAGCCCGAGACCATGCTGCGGACGCTCGCTTGGCTTGACGATGAGTTTGGCAGCTGTGAGAAGTACCTGCTTGAGCAGGGCCTTGAGCCAGAGGTTCTCGTGACTCTGAGCGAGTCCCTGCTGCTGAACCAGAGCTGAGACCTGATCTACTAGCGCATAACCAAGGAGACGAAATGTTGAATACCGGCGATACCGCCCCTGAGTTTTCATTGCTCGATCAGTCCGGGGCAAAGGTGACCTTGTCAAACCTGCTCAATAACGGTCCCGTTGTGTTGTTTTTTTATCCAAAGGCAATGACAACCGGGTGCACGAAAGAGTCCTGCCATTTTCGTGATCTTGCCGAAGAGTTTGCAGAGCTGCACGCCCAGCGTGTTGGAATTTCGGCAGACACCGTTGACAAGCAAGCGGCTTTTGATGACAAACACGGCCTTGGATATCCGCTGCTCTCTGACCCCGACCGCTCGGTTGCTTCTGGCTTTGGTGTCAAGCGACCAGGACCCATCATGAATAAGCGTGCAACGTTTGTCATCGGAGTTGACGGCCAGATCCTTGCGGCGATCGGATCTGATCTCAATATGGATATCCATGCAGACAAGGCTCTCACCGTGCTCCGCGGCGAAGCTGGCTGAAGCTGCGCTAGGGGACTGATGTGTCGCCGCTGCGGAATTCCCCAGTGCCAATATCGCCTCTCTGCGCGGCGCTGATTCACGACCCACAAGTGACCTCGGTGAATCGACTCCCTATGCGTTCATCGGGGAGATTGCACGACACAGTGCAAGAGGCAATTGCTGACGATTCCGATGCAGAATCCTCGGCTTGGGAACTGAACCTAGATGGCACCTGGCAGTTCAGACTTCTTGGCAAGCCAGAAGAGTTGACCCCAGAGATGCTGATAGGGGGTGGCGCTGCAGCTCAGTGGGACTCCATCAAGGTTCCCGGCGCGTGGACCCTGCAGGGCGCTAACTCAAGCATCGGTGATGGCCTGCACTCCTTTGATCCCCCTCACTACACCAACGTGATCATGCCCTTTGATGCCGACCCGCCGGCTGTGCCAGCGAACAACCCGACTGGGTTGTATCGGCGCAAGTTGAGTGTTCCAAAAGACTGGCAGGGCCGCCGTTTTGTGTTGCGCGTCGGGGCTGCGGAATCGGTGCTGCAAGTCTTTGTCAACGGAGAGTTTGTGGGCGGCGGCTCAGATAGCCGGCTACCGAGCGAGTTTGATCTGACGAGATTCCTGCGCGCTGGCCGCAGTGTTCAACTGGCCTTGGTCGTGACGAAGTGGTCAGCGCAGACCTGGCTTGAGGATCAGGACCAGTGGTGGCACGGCGGCATTCAACGATCAGTCCGTCTCTACTCAACACCGGTTAGCTATCTGCAACAGGTCAAGCTCCTGCCCGGATTGCTGCCAGCGCCCTCGAAGAGAAGCAAGGGGACAGCGGGTACAACAGCAGAGTTCGCCGCCAAGCAGCAGCGAACCGGAACTCTGCAGGCTGAACTGCTTCTTGCTGGGCCAGCCATACGGGAGCCTGGATGGACTCTTGAACTGAGCGTTCAAGACCTAGGGCAGTCGGAACGGATCAGGGCAACTACTCAGCCCCAAGCAGTGCCAGCCTGGGACGGCTCTAACGAAGCCTCGCAATTGATCGGCGCGATGTTTGTTGAGCCCGGACTTGTGCGTTGCGAGCTTGAGGTGCCAAAGGTTCGGGCTTGGTCACATGAGTCACCTCAGCTCTACCGAAGCCTTGTCGTGCTGCGTAACCCTTCTGGAGAAGTGGTGCAGGTTCACGATTCCAAGGTCGGGTTCCGGTCGGTGGAAATTGCCGAGAATGAATTGCTGATCAACGGCCAGCCCGTGCTGCTGCACGGGGTCAACCTCCACGAGCATGACCCTGATCGTGGACGGGCCGTTCCGGCAGAGCGGACTCGTCAGGACCTTCAGATGATGAAGGCGCACAACCTGAATGCTGTGCGCGCTGCGCACTACCCCCATGACGAACATCTTGCAGAACTCTGCGATGAACTCGGGCTGTACCTGGTTGACGAGGCCAATGTTGAGTCCCATGGTCGGCAGCGATCCTTGTGCCACGACCCCCGGTTTACTGCCTCGATTCTGCAGCGTGTGCAACGCATGGCCGAGCGTGATGCCCACCACGCAAGCATCATCATCTGGTCACTCGGAAACGAGGCTGGTGACGGTGCAGTTCATGAGGCTGCAGCGGCATGGCTCCGCAGGTATGACCCCACGCGTCCGGTGCAGTACGAGGGGCAGTTGATGCATGACCTTCTTGCACATGCACCGGCCACGGACATTGTCTGTCCCATGTACTCATCCATTGACGAGATTCTGGCTTGGGCAGCCTCGGGCAGAGATTCTCGGCGACCACTGATTCTGTGTGAGTACTCCCACGCAATGGGCAACTCCAACGGATCCCTAGCTGATTACTGGAATGCGTTTGAGTCCACCCACGGTTTGCAGGGTGGGTTTATTTGGGAATGGCTTGATCATGGCCTGCGTAGAACCGACAGCGCTGGTGCAATCCTGCGAGGACCCGATGGTTCAGTCAGCTGGGGGTACGGCGGAGACTTTGGCGATCAGCCCACTGATAACAACTTCATCTGCGATGGCTTGGTCTCTGCTGACCGACAGGCTCACCCGGCTCTAGCCGAGGTGCGACAGGTTGGCCGGCCCGCCAAAGCGGCCTGGGCTCGTTCGCCCTCTGGGTCCTTACGTGTTCAGGTGACGAACGGTCGTTGGTTTTCTGGTCTTGAGGACCTTCGGGCGCGCTGGCAGTTGTTGGCCAATGGCGAAGTTATCGACTCCGGAGCTCTGGAACTGCCGAGGATTTTGCCTCGGGGTTCTGCAGTGGTTCGCGTTGCAGTGTTTGCATCGGTTACAGCAAAACTGCCTCTCGGGACCGAACTGCATCTGAACGTGATTTGGACTCAGGCGGGCAGAACAGCCTGGGCGCCCGCTGGATACGAGGTTGGCCGAGACCAACTCGAATTGTCCGCGAATTCGCATTCCAGGTTCTTACCGAGCGCACAGCCGCAACTTGTTGCTGCACAGCCAAACCGGAGCCGTCGATCCAAGCTGGATGCGTCTGAGCAGGTCCCGTCGGAGCTCGCCCCCACGCCGAGTGCTCACCTCGAGTGGAAGCCAACAATCTTTCGCGCGCTGACAGATAATGACGGCCTGAAGCAGGGTTGGATGCGTGGCCTTGTTGGAGGCCTACATCGGTGGGTAGAGGTGCAAGGAGTTGACCAGTGTGTCTGGAAACCCGACGCTGAACGGACTCGCCAGGTGGGTACCGACACAATATTGACCACCTCCGGAGACCTCATTGCCCCAGGTGTTGCAGAGGCAGTCAAGATCAAACGTCAGGCCAGAGTCCGCAGCGATGGTTGGACACAGCTGTCTGTCGAGTTCAGGCTTCCTGAGGGTCTGCGTGACCCACTCCGAGTGGGCGTGGAACTCGTGCTGCCAGCAACACCTTCGGCCTCGTTAAACGCATCGGCAAAAGACTGGCCGGCTACGTCTTGGGAGAACCTGGAATGGGTTGGAAACGGACCGGGAGAGAACTATTCCGATCGCTCTGCCGCTGTTGGAGTTGGGCATTGGAAGTCAACGGTCACTGAGCAGTACGAGGACTATGCAGTCCCGCAGGAGCACGGTCATCGAGGTGGGTTGCGGTGGCTCGCTCTGTCCCAGGAATCCACTAGTTCGACCACAGCGGGACTACCGCTGAGTGGGCTGCTGATGGTGGCGGAACCGAACCGCCTTCCGGGTTCGCGCAGTCTTCAGTGGCCGGGGTTTGCTGCGAGGCATCACAAGGATTGCGAACTGTGGGCCGCGTTGCATTCAAGTGACCTGTCCGCTGGGCCCGGCCGGGACACCTATGTATACCTTGATGCTGCTCAGCGCGGCTTGGGCACTGCGTCTTGTGGACCCGACACGCTGAGCGCATACCGATTGGGCGCAGGCAAGTACCGGGTTTCAGTCTGGTGCCGCTACTTTGATCCCTCCACGGATGACCAGGAGTTCTTGGTGCGAAACCTCCGAGCGGCTTGGGCCCTGTTGCCCGGCTAGCCCAGCTCCCCGGGTAGCGAAGTTGCCCGGCTAGCGCAGTTGTGCTGCCGCCTCGAGAAGTTCCTCGTGGAAATCCGGGTGGGCAATCTCTGCAAGTGCCACGGCACGCTCATGCACTGTGCGGCCTTTGAGTTCTGCTGCACCGAATTCTGTGATGATTGTGTCGACTTGATGTCGCGGGGTAGTCACCGTCATATGGGGACCTGCAGTGCTCAAGATTCTTGAGGTGCGAACCCCATCGATCATGGTTGAGGAACGCAAGCACAACAGGGATCGGTCATCGTTTTGCAATCCCGCACCTGCAAGAAAATCCTCATGGCCACCCGTCCCGGAGTACTGCCGGCCGTTGATGGTGTCGGCAGCAACTTGGCCGAGCAAGTCCACGGCTGTTGCGCCGTTGATCGAAATAAAGTTGGCGTTATTGGAGATGACGTCAGTGGAGTTCACGATCGCAACAGGAAGAAAGCGAACCTCTTCATTTCCATCGAGCCATGTGTACAACTCTGGAGTACCAGCAGCAAAGGTCGTGACCGAGAATCCCTCAAATTCACCCTTGTTCATGTTCGAGACTTTGCCAGCCTGATGCAGGCGCATCAGCCCGGTAGTGAACATCTCTGAATGCACCCCGTAGCCTCCACCGGGTGCATCGCACAGCTGCGATGCAATCAGCGAGGGGATGGCACCAATGCCAGTCTGCAGCGTTGCTCCATCGTGAATGAATTGCCGGGCATGTGTTGCAATGGCCAAGTCGATCTCATCTGAGGGTGGCTCGGCTAAGTCAACCGGAGCAGCTAGGCTCTCGAAGATCACGTCGATCTCATCAAGGTGTAGCCGGTGAGGATGATCTGGCATGATCCCAAAGGTGCGCGGATAGAGCGGCGAGTGCTCCACAATCAAGAGGCGATCAGGGTCAGCTCCTGCTTGATGAAAGGCATCAATCGTTGCCCCTGCATGGAGCGAGAAGCTGCAGTATCCGTCTGCGTCAGGCGCAGACGCGGCAGTTGCAAGCACCCGCGGATTGAGCGATTCAAGGATCGGGCCGAATCTACGAAAGTCTGCCGGCACATACTGGATGTCAGCTCCTGCATCGCGCAGCATACGCTCGGCAGGGCCAAAGAAACCGCTACGGAAGTGGACGCTGGGTTGCATGAACACTGCGTACAAGTCAGTCAGTAGCGCTCCAGAGACTTGCAGATCAACCCAATCTGTTCGCTCGCCGAGCGCATGCAGGAATGCATTCGGGTGCGCAGGTCCGAGCCCCACTGCTAGATCGTCGGTTGGAGTTAAGAACGCAGCGGCCTCTGATGCCGATTGAACCCGAAGAGCAGCCATGATGAATCCCTAGTTCGTTGTGCCGACCGAGAGTGCGGCGCATTGACCTGAGACCGTAGTACCCGCTGCGGGTGTAGAACATTGCAAATCGAACATGCCGATCCACATGGCAGATCAAACAGTTAGGTAGCGGTCAAATGCAGGAAGTCCAACCAGATTCTGATGGGATGAACTTGGCAACGGTATGGGAGGCAGTGGCCGCCGCTGTTCCGTCTGCGCCTGCACTCATCCACACAACCCTGACTCGGACCTGGGCTGAGTTCGAGGACCGTGCTGCTCGTCTAGCGGCGTACCTCGTGGCTTCGGGCCTTGGTCCGGGGTCGAACCTGGCGCTCTATATGTACAACGGGCCGGAGTACATTGAGTCCACATTCGGTGCCTTTAAGTTGCGGGCCGCCACGCTGAACGTGAACTACCGCTACCTCGAAGACGAACTGCAGTACCTGTTCGAGAATTCTCAGGCAGAAGCGGTTGTGTTTGCAGCGGAGTTTTCGGATCGGCTGAATGCGGTGCGGGCAAGCCTGCCCTTGTTGACAACCTTTGTCTGCGTCGGGGCCACCGAAGAACATAGCGTTCCTGAGTGGGCGAGTGACTACGAAAAAGTGATTGAGCAGACTGCACCAATGCCTGCGATTTCGCGCAGTGGTGATGACCTGTGGCTGCTGTACACCGGCGGAACAACTGGAAACCCCAAGGGTGTCATGTGGCCACACCGCAGTCTGTTGGGAACCGCCAAGACCACCTTTGCTGTTGTCGACTGCCGAATCCCAGAGACTGCAGAGCAGGTTGCGGTTGGCGTTCGGCGCTTTCATGAACGATCCAAGGCGGTGCGCTTTTTGCCCGCTGCTCCACTGATGCACGGCACCTCGGCAATTGCCTCTCTTGCAGTGCTCAGCGTTGGCGGTTGTGTGGTCACTTTGGACTCGCATTCCTTCAACGGCGATGAGTTATGTGAGGCAGTACAGAACAACGCGGTGACTCAACTCACCATTGTTGGAGATGCTTTCGCCAAGCCCATTTTGGCCGCCCTCGAGAAGGCCCAAGCAGCCGGAACGCCCTATGACATCTCTTCTCTCAAAGTCATTCTCTCCTCTGGAGTCATGTGGTCCCAGCAAACCAAGGACCAGATTCTTGAATGGTGTGGGGCGACGTTGGCCGACACCCTTGGATCATCAGAGGGCGTGGGCTTTGCTAACTCGGTGGCGAAGCGAAATCAGCCGGCACAGACAGCGCGCTTTACGCTCGGCGAACATGCCCGCGTGATTGACGATGACGGCCAAGATGTTGTGCCTGGTTCGGGCCAACGTGGCTTGCTCGCTGTAGGTGGTCCGATCCCCATCGGATATTTCCGCGACCCAGTGAAGACTGCTGCAACCTTCCGAAATTTGAACGGTCAGATCTGGTCAGTGCCAGGAGATTTTGCAACAGTCGAGTCTGACGGGACTATCCAACTTCTCGGCCGAGGCTCAGCATGTATCAACACTGCTGGGGAGAAGGTCTACCCAGAAGAGGTTGAAGAAGTCCTCAAGCTGAACTCACTGGTGCGAGACGCGAATGTTGTGGGCATGGCAGATGAGAAGTGGGGACAGTCAGTTCAGGCTGTGGTTTCCTTGCGAGAAGGAGTGCTCGAGGAGGAGTTACCGACACCTGCTGCGCTCATTGAGTTCACCAAGTCGCGCTTGGCGGGCTACAAGTGCCCGAAGCGAGTTCTCATTGTGGGTGAGGTGCTGCGTGGGCCAAATGGTAAGCCTGATTACAAGTGGGCATCAGCAGAACTGCTCGCATCGCTCGCTGACTAGACACGCGGAGCCGACCAACTTGGTTCCACCACTGTGGCTAAAGTCACAGTGGTGTTTCTCTGTCGAGGAACGCCGAGCCCGAGGGGGTCACTGTGAAACGTGCAGTTCTGGTTGTCGCTTGTGTATTGGCGCTCCTAGCTGGGGCTTGCGGGGCCAACGGCAGCAGCTCGGGCAAGGATTCCGAGCCGGTCGGGTCTTCGACCACAGCTGCAAGTGGGGGAAATACAGTTTCCAACGCAAGCTTCGGTGACTTGTCGGGTGACCTGTGCGGGCCTGGAGAATTCAGCGTGAACCCATCTGAAGCCGGACTCGGCACCGACAAGTTGTACATCGGAGTGGCGAACGATCGCTCGGCCGAGATTCGCCCGGGCCTAGACAAAGTTCTGTATGACTCCTCGGTTGCATTCGCAGGATGGTGCAACGATCGTGGTGGAATCGGCGGGCTTCCCATCGAGATTGTCGATATCGACGCTGGGGTGTTCAACGTGGAAGCAGCCATGACCAAAGCCTGTGCTCAGGTGTTTGCCATGGTCGGCGGCGGCCTGGTGCAAGATGCCTTGGAGTTCTCTGGGAAAGCCGGGAGCGATTTCCACCAGTGCGGCATGATCGACATTCCGGGTTTTGCAGTCTCGGTCGAGAAAGCAGATTCAAACGGTCAAGTTCAGCCCGTCCCTAACCCTGGTAGGACTGCTGCAAGTACTTGGTTTCAGGATTTCACCAAGCTCTACCCCGAAGCCGCAGCAAACTGGGCTGTGGTTTGGGGAGAACTTCCCTCTCTTCAGGTAGTCAAGGTGAAGTACGCCGATGCGGCGGCGACGGTTGAGGGGATGAAAAATGTTGGTGAAATTGTCTACCCGCCCGCTGGTGTGACGGACTGGACTCCCTATGTGCAGCGGGTGATTGGTACGGGCGCGAAGGCGATGACGTTTGTTGGCGAAGTCGACAATCTGGACAGCTTCTTGGTCAAGGCTCGCGAGCAGGGCTGGACAGGCACCCCGTTGCTCGAGACCAACATGTATGACCAGAAGCTGCTCGATGGTGCGGGCGCTGCTGCGGAGGGTTCGGTAGTGCGAATGGGTCTGCATTCGCTTGAGGAGGCAGACAAGTGGCCGGCCATTGCGCAGTACATCGATATGAACAAGAAGTATCAGCCAGGCGGAGAGATGGGTGCGCTCGGGATTCAGAGTCTTTCGGCTTGGCTCTTGTTTACGACTGCGGCAAATGAATGCGGAGCCAAGAACAAAGGTGTGCTTGACCGAACCTGCATTCTGGAAAAGGCCGCTGCCGTTGAGGATTGGACGGGAGGAGGACTGCACTCACCACAAAATCCCGGTAGCAGTGCTGAGGCCGCGGCGAGTTCGTGCAACATGTTGTTGATCGTCAAGGGGGGCAAGTTCACTCGGCTCTACCCCAAGCTCGGCGGTACAGGCGATGATGTGGATGGATTCCATTGCCCCAAAGACGGCGTGGTTGCCGTTACCGGCGATGTTGGCGAAGGCAAAGTCGACCCTGATCGGCCAATCTGAATCCCCACTGAGCTAGAAGCAGCCACCGGCGAACCTGGTCTGAGTTTGTTGTTATCGATCGGGAGGAGAACTACGCGTGAGCGTTGTCTGCAGTGCCCATCCAGCCGCGTACGGCGCTTTCAAGCTCAGAGATTCGCGCTGGCAGTAGGTCAAGGGTTACCGGTCCAGACAGGTGAGACCCTTGAGCAGTGTCACAACCGAATTCAGCGAGCCGAGCCAGAGTTGCCGGGTCGCCCACACCGTCGGCGCAGACGCTCAAGCCCAGCTCGTGAGAGAGCTCAATAGTGGACCGCACAATCGCTGCGTCGGCAGGAACACTCGAGATCGTGCTGACGTAGCTCCGGTCGATCTTCAGACCCACCACCGGCAAATGCTGCATGGTTGCAAGCGAGGTGTAACCCGTTCCGAAGTCATCAACCACAAACCTCAGGCCGAGCTCAGAGAGCTGCATGAGCACGTCTTGGGAGCGCCCAGGGTCATCCATTAGTTCCGTCTCACTAACCTCAACCTCTACAAGGTCCGGGAGGAGTTCACCAGAACGAATCAAGGTCTGAACGAAGCTAAAGAGATCGGGGTCGAAGAGATTCCTGAAGGACAAATTAGTCGTGATGATCAGCGGAGTCTCATGCGAATTGAGGGGGGAGCCAACTCGCCCAGAAATGGTCGTTGCTGTTCTCGCAGCTTCCCCGAGGATCCACCTAGTCAGCGGCTGAATCAGGCCTGACTGCTCGGCCATCTCCAAGAAGTCTGTCGGCATGTCGGAGGAGTCTTTCCCTCGCTGCCAGTGAAGGACCGCCTCGAGCTTGATGACGCGGCCGGAGCGCAGGTCAATCTGCGGCACGTAGCGAAGTTCCAGATCATTATTCGCCAGGCTCTGCCGGAGTTCGCTCAGCAGCGCAAGCCTTCGGATGGAACTGGGCTCGGCTGTTCGGCGAAATACGGAGTAATCGGCTGAACTTTGCTGATCTAAGGAGCGCTTCTTGTGCTCTTGCAACGCAAAGCTGGCGTTGCGGAGCATCATCCGCCAATCCTCTGCGTCGCCGGGAGCGAGAGCTACGCCAATGCTGGCCTCGCAATGAATGATGTGGCCAGAAATGTCGAAGGGTCGAGCGAGGCAACTACTCGCAGCAGACGCGCGCTCAAGTGCTTCGGCTTCGCTCGAACACGGCAGGGTGAGCACGCCGAACTGCCCACCGCCAAGGCGAGATACGATCGCGGCGCCTCGCACTTCTTGGACAAGTCTGCGTCCAAGATCAACGAGGAGCTGATCGCCGAAATTCAGCCCGAATGATTCGTTCACTTCGCGAAGTTTGTCCACGTCGATCAGAATGAGTGCAACAGGTGCGGAAATGACAGCCGAGTCGCTAGCTGCTGCAAGTCGCTCCTCAAGGAGCGTTCGGTTCGGCAGGCCAGTGAGTGCATCGTGAGAGGCTTGTCGGCGGAGTCGATCCTCCACTGCAACCGTTCCGGTGACGTCATCGACTGTCATGCCGATGCTGCCGTCGCTCAAACGGTCAACTCGCAGGTCGAGGAACGTGCCGGGAACCTCTGAGAATGCGAGTCGCTCAGCGGTCATCGACGCACCCGTGTGATACACGTTGAACAGGGCAGATCGAATGAGTTGTGCGGAGGGCTCAGCGAATACCATGTCTATGGTGGTTCCGTCTACGCATGCAGGCTCAATGTCGAGCATCCGTTGAGCAGCGGGGTTGGCGGCTCGAATCGTGAGCGAAGTCGGGTCTGCCGGGTCGATGAATTCAAGAACTAAACAGCCGGAAGGGTCGTTCTGAACGAGCTCGGCAAACCTGCTGAGTGCAGTGCGATCAGACTCACCATTGGTGACATCGACCAAGGATCCTTGTAAGCAGGAAGTGGCTGAGCTCAACCCTGGTTCGCCGGTGAAGTTTGAAATCCGAACCAGCACTCTGTTCCATGAGCCATGAGCGGAACGGAACCGCACAGATGCTTCGCTGCTGTTGTGTGTGGCTGGCCGTGAGGTTGCATCGATGGGAATCGGACGAACCGGTGCCTCTGTGGATACGGGTGATCCAACCGTCAGGTCAATAACTGATCTCAAACCGGCGGCGTGATTCGGTGCGAGGTTCGTGGCCGCCGAGGGGATGGTGGTGCCGGGTATGGGCTGAGGCCGATTAAGCAGGTTCTGCTCACTGCAAACAGGTAGTAGAGCAGCGAAGGCTTCGAGGTCATCGGGGTGCACCATGCCGCGAAGAATGCCTGGATTGAGAAATACCTCTGGATCCCAGCCGAAGACATGTCGCATCGAGCGCGAGAGGTGAAAGCTGTCGGACCCCTCCTCAACCTGTTGAAAGAGCACAACTCCTGAGGCTGCTAGCGCAGCGTCATACGAATCGCGCGTGCGTTCTAGAGCTTCTGTCTGTTGTTGTAACAGCGCAGCTGCAGCAGCAGCGGCAGCGTCGATCGCTGCCGAGCGCGCCGCAAGTTCCCCTGCAGCGAACTGCTCAAGTTGTTCTGCCCGGCGGCGTGCTTTTCGTCTCACGAAGCGGATCCTTGCGTGTTTCTGTGACCGGAAAAGCCACTGAGAGTGGCAATGTTAGAACTTCGGTATCACTGATGCGCGGATGCCACTGCAGAGAATTCACGTAGCTGACTACTGACTACTCTCTAGTCGATGAACGAAATGCAATCTGGTACTCAGACCGATCGGTTAACAGGCGATCGGTTAGCAGTGAGTGGTTTAGCGTGAGCGACCCCGCGGTCTACTGCGATGGGCGTGGCTGGGCTTGCAC
>Ga0194051_1000415_pt1 | contig 24409 bp, 20 predicted proteins | sample SepL2320m_MetaG_FD_161275 | JGI IMG/M metagenome (GOLD analysis project Ga0194051, IMG submission 161275) | Anoxic zone freshwater microbial communities from boreal shield lake in IISD Experimental Lakes Area, Ontario, Canada - Sep2016-L239-20m | ecosystem: Environmental > Aquatic > Freshwater >... | reverse complement strand
CCTCAAGGCCCTCCCCAAGCCCACGCTGAGCGGCCCAGCCCACCCCTTTGCCGACGACGACAAGTGGCGGTGATATCTCTGACACAGAGGCAATGATTTTTTTACGCGAAGAATAGGCTCTGATGACCGACGAATCGACCAATTTATTTGATGATTTTTGTGCTCGCGGGCTGGTGCACCAATCGACCGATGCCCTATTGCTACGGCAGTGGTTGGCGACGCCCGGCCGCCGCGTCTACGCGGGCTTTGATCCAACGGCCGCGAGCCTGCATGTGGGCCATTTGGTGGCGATCGTGCTCCTACGTCGGGTGGCTCATGCGGGACACGAACCAGTGGCCTTGGTGGGAGGTGCCACCGGCATGATCGGCGACCCCAGTGGCCGCAGCGAGGAACGAAACCTACTCTCTCATGAGCAGCTTGCCAGCAATATCGCCGGAGTGGAGCGACAGATTCGCACGCTGTTGGCAGCCCCTAACCTGACAGCCGCCCGCTCTCAACGTGCCGCCCCCGCAACACGAGTGCATGTTGTCAATAATGCCGAGTGGATGCGGGGCGTGGGCTACCTCGAGTTTCTTCGCGATGTCGGCAAGCATGTGCCGCTCTCGCAAATGCTGGGCAAGGACTCGGTCAAGAGCCGGCTGGAGCGGGCCGACGGGGGTCTCTCCTACACCGAGTTTAGCTACATGCTTTTGCAAGCGTGGGACTTTGTTCATCTCTCAGACTCGCTCGACTGCCGTGTGCAGATCGGCGGCAGCGATCAATGGGGCAACATCACCGCCGGCATCGAACTCGGCCGCCGATTGCGGGCCCGCGACCTTCACGCAATCACCTGCCCCTTGCTGACAAAGTCGGACGGTACGAAGATGGGCAAAACCGCCTCTGGAGCAATCTGGCTCGACCCAAAAGCGACGAGCCCTTACCGCTTCTACCAATACTGGATCAACCTTGAAGATGCCGACGCCGGTCGCTGCTTAACGCGTCTGACAGAATTACCTCTCGATGAATCACAGGCTCTGGATAGATTGCGCGCGACAAACCCTGCCGCCCGCGACACCCAAAAGCGGCTGGCTGAAGAGCTGACGCATCTGGTGCATGGGTCGCAAGGACTGGCCGCTGCCCAGCAGGCCACAGCGATTTTCTTTGGCGCCACCATCGAGAATCTGGACGACTCGCTGCTGAGTGATATTTTTGCCGATGTTCCAAGCCGAGAGTTTTCCCGCACGCTGCTCGACGGCGATGGGTTCTCGTTGATTGAGGCCCTTGAAGCGACCGGCCTGGCCGCCAATCGCTCGGTCGCTCGTCGGACGATCGAGCAAGGGGGCGCTTCGGTCAACAACCGTAAGATTTTAGATTCGTCCCATCGGCTCACTCCCCGCGATCTAGCCGGTGCCTCCACGCTTGTGCTCCGCATGGGTAAAAAATCATATGCTCTGGCCCGATTTGTCGGGGCCGCAAACGTCCGCCCATAGCTGCCTTTGCCTCGTCAGGCCTGCCTTCTGCCCTTGACTTTGCATCGTCTCTTTTTCTATTGCTTTTGTAGAGGAGACTTTTCATGCGCGCGCTATCCTTTCTCTTAGCCCCACTTGCGCTGCTTGCTGGCCTGTGCGTTGGACAGGCGGCAGAGCCTATGACTGCTTTAGGAAACGGTTCGCGAGTGACATCGCTTGAGAATCGGCTCTCCAAGGGGCTCAAGGCCCGCCAGCCGCAAGAGTTTCAATTTCTTAAGTCGGTCGTTGCATCCGTTCACGGAGGTCGACTGCCTCAAAAACTGGTCGACTCTACATTCCTCTGGGCGGTTAACCGCACGCAGAAATATCCATTTCCAGTCTTTGAACGGGCACTCCGTCTGCAAGCCAGCCGCCTGGGTGTCACTTTCTAGGCCAGGCACTCCCTCGCAATTGAAGGGAAGGGTCACTTCACTGGGCCTCGCGCGTCAAGTGAATCACTGCATAATGGCTATTGGTATGCAGCACAGGGAACGGTAGCGGCAGGGGCTCCTTCGCGTTCGCTGCCAGCCCATGCACGGCAGGTATGGCCAGCGCATCGAGCGGCACAATGGCGTAGGCTGCCTCATAGCGGTCGGCCACTAATCGCAAGCGATCCTCACCGAGCGTTGCTGTGCTGCGTTCCAGATCGACAAGCGTGCCGGTGCGAGAAAAACAGTCGACTATTCTGGCCCGCCACATGACCAGCGAACGTGCATCTTGCGGTATATTTTTCCACGCTACAACTTCGCTTCGGCCTGTTCGCCACGTAAAGCTCGCAGCCCCACGGGGCGTGATGAAGCAGGCATCGGCGGGCGTATTGTCGCGGATCCATTCACAAATCTCTCGCCACGGCTGAGCCTGCACTTTGGTATCACTGCGAGCCGCGAGGTTTGTTCGCCCAAGCAGCGGCCAGTGGCGGCTTTCATTGGCACTATCGATCGCCAGCAGACAGACAAGACTTGCCAGAGCCAGTCGCCGCCAGCCTACCTGTGCGGCATCTCCTTGAGAGTTTGTCGCAACGGCCGCTGCTGTCGTGGCCAGTGCCAACGGCACGAGTCCATCAGCCAAGCGAAACCAGTAAAATTGCAGCAGTCCATACACCGTGGTCGGCGCGAGCGGTTCTGCCAGTGAAACGAGGCATCCGACAAGCGAAATGACCAGTGACGCAGCAACAAACCCCATCCAGCGGGCCCATGCCGGATCGGTTTTGGTACTCGACTCCTTTACTGAAGGCATGTGCGATTTTTGCGTGAGCGATAAAACAGCCAAAAGCGAGATCCATAAAAGGATCGCCAACACATGCCTAGCCACAAATCCATCGGCAAACGTCCGTAAGAGTAAGTGGTGCGGTAACCGCTCGACAACATAAATCACTGTTGCAGCCGCGCGGGTTTCGGCATCAGCCCCAGCCGAGAGCAGCAAAGCCGGCACAACGCCAACAGCGGCCAGTGCCGTCCCAGCCACAAGCATGGCCCTCTCTCCCAGCAACGATCGCCGGTGGTCCACACTGCCAGATCGCCGCGACAAGGGAATCGCGCTGGCTTCCAGCAGCAGGGCAATCCCACCCCAGCCACCCACAATCGGATGCACTGCCGTGGCAGCCCCCAGTGATAGCCACGCGCTCGAGAGTCGTCCCATCGCAATCTCACCGAGAGCCCAAAAGAGCAAGGCCCAGGCAAAGACTTTTGCTTCGCAGCCGCCAATCACCCACTCGCCAGCAGCGGTTGAATGTCGTAGCGCCAGTGAAAAGAGCGCTGCCGCCAACAGACGTGCAGTCGTGTGAGTCAACAGCGGCCGCACAGCATGGCAAAATCCGATTGCCAGTGAGAGCCAGCCGATCCAGCGGCCTAGCCAGGCGGCCATGTCTAGTGGGAGTCTCGCAGCCAACGGCCCAATCAGCCCGTAGAAGACGCCGTGTGCGTCTGGTGTTTCCAGAAAAAAATCGCCAACGCACCAAGTGGGATCAAAAAAATGCCTCGCTTTGGTGAGATAGTGGGCTTCGTTTGAGTCGGGCGTCGGCCACGCGCCCGCAGCGGCAAAGATCAGCATCACGCAACCGACTTCGGCAGCAGCCCGCCCGATGCTTACCACAGTCTTCATTTCGTTCTCACTCTTGTTTTGAACCGGCATGGCGAACATCTATGTAGAACCTGAGGTTTTCTCTATTCTGCTTCTCACCGTTTAGAACTCTTGTCACTTGCCACGCTTCACGACTAGCGGGCGTCAAGCGAAATTCCGTCGGCACTCACTTGAGAAGGATACCTGAAAAAATGACCTCTCACGCACCACCTCCGTCGACCGGCCAAGCACCCTCTCGCAGCACCTTGCTGCGGCAATGCCTGGCCGGGGGCACGATTGCGATTCCCGGCACCCCGATTGCACTGGTCGCAAAGCTGGCCGAGCAGCAGGGCTTCGAGGCAATTTATCTTTCCGGGGCCGCACTCTCCGCCGGCCTGCTCGGCGTGCCAGACATCGGCATCGTGACGCTCGAGCAACTCATTGAACACACCCGCGTATTAGCGGGTGCTGTTCAGATTCCATTGATTGTCGATGCCGACACAGGCTTCGGTGGCCCGCGTGAAGTGAGTGACTGCGTACGGGCGCTCGAGGAGGCGGGTGCGGCGGGCATTCAGCTCGAGGATCAGCGTCGAGACAAACGCTGCGGCCACCTGCCGGGCAAAGAGATTATTGACTCGTCGAGCATGTGTGAAAAAATTGCCGCTGCCGTGGCCGCCCGCCGCGATCCTGCCACCGTCATTATCGCCAGGAGCGACTCCCGTGGCGTGAGCAATCTTGACGACTGCCTGCAGAGATTGCATGCCTACCGAGCAGCCGGTGCCGACTGGCTCTTTCCCGAAGCACTCGTCACTCGGGATGAGTTTGCTCTTGTTGGTCGCGAGTTTTCCACTCCCGTGGCAACGCCCCTGATCGCCAACATGACGGAGTTTGGTGTCAGTCCGCTCTTACGACTCGACGATCTGGCCGATATGGGATTTGCTGCAGTGCTTTATCCGGTCACATTACTGCGAATCGCCATGAAGGCTCTTGAGGCTGGATTGGCCGTGATTGCCGACGAGGGTTCGCAGGAGAGTTTGCTCGATTTGATGCAGTCGCGCGAGGAGCTTTACGATCTTCTCGGCTACGATCCGCAGCATCCAGAAGCCCGCCGTCCACCCAGTTTTGAGCGTTCCCGCTGATGCCACCTCCATGAGAGACACGCATGAATTGCGCGTGTTGAATCTACCTACTCATTCGCCTCTCCATTTTTTCCGACACCCTGGCAGACTCATTTCCCATGCACTCCTCATCTGAAAAGTCTGCGGCTTCGGTGACTGCCGCCGGAAAAGACATTCCCGATTTTTCCAAAGGGCTGGCTGGCATTGTGGCTGGTCGCACAGCAATCTGTTCGCTCGACGGCAATCTGCGTTACCGTGGCTATTCAATCGAATCGCTAGCAACGAATGGCGACTTTGAGGAGGTGGCCTATCTGCTGCTGTATGGGGAATTGCCATCAACGACTGAGCACCGGGGATTTTGCCAACGGATTGCTGCGGCGGCGTCATCCCTCGACCCTGCTGTCACCGCTGCCCTTGCAGAGTTGGCTCGTCGGTCGCCCTCGGCCTCCCCAATGGATGCCCTGCGCACGGGCGTCAGCATACTGGGGCAGATCGAACTTGATCAGACGCCCGGCTCACGAGAATCGCTGCTGGCTCAAGCGGAATGCTTGCTCGGTCAGGTGCCGGCAATGCTGGTGGCCTGGATCGATCTCTCGGCTGGTCGCGCGATCGCCCCCTGGCCTGTTGGAACCATTGCCTCGTCCCTTCTGGAAAGACTCACCGGCCGCGTGCCTTCTGCCAATGGAGTGGCGGCCTTCGGATCGACGCTCGTATTTTATGCCGAGCATGAATTCAATGCCTCGACATTTGCGGCCCGCACGGTGGTTTCTACTGGCTCCGACATGCACTCCGGAATCACTGCCGCTATCGGCGCGCTGAAGGGCCCACTGCACGGCGGCGCTAACGAACAGGTGCTTGAGCAACTGACGCAGATCGCCTCGACGGACAGGGCCGAGGCCTGGGTCAGCGAGCAATTGGCCGCCAAGCACGTCGTGATGGGATTTGGGCATCGCGTCTATAAAGATGGCGATGTGCGTGCGACCTTACTGGGGAAAATGTGCCGCACGATGGTGCGAGGCACTTCTGGCGAAGAACTGGAGCGACTTGCCGAGCGCGTCGAGCAGATTATGCTGGAACGCAAAAAACTCAAGCCCAATCTGGATTGGCCCGCCGCTCGGGTCTACCACGCCCTGGGCCTCCCTGTTCGCGTTTTTACGCCCATCTTTGTCGTGGCCAGAATGAGCGGTTGGGCGGCCCACATCATCGAGCAGATAGGCGACAACCGGCTGATTCGGCCGATGTCGCTCTATTGCGGCCCGGCTCCACGGGAGTATCGGCGGCCTTAGCGTCCGGAGTTAGAGGCCACCGAATCGCAGCTACACTCACTGGCCTGCGGGCCTAGGGGATACTGACGGCCTGGTCCACAGCGGTCGCAGACGGTGTCACAGACACTTTACCGCTGGCCTGTGAACTCTCAGCGGATTCTTTTTTTGCCGCCTCGACAATTGCCTGCACGGTGATGCTAGGCACAGCGCCCTCTCCTAAGTCGGTCGTGATCTTAAGCTGTCGTTCGACTTTGCCTAGGGCGTCACTTGCTTGAAAGGTCACCGGCAGAATGTGCACTGCCGCAGAGGTCTCCTTGGTGACGCATGTAAAGCACTCGTCCGAGCACACCACGCCCGTGACGCAAAATGGTCGGTTGGCTCGCACGACGATATTTTTTGTCGCTCTGCCGCCCGGTTGCACCGTACCCAAAGCCAGCAACTGCGGACTGACGGTCACCTCTGCCACGATGCGGCCTTCGACATCCATGGGGATTTGCGCAGCCCGGGGATCGTCGGTGACAAGAATTAATTGTCCTTTGACATAACCTGCTGGTGTTTCTGGCCGCAGTTTAAGAGTCAGATCATAGGCCGACTGGGTTGCAGAGTGCGTAGGCTTTGAAAGTTGTACTTCGAAGTTTGCATTGGCACTGCGCACATCTTTAATCTCCCACGGAGTGCTGCCGACATGCGTGATCCGCACGCTCCGCTCGGTCCCCTTGCCGAGATCCACATTGCCCAGATCTACAAACGGTGGATCAAATGTCACATCACCGCGAATATTACCCGCCACTCGAAGTTGGACTTCTGCATAGTAGGGCTTGTCGATCGTTACGGTCAGCGTGGCACCGTGCTGCCCCAGAAATGTGCGCGTATTAAATGTGGCAACGACCTCACCTGTCTCGTGTGTCTTAAGATTGTTTTTGGTCACTACAGGCGAGGTGCAACCACAACTGGTGCGGACGCCGACGACATGGAGTTCTTCCTTGTAGATGTTCCGAAAAGTAAAGTGGAACTCCGTCTTTGAGCCACGGGCCACCGTGCCAAAGTTATGGCTCGTCACCGAAAACATCTTGGTGGCCCACTCCTGCGCGACAACTTCATGGGGCGACAACGCGTTGCCAAGAGTCGCTAGAAGAAAAATTCCCAGCAAAGACTTTTTCAGTCCGCAGAGAAGCACCTCTATAGAGGAGATGGAGTGCATGGGAGCAACACCCGAGGGGAGTTGATCGGCCAAGGGAACATCTTGAACAGATCGCGACAACCTAAAGAATACGGGTGGCATAGATATAGCGTCAACTGTTGAGAAAAGTGCGAATCGGAATCGGGAACCATTCCCGTCTTCTAGCAAGTATCTCACTCCGCTTCGGGCCGGGCCGAGCTTTAACCAGTTTTTTTGGCTTTCATTCCGGTTGCATTCCGGCACGACCGACACAAGCCGTGAGGTTTTCTGGACTGGCAAGATCTACCGAAAACGCCATTTTAAGATGCTGTTTGGCTTTGTCCGCTGGACGGCGTAGACTTAATCGCTTCAAGGATGACGAGTAAAAGCCTGACGCCCAATCAGGTTTTTGCCATTTTCAGCGTTTTTATTACGGAGTTTTCTCGAATTGGGGGCGTACCGGTTTCGACCGGATGGCTAGAGGTTCAGATTGCGTGTCGTGGTTGGTCGGCTGGCCACGTTAAAAGTCGACCAAGCTTCAATTGCCGAAGCTCGTTTCTCCCTGGCTGCTTAACTAAGCAACCCCGAGCGATGGCCCCAGTCGGAAGGGCCTCCCAATCGGTCGCCAAATCCGACTCGCCCCGTTCCACCGCCGAGTACGGGCGGGGCTAAAAAAGTTCTTGGCTGGTTGGCGACGAACCCTGACGGCCGGGGTCGCGTCTACGAGATTTAAATTGACCGAATACACACGTAGACGTTTGTGCTGAAACATCACGGGACGCGGGTTCGACTCCCGCCGCCTCCATTGTACGCGTCCACGGCCATCCATGGCCCGTGGCCGCTTGGGATCTGGCCATCCATGGCCCGTGGCCGCTTGGGATCCGGCCATCCATGGCCCGTGGCCGCACGCGGGCACGGCTATCTTTTGCCCATGGCCCGGGTTTGCTTGACTTGTTCGCTGCATCGAACGATATAAAATGCGAGGGCTTATCACCCGTGTACGCTTTTTGAGTAGTGAACTTCATTCCCCCAAATATCTTCACGAGATTTTTAATCGCAATGCAATGCAATATCGATAAACGTGGTCGGGCCCTGAGAACGACCATGGGTAGCATCACATCTTTCATCGGAATTGGGTTGCTGGCCACTGCCTACCTAGCTGGCCTGCCAGGCTGGACGCTGGGTGCCGGCTGGCCTTTTTGGACTGGCGTTGTTTGCGTTCTGAGTGGAGGCTTTATGATCTTTGAAGGCCTGAACGGTTGGTGTGCCGTCCGCGCTATGGGATTTAAGACGCCTATCTGATTCCATTCTCTAACGACGGGCCTTGGGCCGCTTCTGAAGTGATCTCTCTACAACGTTCAGCATTTATTGAACGCTCAGCATTTATTTTTTAACCCCACAGCGAGCGGTCCATGAATGCTTTGAGATGTGCCAGACAGCCACTCGCCAGACAACCAAAGAATAAAACTCGGATGAACCACTGGCATCAGCGCAGCTCGACAACACTGGGTTGCCGAGGAGGACTGCTTTTGGTGTTGCTGTCTGGCTCCTCTCTATTCGGCAGCAAAGACCTAGTGCTCGCCGAGGATAGTGCCGTCGCAACGGCACTCGCCCCAGCAGAAGCCGAGGCTGAGAAGAAAACTGTTCTGGCTAAAAAAATGGCCGAACTGCTTCGGGAAGTGCAGGCTCCGGAGGGCTTTAGGGCCACGATTTTTGCCACGCCGGCAGAGGCCAATTATCCGGTTTTTGTTGCAGCCACAGCCGATGGCACGCTTTTTGTGTCGAGCGACGGTAACGGTTCGCTAGGCCGCGATCCACACCGTGGTCGAGTCGTGCGACTGCGCGACACAGACAATGACGGTCACGCCGACCAAGTCAAAGAGTTTGTTGCTGATCTGGATAGTCCGCGTGGCCTCATCTGGGTGGACAATTCACTGCTTGTGCTGCATCCGCCGCATGTGACCGCGTTCGCTGACACCGACAACGATGGTGTTGCCGACACGCGCACGCCACTCATCCGTGGCATCGCCTTTGATTATTCGCAGCGACCAGCCGATCACACATCCAACGGCCTAGCCCTGGGACCAGACGGCTGGATCTATGCCGCGATTGGTGACTTCGGCTTCATGAATGCAGCCGGGAGCGATGGTCGACAATTGCAACTGCGCGGCGGCGGGATCGTGCGGTTTCGGCCCGATGGCTCAGGACTCAGCCTTTTTTCGCGTGGCACCCGCAACATTTTGGAAGCCGCTGTGAGTCCGCTGCTCGACATGATCGCCCGCGACAACACCAATGATGGAGGCGGATGGGATGTGCGATTGCACGCCTTAACGGGGCTGGAAGATCACGGCTATCCACGCCGCTACATGCACTTCCCCACTGAGATCATCGCACCGCTGGCCGACTACGGCGGTGGCTCAGGCACTGGCGCCTGTTGGATCGATGAGCCGTGGATGCCTGCCAAATGGAACAACTCACCATTCACGTGCGACTGGGGGGCGGGCAAGATTTTTCAGCATCCGCTGACTGTCAAGGGTGCCAGCTACGAGGCCGGACAGAATGTTTTCCTGGGTCTGACGCGGGCCACCGATCTGGATGTCGATGCACAAGGGCATCTTTATGCCGCGAGTTGGCGAGGCGGCAACTTTAAATGGGAGGGCCCTGAGATCGGCTTCGTTGCCTGCCTGACTCCCGAGGGAGCGACTGTCACTCTCGCGCCCGACTTTGAGAAAGCGTCGGCAGATGAGCTGCTCTTACTGCTGGCCGGGCCGAGCCATCGACTGCGATTGGAATCGCAGCGGGCCCTCGTGCGGCGGCAGATGGTCGCAGGCATTGCCGACAAATTACAAATGCTTTCGGCCGACGCCAATGCGGCGATGGCGTGCCGCGTAGCTGGCCTTTTTACGCTGGCCCTTGGGCAAAAAGCAGATGCCATTCAAGCGATTGAGACGCTCGCGGCTGATCCAACCCTTGCTGCCTGGGCTGTGCGGGCCATTGGCGACATGGCTGCCGAGGGAATTGCTGTACCTCGCGATTCTCTCCGACTCGCTTTGACTGCTGCCGATGCCCGCACACGTAAAGAGGCCATCGTGGCCCTCGCCCGAACACACGATGGGTTGGAGGCTGTGTTTCTTCTGCCGCTGGCTGCCGACAGCGACCCAATCGTGTCGCATACAGCCATCGAGGCCCTTGTCGAAATTGCCAAGTCTGGCTCAACGGCCGAACCGCATGTGATTGCCGCCTGCACATCCGTACTGGATGCTCCAGAGACATTACCCATCATCCATCATGCAGCCAGCCGCGTTCTCGGTGAACTCCACACAGACGCTGCAGTCGAAACTGTCATCGCCGGACTCACCGCTGCCAGCGATCCTGCTCGTCGCGCCGACCTAGTGTGGGCCGCCGCTCGTCAGTTTCGCCGCGAGGCAGCTTGGAAAGGGGACAGTTGGGGCACCCGCCCCGACACGCGAGGCCCGTATTATGCTGCCGAGGAGTGGGACGCTTCGGCTCGCCTGCTGCCTTCGCTTGTGGCAGCCATGCAAAACGCTCGCGGCGAAGAATTGCCTGCACTCGACCGCACGCTTGGCTTGCACCGCATCAAAGCCGAGCAAATAGTCCCTGCACTTTTGGCCCGGGCAGCCAGTGAGCCAGCGGCTCAACTGGCAATCGTCACCTTTCTGGATTTGGATGGTTCACCACCTCGCGACGACGTGCTAACCACACTGCAAACCGTCGCCGAGAGGAGTGATCTCCGAGCAACCGATCGACTCGCAGCGATTCGCGTTCTAGCCCGATCCCAATCGCCTCAGGTCGTGAGTCCACTGATCAACGCCGTCGTCTCACTGGAAACAGCGGAACTACCGCCGGAGACTCTCTTCGCTGCGAGACGGTCTGCCTGCGATCGCGTCGCCCTTGCCAGCGATATCAACGCGATTTGCTCGCAAGCCACCGCCTCTCCCGGCCACGCCGCACTTGTTGACGAAATCCTGCTGACTGTTACTGGATCAGGCAATGCCAAGAGTGGCGTGCGGGGGGATGCCGCAACGCGTCTCCTCACCGATTGGACCAATGATCCAGCCCGTCGATTGGCGATCATCTCTGCTAGCGTCCGCTCCAAGTCCACAGCGATGGCCAATGCAATCGTGGCGGCTGCCGATCAAAATGAAGATCAGGGGCTCAGAGAAAAGGCTGCCACTGCTCTGACGTCGTTAGGGATCGATGCCGCAAAAGTGCGTGAGATTGCCGCTGACACGGGACCAAAGCTAGGCGAACGAAAGCCTGACGAGGTGCTGCGATTGATTGAGGAGCGACGTGGCGATCGCACTGTTGGAGCCGAGCTCTTTGCGACAAAGAAGTGCAATGCCTGCCATGCCGTTGGCGTCAACAGTGCTGGCCTCGGTCCTTCCTTGGCAAATGCAGCCGGCATCTACAACCGCCGGCAGTTGGCCGAGAGTGTGCTACTACCCAACAAATCGATTGCGCAGGGCTTTGCTACAACGGCAGTCGTGCTTGATGACGGCCGACAGTTTGTCGGCTTTGTGACCAGCGAGGCGGCCGAGGTAATCGTGCTGCGGGATGCCCAGGGAGTGGAACACCGAATTAACAAACCGACGATTGGAGATCGACAAAAACTTCCTACAAGCATCATGCCGGAGGGCCTTGTTGCCGATCTGACCGTCGCACAGTTTGCCAGTTTGATCGACTACATCGAAGGGGTCGGAAAGTAGCTATCGCAAACGCTCCTGCGGAAAACAAGTTGCGATTGTTGGTGCTGCCTAAAAAAGATTCGCCGGTGAGCTTTTTTATTTGGTTTCTTCTGCAGCCGGATCGAATACCACTGCGACGGTCGTCGAATTGCCGAATGTGGTGAAATCCTTAAATGTCCAGACAACTTTCTTGTCGGGGCTGACTTCGATAATCTGCGGGTTTTCGGCACCAGCATGGCAGTTGATCAAGAGCGTGTTGCCGTTGGGCTGGCGGCTGACCTGCGTGACCCAAGCCAGCGTGATTCCCGGCAGATCGTTCTGCTCGATCTTCCAAACAATCTCCTTCTGCGGCGTCACTTCCAGCACGCTGTGACCGTTGCCGGTGCCAATCAGCGTATTGCCGTTGGCAAGGCGGACAGCGGAATAGGCTTGATTTCCAAATCCCTTGGGCCCGTGATCACCATTGGTCGTAGGGGCCTTGCCAAAGAGCGGCACATCAAACTCCCAGATCAGCTTGCCGTCGGCCTCGTACTCGCGGATCACACCGTCCTTCTCGTGAGCCACTAGATAGGTGCCGGCCGCGGTCTTACGCGCGTTACGCGTATCGGAGTGTGCCGAGGGATTTTTGACGGTGAGCTTGATTTCCTTGCGAATCGTACCGTCGCGATTGACCTCCAGAATCCGCGCAGGCCCAGACTCGACAATCATCGTGGCGCCATCGGGAAGCCGCTGAAAGGCATGCACTTCTATTGGCCGCTTCGCATTCTCACCCTGCTTTGCGTCGTATTCCCAGACTTTCTGTCGATCCTTATCGAGCTCGATGATCCGTGTCCAACCGTCCTGCATGAGCAGATGGCCGTTGGGCAGCAGGTGCAGATCGTGAATCGCACCGTTGGCTCGTTTCCACTCCACCGTGCCATCCGCGGCAATGGCGGCGAGCGTTCGCTTGGAGTCGTCGGCCGCGATGACTCGACGAGCAGCGCCGGTTTGAGTTGCCGTGGCAACTTCCGCTGCACCGACACAAGCTCCTCCCGTCAATCCAACGGCACACGACAGAACTCCACCGGCGATAAGAACAAGCACACTCTTTTTAAAACAGAGGGTCATACTGGCACCTTCTTTATGGAAAGAATCGTTACAAAGAATCGTGTTAAGGAATGAAGCACTCAGCCCGATTGCCTTCCGACTGCACAATGCCGTTTTTTTACCGGCTCCAATCGGCTCGTGGCTGATCATGGATTCGCGGCAGATTGTTTGCTCCAAGGCTCAGCAATTGCAAGCGGGCCGATTCAACTCCGCTGCCTGCATGATGCTCGATCGCCAAATCAAATTGCACGCTCGCATGGGCGGCCAATGGCACAACCCGCCCCTGCGACTCCTCAAACGAACGCGGGTTGGGGAAATTTGTACCCGGCTCGAATCCAGTTACATACCCGTCGGCCAGTCCGGCTTGATTTTTCCAAAGCGAAAAGTACGGCAGGGTATCGCCCCGCCACGCAAGCGTGGCGGCATTGGCTCGATCAGGTGCGATCAACAGGGCCGATGCCCAGCCATCGGCATCCGCACGCACTTTCGCAAAATGGACTTGCTCCATCCGCCCCGCCTGCGGAGCATCATAGCGAGACCAGGTTGGTACATCGCTCGCAGCCCCCGCATCGCGAGGCGCGAGTTCCTCAATCGCAGCCACGAGTTCTGCGTTGGCCCCCAATAACGGCGGCCCAAAATTGACGTGGTAAAGCATCTGCATGGAGGCAGGACGGTCGGAAAGATTTTCCACTTTGTCTCTCCAGCCCACGCGAGGTCGATCGGCATGCACGGTGAGAGTGGTCGTCATTCGAAGGGCTTGGAATAAAAATCGCGTTTCATCCACCGCACCAGTCAGGCTGATTGTGCCGGCTGTGTCGTCGAGTGTTACCTGCAGTTGGTGGGCGGGCAGGTTGGCGATCTGGCCGTGCAAGCCGTAACGCAATCGACCACTGGAATCGAAGTCTGCCGCGCCGTTACTGACCAAGCCGCAGCGTGCGACCAACTCGTCGAATCCATTGAGCCACCCCAAACCTGACGGCTCAGCCAGCGGCACAAACCGCGGATGCACCGGCCCCTTGAGCGGCGACTGCCAGCCGAGAGTTAGGTCTCTCGATACAATTTTCCAGATGCCTAATCCTCGGTCGGGCAGGATTGAAACGGTCGTCGTGCCGGCTGTCAATTCAACCAGTTGCAAGCCGTCTTTGCGTCCCCCGTAGAGTCGCCGCGAACGGACGGAGAGTTGCCCCTGCGAATGGCTGACGCGGTGGTCAGGGGCAGTTTCATTGCCGCCGTCGTCGATGAGGATAAGTGTTTGAGTTGCCATAGGATTTGTGCGACAGTCTACAAATAACTGAGACAAACCGCACAGTCCGCAGGATTGATTTTGGCTATTTTCGAGATGGTCTGTCCGGCCTTAGAGAGCCAACGATAACCCGCATCGCTGGTAAAATGTGCTAAGAACCAATGAAGGGGCCTCCGTGACAATCAGTGGTTCTCTCGATGCCGCGCTGACTGGAACTGCCGAGCGGCCGCTGGCCGTCGTTCTGGCAGCGGGCCGCGGTGCGAGGATGGGCAGCGATCTACCCAAAGTGCTCTTTGAGGCGGCAGGCAAAACTCTCGTGCGATGGGTTTTGGATACTTTGACTGCTGCCGGCATCGATCAGCAAATTGTCGTGGTTGGCTACGAGGCCGAATTGGTTCGTCGATCGCTGGAGAACGTGACGGGTGTAGTTTTTGTGACCCAGCAGGAGCAGCGTGGCACGGGTGACGCTGTGGCGGCCGCAGCCGGATTGATCGCCCAGCAGTGCGTTGTGTTGCCCGCTTCTGATGCCAGCTACGATCCAGAACAAGCATCAAATCCCGCCGATGCCACTAGCAGTCGACGACCGATCGTGATCGTCTGCGGCGACTCGCCGATGCTGCGGGCCCAAAGCGTCGCTGAATTACTGCAGCAGTTTGCCGCCCGGCGGGCGTCGTGCTTGCTGGGCACAGCGGTTGCGACTGATCCCCGCGGTCTGGGCCGGATTGTTCGCAATAAAGCAGGCGGTTTTGAGAAGATTGTGGAGGAAAAAGATGCCACGCCAGCCGAGCGAGAAATCTGCGAGGTCAATATGAGCACCTATGTCTTTGCCGCTGGCGACTTGCTGCGGGCTCTCTCGAGGCTCAAAAATAAGAATGCCTCGGGCGAGTATTACCTGACCGACTGCCCGGGGCTTTTACTGGCCGAGGGCTGCGTGGTCGATGCTGTGGCCTGCCTTGATCTGAGCGAGACCCTCTCTGTGAACACACCCGATCAACTCGCCGCCGTCGCTGCCGCCTTGAACCTACGATTTGGCGAGGCAACAGGCTCGGACGGCCCAGAGCCCTTCCATCGATCCTCTTTCTGAAGAGGTCTGGGACGTAAGGGTCAAAGGAGGGAATGATCGATCCGGCCGCTGCGGCAAAATTCGTTGACGTGCCTCCTCTATTTACTACGTCGGCTTGAAGAACCGTTGCAATACGATCACAGTGGTTTCGTAACGGACGATTCAGAGCTTCCACATTCCACAGGTTTCTCATTCATGAATGACCTCAAGATTTTCAGTGGCCCAGCAAACGCAGCCCTCGCTCAGGATATCTGCCGATATTTAAATCTACCGATGGGCAAAATCTCGCTGGGAAATTTTCCTGACGGTGAAATCTCTTGCAAAATTGACGAAGACGTGCGTGGCCGAGACATCTTCATCGTGCAACCGACCTGTCCGCCGGTCAACGAGCATCTGATGGAACTGCTTGTGATGATTGACAGTTTTAAACGGGCTAGCTCCTACCGTATTACGACTGTGATTCCTTACTTTGGCTACGCCCGCCAAGACCGCAAAGACTCCGGACGGGTACCGATCACAGCCAAACTCGTTGCCAATCTCATCACTCGAGCAGGTGCCGATCGCGTTCTTGCCATGGACCTTCACGCCGCGCAGATCCAAGGATTTTTCGATGTGCCCGTTGACCATCTTTATGCGGCCCCCGTCCTCAACAACTATTTTGAATCGCTCGATTTGCCTCGTGACGAGATTGTGGTTGTCAGCGCGGATGAGGGGGGCATCAAGCGGGCCGTCGGACATGCCAACCGATTGGGGGTTCCGCTGGCGATTGTCGACAAGCGGCGACTCAATGCAATCACGACCAAGAGCGATACTATCATCGGCGCGAGTGTTGCTGGCAAAACGGCCCTGATGTTTGACGACATGATCAGCACAGCTGGATCGATCTGTTCAGCAGCCGATGTTGTGCACCGCAACGGAGCGAAGGCGATTTACGCGGCGGCCACCCACGGCCTGCTCGTTGGCCCGGCCATTGAGCGGCTCAAGGCGGCGGCCCTGACCGGGATTGTTATGACTGATTCGATCCCGCTGCCCCCCGAAAAGGCGATGGCCAATATCACGGTCCTGTCTGTGGCCAGCTTGCTTGGCCAGGCCATCAAGCGAATTCATCGTAACGAGTCGGTGAGCATGATGTTTCAGTAGCCCACTGCTTTTGCGGCCACAAAGACTGGCGGCAAAAGGAGCGGTGTCGGAAAAGAGCCGCACCACACAGGGAATCCACGCCTGCGGCTTGCAGAAGTGCCATTTGATGGCAGAATACGTGGCTTCCCCCTTTAGGAGTTCCCATGAGCGATTCGCTTGAAGTTGTTTCCCGCACGGCCACCGGTTCCCGAGAGAGCCGTCGACTACGACAGCAGGGCCTTGTTCCGGCCATTCTTTATGGCCACGGCGAGAAGTGCATTGATTTGGCCGCCAAACGCGAGGCACTGGAAGCGGTCATTCGTCATGGTAGCCGGATCGTTGAGCTCAAAGGTGCTGTACAAACCAGCGCTCTAGTTCGCGAACTGCAGTGGGATACTTTTGGCGTTGAGCCGATTCATATCGATTTTTTGCGAGTCAGCGCCTCTGACCGTATCAAAGTCAAGGTGCCAGTCGATTTAAAAGGAGAATGCCCGGGCCAGCGAGCCGGTGGTATTCTCAGCCTCTTGCTTCACGAGATAGAACTCGAATGTACGGCTGACAACGTCCCTGAAAAAATCCATGCCTTGGTGAGTAAACTCGAACTTGGTGGCATGATCAAAGTGCACGACTTGGAACTCCCCAAAGGCTCGCGGGCTTTGGCCGCTCTAGACGAAACGGTCGTCAGCTGCCTGCTTCCAGCCCATAAGGGTGACGAAACTGCCGCGACAACCGATGGCGCCGAACCTGAATTGATCGGCCGCAAGCCAGCCGAGGAAGGAGAGTCAGCAGCGGAGGGAGACTGACGAGTGACAGCAACGGTTCTGTTTTGTAGATTTTGCAGTCCGAGTTGAAACCGCACTGCTCACAACAGGCTTTTCTGCTGGAACTTCTGGCGGCCCTTTCCGAGGGAACAAGACGTGAAACTTTTGGTCGGACTGGGCAACCCGGGCAGTGCGTATGAAGGCACTCGCCACAACGTTGGATTCGATGCACTCAATCGCCTCGCTTGTCGGGCCGGTTCGCCCGTGCGTCGAGCTCGATTTCAGGGTGAAACGGCACAGGCTACGCTGCGGGGCAACTCCGTGTTGCTACTCTGGCCACTGACATGGATGAACCTGAGCGGTGCCAGCGTACTGGCAGCCAGAGACTTTTATAAAATCGACCACACCGACATACTGATCATTTGTGATGATTTCCAACTCCCAACCGAAACGATTCGAATTCGCTCCAGCGGTTCTGCCGGCGGCCAAAACGGTCTGGCCGACACGCTCGCTCGGCTCGGCGAAACGACTGTTCCGAGGCTTCGCATTGGCATTGGGCCTGTTGAGCCGGGATGGACATCGTCGGACTTTGTCTTGGGAAAGTTTTCTAAGTCGCAGCGGCCCGCTATGGACGTGCTCTTGGAGCGTGCTGCCGACGCCGCAGAAGAATGGGTTGCTTTGGGCATCGAGGCAGCCATGAACCGCTACAACTGAACCCCATTTGGCCGCACTGATCTGACAGACTGATTTTTAACTACTCAAAACCAGAACTACTCAAAACCCAGAACTAGGAGAACTCGCGATATGGTGGTGTATGAAGGTATGTTTATTCTTGATGCTGCCAAGTTCGCCCGCGACCAAGCGGCTACAGCTCAGCAGGTCACCGATCTGATCACACAGTTTGGTGGCACAATTCTCGCATCACGACTCTGGGATGAGCGCAAACTCGCCTATCCGATTAAAGGCCATCGAAAAGGTATCTACTGGCTGACATACTTTCGCATGGAAGGGACGAACATCGCTCTGCTTGAGCGGCAGTGTGAAATCACTGAAGACATCCTCCGCAAGTTGATCCTAAAGATCGATCCGAGAATCGCCGATGCCATGGTCGAGCACGCTTTGGCTGGAGAATCGTTGCAGAAGCGGCCTGCTCCAGCATTCGTTGGCCAACCAGCGGGAGCAGCCATCTCGGCTGTTGTAGAGCAGGAAAACGACGAGGAATAAGCCTTGCTTTTACAAGCGACTGGCAAACGCTTGCACGAATGGGTCGTCGCGGTTATGATACATGCACACTTGTACACTCCTCCGACCCTCCAGAAAGGAATCCGATATTATGGCCAGTTTTAATCGTGTGATTTTGCTCGGCAACGTGACTCGTGACCCTGAGCTTCGCTACATCGCCAACGGCACCGCTGTCACCGACATTGGCCTAGCGGTCAATGATCGTCGCAAGACAGCCACGGGCGAGTGGGTCGAGGAAACGACGTTTATCGACGTTACGCTCTGGGGCCGCACGGCAGAGGTAGCTGGTGAATACGTGACCAAGGGATCGCCGCTCTTGATTGAGGGCCGCCTCAAGCTTGACACCTGGGAAAAAGATGGCAAAAAAAATTCAAAACTCCGCGTTGTGGGTGAGCGGATGCAGTTGCTTGGCAGTCGGCCGGGCGCTGCCGATGGTGCTCGACCAAAATCTCGTGCGACCGCAGGCCGGGCCACTGTATCGCAGGGTGGCGATGAATTTGATGGGTCGGGCGGGTACGATGCCGGCGACCATCACGAGTCGGAGATTCCGTCTCGCTCACAAAACAGCGCTGAGAGTGGTTCTAATGGTTCTGAAGACGATATTCCTTTCTGAACGCTCTGGTTTTAAAGAAGCCTCTAGCACTTACACTTATCCGTTCCCACATTCCGTTACGTAAAATTCACAGGAGTTGATTCATGCCAGTCAAGCAGTCATCCAAGTTTTCACATGCCCGCTCCCGCCAATTACCGAAAGGCCCCCGGGGCGGCGTTGAGCTTTTGCTTGTCCACACAGTTGACCCACTCGGCAAGCAGGGCGAGGTTGTGGAGGTGAGCCACGGCTATGCCTACAATTATTTGCTACCGCAAGGGCTCGCGACGGTTGCCACCGATCACCACAAGCGGATGGTCGATAAACACCGCTCTAAGCTTGAAGAAATTGCCCGCGAGCGTTTGGCTGGGCTGCGCAGCGTGCTAGAAGAACTCGTCCGCACCAGTGTGACAATCGAGGCGAATGCCAACGACGAAGGGCATCTCTACGGGTCCGTTGGGGCCAGCGAAATTGCTCGCTCGCTCAAGCAGCAAGACCTAATGATCTCCCCGGATCAAGTCATTCTTGTGGGACCACTAAAGGAAGTGGGGCTCTACACAGTGCGAGTGAGACTTTCTTCAGAGGTTGAAGGCGATCTCAAGGTCTGGGTGGTGCCGTCGAGCAGTGAATCAGGCTCTTAATCAACCTGCTTTTGGTTGTTTTACTTTTTGAGTGGTTCAGGATTTACATGGTGTGATTGTCGGTCTGAAATACTTTGCAGCAGGGAGGCTCGGCGATGGTTGCATCCCAAGAGGCTCGCTCGAAAGATAGCCCGCGACGCGACCAGCGACGCGGTCCCACAACGAGTGAATCGGGGGCTAGCGGCGGTTTGGCGGCGATCGACTCCCGTGACCGCCCTGCCAATGTCGATGCCGAACGCGCTGTTCTAGGAAGTATTTTGCTCAAGGCCGATGTCTGCGACGACGTCGCCTTGATTGTTCGCGTCGATGATTTTTCTGACGAAGGACATCAACTGCTCTACCGCCATTTGCTGGAGTTGCACGACTCAGGCAAGCGGATTGATGTAACGATCGTACTGGAGCGACTCCGCACCAAAGGCGATCTCGACCGTTTTGGTGGCCCCGCGGCCTTGGCTGAGATTATCGAAGCGGTGCCGCACGCAGCCCACGCATCCCACTATGCGCATATTGTCCGCGACAAATCGATGCTTCGATCGCTGATCGATGCCGGCACAGATATTCTCCGCGATGCCTACGATTCTCCCGACGAGCCACGCGAACTCCTCTCGCGAGCGGAGTCAACAATATTTGCCATCCTAGAAAATCGCAGTTCCGCTGAGGCTAGGCCGATCCAAGCCGTGCTCGAAGAGGTGATGGTGCGAATGGATGCGAGAATGAAAAATGAGCATGCAATCGGCGGCGTTGAAACTGGCTTTACAGAACTCGACGCGCTCTGCGGAGGCATGCATAATTCCGAACTCATCATCTTGGCCGCCCGCCCCAGCATGGGAAAAACGGCGATGGCGATGAACATTGCCGAACACATCTCCATCAGCACGAAGCAACCGGTTCTGTTCGTGAGCCTCGAAATGGCCTGCCTGGAGTTGGCCGATCGCCTGCTTTGTTCAGCGGCGCGGGTGAACGGTCAGCGACTCCGCAACGGCACAATCTCACAAGAAGATCGGCGTCGCTTGGTGCAAAAATCGGCCGAGATCAGTTCCGCGCCGCTCTTTATCGACGACACCCCGGGCCGCACGCTGACTGAAATCTCGGCTGTCGCACGGAGACTCAAGCGGAAGCAAGGACTTTCGCTGATCGTGATCGACTACCTTCAATTGATCGAGCCTGACAACCCGCGTGACCCACGACAGGAGCAGGTGGCCAAGATCGCTCGTCGGCTCAAGATGATGTCGCGGGAACTCGATATTCCTGTGCTCTGTTTGGCGCAACTCAATCGACAAGCGGAAGTATCTCGTGACAATCGACCACGACTCAACCACCTACGCGAATCAGGTGCCATTGAGCAAGATGCCGATGTCGTGATGTTTGTGCATCGTGAGGAGTATTATCAGACGAACGACGAAGACCGCGAACGCGTCAAAGGCCAAGCAGAAATCATTGTTGCCAAGCAGCGCAATGGCCCCATCGGCGACATCAAACTCCTCTGGCAACACGACTTCACCCGATTTGTAAATCTTGAACACCGCCCCTACGACGAGTTTGAGCAATTTTCTGGGTTCTAGAGTTCGGTACTTCCTGTAAAGACATCGAGCGTTTCACTTTTTCTCGATTCTCTACCGATGCAACTGAAACAGTTGGCGGCCAAACGAAAACGATTTCACGCGGCCGTTTTTTCAATTCTTCTTATTCTTGAGCTCCACCCTTATGCGACTCCCAGCCTCAACGTTTCGTGCATTGCTTTATCTCTTGACCCTGTTTCTGTGCCCGTCCCTATCAATCAGGGCTGCTGACGAGGCCACTGCTGTTGCCTGTTTATCCCCGCAGCAGGCTCGGGAATACAAACTCGACGCTACGTTTTTTAGAAAATGCTTACTCGCCGAGGAAATCCTGATTGCGACCTCAGAGCATGTTTCAGATTTTACGATCCTCGAAGCGGCGTATCAGTTTCGGATGGTCATGAAGACTGTCACCCCGGAGGTGGCTAGGCGGATTCGCGACCAAAAAGTGCTCTGCGTTCTGCTTGCGCACAATGAACTGACGTCTCGTGTGCCCTTGTTTGCAACCGATAAAACAGGCAAGGAACTCGATTTCTACAACTGGCGGCAGCGTGGATTTCTGACCACAGTCGATGATCGCCAAGTCGTGCTCTTCGCGGAAGAGGATGTCATGGAGTATGCAGGGGGCATGCAGAATGAGAGTATTCTAATCCATGAATTTGGCCATGTGATTCAAGGAGCAGGCTTTGACAAGGAGTTGAATGACCGGGTGAAGGAGGCCTTCCGGAATGCCAAAGACAAAGGACGCTACCAGGACGGCTACGCTGCTCAGCGTTTTCGTCGCGTCAAGAGCCCGACCCCGGTAAGCCTCATCGATGCTTTAGTGAAGTCATTCCCAGTTGAAACTCGTGACTTTTTCGCTGACTGCCTGACCGGCGGAGACATACTCATCAATGGCAAGCCTGCGCCATCGCATGCAGAGGTGACTCGAGACGATAGCGTCCTCATTGTGTTTGGCGGACCAAAGCAGTGTTATGCCGCAGTAAATGCCGGGGAGTATTGGGCCGAAGGCGTGCAGGATTGGTACGACACCAACCGGACGATGGACCATGACCACAACCACATCTATACCCGCCATCAACTAAAAACCTACGACCCGGAATTGGCCGACTTGTGCAGCGAGGTTCTGGGCGACACTGAATGGCGATTTGTTTCACCCCGCACTCGTGCCGGCACAGGCCATCTTATAGGCTACGATCTGACCACATCGCCAACGGTTCAAAAGCTGGAGCATATCGATCTGGCTGCCCAAGATTACTACGACACTTACTGGCACGACTACTGGCAGCGACTGCACGAAAAGCACATCGCACATGCCTCTCCAAAGCCTTCGCAGTGACTGGTTGATCCTGATGGGTCCCGCCCTTAAGCAAGACCCTGATTGCTCACAGGACACCTCGTCTCGGTTTTATTTCCGGCGAATGCTGCGATCAGTGCCAGGCACAACGTCTAAATCAAGACCGTCGTCCTCTCCGCGTTCCAACCGCTCCCAAGCGATGCCGCCCATAGCCGCGTTATCCGTGCAGAGCGATGGTGGCGGTACAAAAACAGCCACACCACGAGCCTGCCCCAGTCGTTTTATTGATTCACGCAACAGTGTGTTGGCCGACACGCCTCCGCCAATGGCAAGAGACCCGCAGCCTGTCCGTATGAGTGCCAATTCTACTTTTGCAAGGATTGAATCGATGGCCGCCTGCTGGAAAGACGCCGCCAAATCGGCCCGTTGCTGCCCCACCGGAGGCGGCACATTCTCTGGCCCACCCGGTGGTCGCACCAGATAACGCAGCGCCGTCTTGAGGCCACTAAAGCTGAAGTCAATCCGATCTTGATCATTGGCCAGTGGCCGTGGCAGTCGGTGGGCCTTAGGATTTCCTCCGCGGGCCACGCGTTCGATGTGGGGCCCTCCGGGATAGCCTAGGCCCAGCAAGCTGGCGGCTTTATCAAAGGCCTCTCCGACAGCATCATCGATCGTGCCTCCCAATCGCTCCATCTCCAGTGGTGAACGTAGATAAAACAGCGATGTGTGCCCCCCGCTGGCCACAAGGCCGATGCAGGGATACTTCATCTTTTCGCCATGTGCCAACCGGCAGGCGTAGAGATGAGCGGCTATGTGATCGTAACCGATAATCGGTATGCCAAGGGTTGCCGCGATCCCCTTGGCGGCGGAAAGTCCTATGAGTAGCGAACCCACCAGCCCAGGTGTGACAGCCACCGCAACGGCCTCCACATCCGATCGCCCAATACCGGCGATCGACAGCGCCTCGTCAATCACTGGAATGATTCGTTCGACATGGGCTCGCGACGCCACCTCCGGCACAACTCCCCGCCACCGCGCGTGCAGTTCATCCTGACTGGCAACCACGCTTGAGAGCACAGCGCGGTCTCGCGTTATCACCGCCGCTGCGGTTTCGTCACAAGTTGTTTCAATCGCCAACAGGGGCACAACGCGGCTCCGGGACACTCTGGTTGGTCACGGCATTCTCAGCCGTGGGATCAGTAGTCGTACCACATGCCCAAGCCATACCGATTCTGATTGTAGAAAGTAAATTCATACTGGGGGTCGGAGCCGTAAAGATATTCAAATCCAATCCGCAACAGCTTCTCACTGCGACGGCCTCGCCAGGCCCAGCCGGTCTGCACGCAGATATTACCGCCCCAATTGAGTTCTTGTCGGGACATACCGTTGACTGCTAGGAATGGAGCGCCGAGAGGCCCTGTCGGCCTCGCCTGTATCAACTCCGTGCCTGCTTGAAACTCCCAAGGCTGAGAGCCCCCGGCATTGAAAAAGGCAAAGCCCGTTTCGCCGTAGACTCGCAGCCAATCGAAGAGGTAGTACGAATTTCCCCAGACAATGCAATCTCGTACGTAGTTGATGCGAGGAAATGTTGGATTCTTGATCAAAAATTCATCGCCGAGATGCGCGCTGTTGTGGTAGTAAGCGAGTTTGGTCTGCCAGCGACCTACGCCGTACACGATCGGCACTCCAAACCTAAAATCCGATGATCTCAAATCGCGATCATCCTGCGGATCAAGCCGCACAAAAGCAGCACCTTCGATTTGTACTTCCAGTCCTTGCGGATGCACGACGGAGTCGGTCCCGTAGCGAAGCAAAGAGACGCGACCGCCTAGGGTTGTATCCCAGAGCAGGCCCTCACGTACGGCAGGATTCGTCACGGCTGGATTGGTGTCGGAGTACACGCTCGAGCCGATGCGAGGTTCTTTGGGGCCTGCTAAGTAACTTGTGTATATGAGGTTATTGGGCAGCATCTGCCAGAACCACGGGCGAGCTGCCCAGAGGTCATCGAAGCACTCCGGG
>Ga0194051_1000411_pt1 | contig 24540 bp, 26 predicted proteins | sample SepL2320m_MetaG_FD_161275 | JGI IMG/M metagenome (GOLD analysis project Ga0194051, IMG submission 161275) | Anoxic zone freshwater microbial communities from boreal shield lake in IISD Experimental Lakes Area, Ontario, Canada - Sep2016-L239-20m | ecosystem: Environmental > Aquatic > Freshwater >... | reverse complement strand
GTACAGCCGTTTCAGGAGCCTCCGCCATGACCACCAACCGTGCCCACGTCCTTCTCTGGACGGACTCTCCCACGGCCTATCTCGACGCGGTGAAGGCCGCGGGTCTGGCCGACCGGGTCGTCCTCGACACCCTGCCGCGCAAGGACAAGCCCTCGGCCGACCAGCTTGCCCGCACCGAGGCGCTGATGGCGGGCGGCGTGCCGGCGGGCCTGCTGCCGTCGATGCCGAAGCTGCGCTGGGCCCAGGCGATGAGTGCCGGCGTCGAGGGCTGGATGGCGCTGCCCGATCTGCCCCAGGCGCTCACGCTCACCTGCGCCCGCGGCACGCACACCGAATCGATGCCGGAAAACATCATGGCGGCACTGTTCTATGCCGCGAAGCCGGTCAGGATTGCGGTCGAGAACCAGAAGAGCGCCAAGTGGGTGAACACGGTGCCGCAGCCGCTGACGGGCAAGACGCTGGGCATCCTGGGCCTGGGCGTCATCGGGCAGGAAGTGGCGCGGCTCGCATCGGCGTTCGGCATGCGCGTGATCGGCACCAAGCGCCGGCCCGGATCGGTGCCGAACGTGGCCGAGATCCTGCCGCCGGAACGGACGGACGAGGTGCTGGCGCAGTCGGACTATGTGCTGCTGTTGCTGCCGGCCACCAAGGAGACCGACAATTTCATCAACGCCGCGCGCCTGGCCAAGATGAAGCCCACAGCCTGGCTGATCAATTTCGGCCGCGGCCACACGATCGTCGATGCCGACCTGATCGCCGCCGCCAAGGACAAGAAGATCGCCGGCGCCGTGCTCGACGTGTTCCGCCAGGAGCCGCTGCCGTCGGATCACCCGTTCTGGAAGGCCGAGGGCGTCGTCGTGCTGCCGCACATCGGCGGCCCACATCCGCAGCGCGACAGGTTCGTGGCGCGGCTGTTCGTCGAGAATCTCGAGCGCTTCCTCGATGGCGCGCCGTTGAAGGAAGTCGTCGACCGTGCCGCGGGTTACTAACCTCATCTTCTCAGAGGTCCTCTCCGCCACGTCGGCGCATTCACATGCGCCTGAGTGGGGGGGAGGAAGGGACCCATTGCGAAGCAATGGGGAGGTGAGGTGGTTGTTGTTTCAGAAAAGCTGTGAGTGAGGAGCGAGAGGTCCGACACCTCACCCTCCCCGCTGCGCGGGTCCCCTCCCTCTCCCCACGCTGACGCGTGCTGAGAGGGCCCAGAAGGGTCGCCGTGACTCAGTCGAGCAGTGTCGTCAGACCGGTGCCTACTTCAGCCCGTAGATCGAGAACTGGCGTTGGATGTTGGGGTCGAGGACGCGGGCGGCGGCCTGGTCGGCCTCGCCTTCCTTGGTTTGGCCCATTCGGATGCGCGCGAGGCCGCGGCCCCACAGGGCGATCGGCCGGTTGGGATCGATGGCGAGGGCGGCGTTGTATTCGTTGATGGCGATCGCGGGGTCGCCGAGCTTCAGATAGATGAAGCCGCGGACGTCGCGCACGTCGAGGTTCACAGGCATCAGCCTGAGTGCTGCGTCGCAGTCGGCCATCGCCTCCACCAGATCGCGGCCGGCGATGGCGCGTGTCAGGCAGCGGTTGTTGTAGGCCGGGCCCAGTGACGGATCGACGGCAATGGCTGCGTCGTAGTCGGCGATCGCCTTGTCGTAGGCACGTTGGGCGAAATGCGCGTAGCCGCGATTGTAGAGGGCGACCGGATTGGTGGGCCAGATGGCGAGCGCTGCGTCGAGATCGCCGATCGCGTTTACCGCGCGGCCCAGGCTGGCATGAACCGCCGCGCGGTTCACCAGCGCATCGACATACTGCGGTTCGAGAAAGAGCGCCCGGTCATAGTCAGCGAGCGCCAGCTTGTCCTCGCCGCGCCGGCCCTGCGCCAGGCCGCGGTACAGGAAGGCCTGCGGGTTGTCCGGCGCATTGGCGACGGCGCGGTTGAGGTCGGCGAGGGCACGGCCGGCCTGTGTGAGCTGGCTGTAGGAGTCGCCGCGCAGGATCAGGGCGTCGACATTATCGGGCTGCAGGTCGAGCACCTTGTCGAAATCCGCGATCGCCCGGCTGAAAGCCCGCTTGCGGCTGGCCAGCAGGACGCCGCGGCCATAGAAGGCGAGCGGGCTCTTGGGATCGCGACGGATCGCCTCGCTGTAGTCGTCGAGCGCCTGGTCGGTCTCGCCCATCGCGTCGCGCGTGGCGCCACGGCGGTAGAGGTTCAGCGCATCAGGGTTTTGCGAGTCGATGGCGCTGTCGTAGTGCTGCAGCGCTTCCGTGAAGTCGCCGGCCGCCATGACCTTGTCGCCCAGTGCCATCCGGGCAGCCCCTCGATTTAGGCGCGCAAAGGCGAGTTCGTCGGGCTTCAGGGTACGGCTGATGATGGCCTTGGCGCAGGCCGCGATTCGCCGTTCGGCGGTGTGCGCCTTGGCAAAACCGCCGCTGACGCAGATGTCGTACTGCGCGCGCGGCGATTCTTCCGGCTTTGCGGCGGCGTCGGCCGGCGGAGCCGTTGACCCCGGCGCCTGCGAACTCGGCGGCGGGAATTTGTAATAGGCATAACCGTACACTGCAGCGGCGGCCCCCAAGCCGACGGCTGCGACGAGCGCAATCTTGGCAAACGACATAGATTCTCCCAAACCCCGGCGGGAGGATTGCATATCCCGTCGAGGGCGCCAACGCGGCGGCTTGCCCGGAGGCGCGAGCGGCCTGTGCTGGCGACGGGAGACGAGTGCAATTTCTTTACGGCCGAGCGCGGGAGGCGAGCCTGCATACGCCTGGGAAGCTTGCTCTGCTCGGCAAGGATTCTCCTACCCCCCGTCATCGTAGAGCTATCGCATATGGCGCCTTTCCGTCGTCTCGACCGAAGCGCCGAAGGCGCGAAGCGGAGAGACCTCGCTTCAAAATTAACGGTCATTGTTGAGGAGAGAAGGTCCCTCGACTGCGCCGCCACAGGCGCTGTAAACAGCGCCGGATCGGGCGGGTCCGCTCGGGACGACGGGAAATAGCCAAATGCGATAGCCCTGCGTCTGCGGGGGAGGTGTCACCGTCTTACGGTGACGGCCTTACGGTGACGGCGGGGTCATGAACCCCATCGCTCGGAGGCGATCAGCACCGCGCGACGCGGTTGCGGTAGCCGTCGAAATATGTGCTTCCGCAGAGAACCGTCTGCTGAACGACGTCGTCACGATTCCCGTTCTGGCCGCGGTTCGTGACGGTCACCGTCGTATAGCGCCGGTTGTCATTCTGGTTGGGCGGCCAGCCTTGCGCCTGCTGAGGCCCGTAGCCGTTGTTGTATTTCGGGCCAGAGCCGTAGTCCTGGCCCATCGCCCCGGTGATGCCGAGCCCCACAACGAGCATCATTGTCAGAGAGAGCCTCGACATATCCATTCCTCCCATGAAGTTTTAGCTCCGACTCACTCGATAATTTGCCCTTCTAACGAGTGGCAACGGTCTGGGGATCGAATAGGTTCCAAGGGGCGAGCTAGCCGAGGTCAGCCTTCGGTATCGCCGGCAGCGTCACAAAGACATTGAATCCTGCGTTCTCAAGAGTGGCCTGACGCTTGGCTACCTCTTGGCGTGTGGCGTACTTCTCGATCAGCGGGCGCCGACTACGGGGCTGCACTGCCCGTAGCAAGTATTTGCCGGGAGTTCCTTCTTCGACCATGACGCACTATAGCCGATCCTGGCCCTCAGACCTCAGCTGCAAGAGCCCACGCCGCAACAAGGCGATGGTGTAGCGTTCCCGGGTCGCTACAGGCGGAACGGCATATTTTTCGGGTGATGCAAACACGCCGGTCAATTCGAGCAATTCTACTTCGGCGAGCTTGTACGACCCCCGCTTCATGTAGCTCAAGGCGCGGAAGAGGCCCTCCTCTTCCTTCCAGTTCGGTTCCCGATGAAGGTCGTCGAGGTGATGCAGCGCCCCGTCAAACTGAGCCTCAACCCTCGCTTTGTATTTGGCGGTAACTCTCAACATGCAAACCGACTCCATCTAAGGCAATTGGTCAGGGCGCTTCCCCCCCCGTGAGCCCGGTTCGGCGCTACTCTCAGCGCTTTTCCAGATTTGTGGAAATGATCGGCGTTATTTGAACCCAACTTGGATCGCGACCTCGGCAGTAAGGGGAATCAATGATTGTCGCAACTTTCCCAGTTCGATGCGCTGATGCGGGAAAACCGCCTCACCAATACCATGCGGGCAAAACGTATGCAGAAGGGCCGCGCCCAACTAGATCGGCTGCTCGATCCAGACAACGAGTCGGTGGCCCTGGGGACCCTTACCCGCGCGGCGCATGCGGTGGGACGCCGGCTGCGGATGGAACTTATTTGAGAGTCGACGTGACTGGGGCGCTCAGTTGAGCCGCGCCGCCTTGGCCATCGCCTCGATCGCCTCGGGCTGCCGGGAGCGGACGTTCAGCGTATCCGCGCCGCAATCCTCCCAGGCGCGGTAGCGCTCGCGGATGCGGGCGGGCGGGCCGACGATGGATTTCATGTCGACCCATTCGTCGGGCACGGTGGCGATGGCCTCGTCCTTGTGGCCGGCGAGGTAGAGTTCCTGGATGCGTTTGGCCGCGTCGCCGAAGCCCCGGCGGACCATGATGTCGTTGTGGAAGTTCTTGGTCTTGTGGCCCATGCCGCCGACATAGAGCGCGATCTCGGGTTTTAGCCGCGCGAGCGCACCCTTCACGTCGTTGTCGACCTCGACATGGACGTTGGCGGCGATGGCGAAGTCCTTGAAACCCTTGCCGTTGCCGGCGCGGCGGAAGCCTTCTTCCAGCCATGGCCGGTACTCGTCCATGGCGCCGGGCATGAAACCCATGGGCAGCCAGCCGTCGGCGATCTCGGCCGTCAGCTTCACCGTCGCCTCGTTGCCGGTGGCGAGATAGATCGGGATGTCGGGGTTCATGTGCAGGATGGATTTCAGCGGCTTGCCGATGCCCATGGCGCCGGGGCCGGTGTAGGGCAGCGAGATCTCGCGGCCCTCGTGGCTGACGGGTCCCTCGCGTTTGAAAATCTTGCGCATGATCGCCACGTAGTCACGCATGCGCCAGTAGGGCTTGCCCCAGGGCTGGCCGTACCAGCCCTCGACGATCTGCGGGCCCGAGACGCCGATGCCGGCGAGGAAGCGGCCGCCGCCGGCCATCGCATCGACGGTCGCGGCCGACATCGCCGCATTGGCGGGCGTGCGGGCGGCGAGCTGCATGATGCCGGTGCCGAGCTTTATCCGCTTGGTGTGGGCGGCGAGGAAGGCGAGCGGCGTCACGGCATCCGAGCCGTAGGCTTCCGCCGTCCACACCGAATCGTAGCCCAACTCCTCGGCACGCTGCACGAGCGCCACGGGAATATCGAGAGCAGCGCGGGAATAGCCGATCGAGAGGCCGAGCTTCATTTGGTTTCCTCCTGGGAGATCAGACCGTACCATCCGCCGCAGGCGGACGACCAACAGGGAACTTCGAGTGAAATCTGTTCTGCGATTTGTCGGCCAGGCGCTCACCATCGTGGCGATCACCCTGGCGCTGGATTTCCTTGTGACCGCGACGGTGTTCGCGGACATGAAGAAATCCTGGGCGGAGGCCGCCCGGCCCGGAGTCTATATGCCGGCCGCCCATCACCACGATCTCGTGCCCGACCGCCAGCTGACGCGTGTCTGGGGCAATGTCCGCTATCCGTGGAAGACCGACCGGTTCGGATTCAGGACCGGATCATGTGCGCCCGGCGAGCCGCACAAGGGACGCGAGGCGATCTTCGTCATCGGCGATGCGTTCACCGAGGCGCTGGGCTCGAGCTACGAGCAGAGTTTTGCCGGCCTGATGGCCTGTGCGGCCGGCAAGCAGGGCAAGGAGGTCTATAATCTCGGTGTCGCCTCCTACAGCCCGGCCATCTACCACCAGAAGATCAGGGCGGCGGCGGAGCGGCTGGAGCTGAAGCCCGTAGAAATCTTCGTTTTTCTCGACCTGTCGGATATCGACGACGACGCCAACGTCTATCGTGCCGGCAGCGACAACGCCGTCGGCCCTGCGCCGGCTGCGGGCTGGACCATCCCGTGGAACGAGATCGGACAGTTCTTCGGCCGTAACTTCGCGGTCGTTCATCTTGTTCACGACCTGTCGGTGTCGTCGTCGTTCCATCAGCGCATGTCGTTCGGCCGGTCGCGGGCGCGCTGGACGTTCGATCCGGTGCTGCTGGAAAGCTGGGGCCGGCATGGGCTGGAGGTGGCGGGCGGCAACCTCGACCGGATCGTGGCGACCTGTCGCGACTGGCACTGCCGCGTGACCCTGGTGGTCTATCCCTGGCCGGACAATGTGGCGGCGGGCGACCGCGACAGCCTGCAGGTGCGGCACTGGCGCGACTGGGCGGCGGTGCGTGGCGTGCGCTTCGTCGACGGCTTTGCCCCGTTCTTCCGCGAGCCGGCCGACGTCGCCATCGGCAAGTATTTCATCGCCGGCGACGTCCATTTCACCGAGGCCGGCAACCGGCTGCTGTTCGACGAAGTGAGAAAAGCCGTCGGCGGCGACTGGTAGCTCTCTAGGAGATCAGGACGTACCAGCCGTGCGCGGCCTGGGCGGCGCCTGCGGCCCGGACCCGGATGCGCTTGGCCAGCACGTCGAGCGAGGCGCCTGCCTCGACGCGGATGGTGCGTGCGGCACCATCGACCTCGACCACCAGGCTCTGCGTCGCGTGGAGGCGATAAACCATCGGCTTGTCGCGGGCCTGCAGCACGGTCTGCCAGCGGCCGCGCCCCACGGCGATCCGCCCCGCCGGCACCTGGATGCCGACCGAGTCGGCGGGAATGCCTTGCACCTGCTTTGCCATCACACCTCTCCTGCCGTTTCCAGAAATCCCCGCACTGTTGTGATCGCTTCTGCCAGCCCCACGCGCTCGACGGTGACGCCGGGCGGGAAGGCCCCGAGCAGTCGCGTCGGCAGCCGCGAATCCAGCATGACGAACACGCCGCGATCATCGGCGCGGCGGATCAGGCGGCCGTAGGCCTGTTTTAGCCGGAGGCGCGCCAGCAGATCGTCGTAGGCGGTGGCACCGGCGCCGGCCGCTTTCCACGACGCCTTGCGCGCGCGGTGGAGGATGTCGGGACGCGGCCAGGGCACGCGGTCGAACACGATCAGGCGCAGCGAACGTCCCGGGACGTCGACGCCGTCGCGCACCGCATCGGTGCCGAGCAGGCAGGAATGTTCTTCGGCGCGGAAGATGTCGACCAGCGTGGCCGCGTCCATGCCGCCGACATGCTGGGCGTAGAGCGGCAGGCCCGCCTCCTCGAGGGCCGGCGCGATCCGCTGGTGCACGGCGCGCAGCCGGCCGATGGCGGTGAAGAGGCCGAGCGCACCGCCGCCGGACGCCAGGAACAGCTCGCGGTAGGCCGCCGCCACCTGGTCGGAATCGTCGCGCTTCACGTCCTTCACGATCAGCACCTTGGTGTGATGGGCATAGTCGAACGGCGAGGCCATGGACGCGCGCATCGCCGGGCGCAGTAGATGCTTGGTGCCGGTACGCGCCTCGGCCACGGCCCAGTCGGCGCTCAGGTCGGGCGCTTCGTCGTTGGCCGCCGTCGGCACGCCCAGCGAATCGCGCAAGGTGGCCGAGGTGATGACCGCGCCGTGCGACGGCCGGATCACCGCGTTCACGAACGGCTCGGTCGGATCGAGATAATGACGGTACATGCCGACGTCGATTTCGCGCTGCTGGCTGCGTTCAACGGCGAACCAGTCGACGAAGGCCGGATCGGGATCGTTGTGCAGGCCGCGCAACATGGCGCGCCAGGCTTCGAGAGTCAGTTCGCAGCGGTTGGCGAGCGAGCGCGCTACGCCCTCGATGCGGCCGCGCTGCCCCGAGTCGAGCGTCTCGGCCTCGGTCTCGAGCTTGGTGCGCAAGGCTTGGCGCAGACGGCGCACCGGCACCAGCATCTGCTCGAGCGCCTGGGCGAGCTGGTCGGCGGCTTCGATGAGGCCTGTGTTGAGCGGCCGCACGTCGCATTCCTGGCCAAAACCCTGATCGTCGCCGGCCGAGCGCGCGCGAACTTGTAGGCGCACCAGGGCCAGAAACTCCTCGGCCGGACCCAGCACCGTGCCGTCGGCCAGCCGCGTCTGCCAGTTGGTCCCGGGCAGGCGTTGCGCCAGGTCGAGCAGGCGTTTGAGCGCATTCAGCGCCTCGGTATCTTCGCTCAACAGGTCGCTGACGCGGCGCTCCAGGCCGCGGGCGCGGCTGCCGCGCCGGCCTTCGGCGCCCAGCAGCCATCGCCGGAGGTCGGAGGCTTCGACGCCACTGAGATGGGCGCCGAAGGCGCCGTCGGCGGCGTCGAACAGATGATGGCCCTCGTCGAACACGTAGCGCAGCGGCCGGGTCGCATCGTCGAGGCCGCCCATCGCGGCCTGGATCATGACCAGTGCGTGGTTGGCGATCACGATGTCGGCCTGGCGCGCGCGGCGGATGGTGCGCTCGACGAAGCACTTCCGGTAATGCTCGCAGGCCGAATAGATGCACTCGCCGCGGCGGTCGGCGAGGCGGGTGACACGGCTGCGGCCGACCAGATCGAGCAGCCACGCCGGTAGATCGCCGCCGATCATGTCGCCGTCACGGCTCGCCAGTGCCCAGCGCGCGAGCAGGCCGAGGCCGACGGCATTCTCCGGTTGAAGTCCGCTGCGTTGGACGGCTTCCTGGAAGTTCAACAGGCAGAGATAGTTCTCGCGGCCCTTGCGGATCACCACGCGGCGGCGCTTTTCGGCCGAGTCGCGATGCAACCGGTCGAGTTCGTTGTCGATCTGGCGTTGCAGGTTGCGGGTGTAGGTCGAGATCCAGACCGGCGCGCCGTTCTTCTCGGCCCACAGGCTGGCCGGCGCCACGTACCCCAGCGTCTTGCCGACGCCGGTGCCGGCCTCGACCAGCACGACGTTGGGCTTGTCCTCGGCCTCGCGCGGCGCGAAGGCCTGGCTGGCGGCGGACGCGTAATCGCTCTGGGTCGGCCGCGCCTCGGCCATGTTCGGGCCGGCCGAGATCATCTGTGCGAGCCGCCGGCGCGCCTCGAGCGGCTCGACCGGCGCCGATCCGGGCGGCGGCGCGGGCGGCGGCTCCTCCCATTGCGGCAGGGCGCGCCAGACATCGAGCCCGGCGCCGGGGCGTGGTTTCTTGGCGGCCTGTTCGAGGCCGAGCGCCGCCAGCACGGCGTCGCCCCACGGCCACTGACCGCGCGCCATGGCAAGCGCGGTGTCCTTGAGATCGGGCGAGGCGAGGGCCGCCATGTCGTCGAGTTCGTCGAGCAGGGCGCGGGCGACCTCGGGCAGGCTCGCCACTTCCTCTTCCGGCGTCGTCGGCCGGGGCAGATTGAGGGCGTCGCAGAGGCCGCGCGGCGTCGGCAGGCAGAAGGTCGCCGGCCGCACGAAGGCGTAAAGTTCCAGCAGGTCGCGCGCCGAAAGATCGTCGAGGCCGAGCCGGGCCGCGACGGCCGGCTTGTGACAGACCAGCGGCTGGCTGCCGGCGGCGCGGGACGCCGCCTCCGTAGCAGAGAGGCGCTCGATACGGCCGTCCGGCATGCGCCACAACGCGCCGCGCGCCGTCGCGATCAGGGCCGGCCAGACAGGATGGGGAGATATCACCGGGAAGTGGATAGCACAGGCCAATTGCACGATGCAGTTGGCATTGGTTGCAATTAGACTTGGGGACCATGAAACGCCCACCCGTCGTCAAGAAAACCACGGCCGTCTTTCATCAGTCCGGCGCCCTCGAAGTGGGCAAGGGCAAGATCACCGGTGTGATCGCGCTCACGCTCGGCGGGCTCGCCGTGCTGGCAGTGCTGGCATTCCATTTCCCGCAGTATCTGACGACGCCGGACCTGCGGAAGAAATACGACATCGACGTGCTGCGTGAGATATTGCTGGTCGGCATGGTGATCGCCGGCGGCATGGCGCTCGCCAACCTGATCCGGCTGCGCAATCGCTGGCTGAACGGTACCGCGCTGGCGCTGATCCTGGTCGCGGCCGCGATGGGCGGGCATCGCGTGCAGGTCGCCGATTTCCCCGACAACACGCCCTATGTCGGCCTCGACTGGTTCATTCTCGACCTGCTGGGGTCGAGCATGATCTTCGTCCTGATCGAGAAGCTGTTCCCCTTGCACCGGGAACAGCCGGTGTTCCGGCCGGAATGGCAGACCGATTTTACGCATTTCATCGTCAACCACCTGATGGTCGGACTGGCGCTGGTGATCGTGAACTTCGCCATCCATCGCCTGTTCGGCTGGATGGTCTGGGCGCCGCTGCAGAAATGGGTCGGTGGATTGCCGTTCTTCGCTGAGCTGTTCCTCGTCCTGCTGGTGGCCGACCTGGTGCAATACTGGACGCATCGCGCCTACCACGAGATTCCTTTCCTCTGGCGCTTCCACGCCGTGCATCACAGCGCGCCCTACATGGACTGGATGGCGGGCTCCCGGCTGCACATGCTCGAGCTGATCGCGACCCGCGTATCGATCCTGGGCGTGCTCTACGTGCTGGGCTTTACCGAGGCGTCGATGAACGTCTACATCGTCATCGTGGGCTTCCAGGCAGTGTTCAACCACGCCAATGTCCGCTTGCCGGAGGCGTTCGGCCGGGCACCCCTCAAGTGGTTGATCGTGACGCCCGATTTCCATCACTGGCATCACAGCTCCGAGCGCGAGGCGATCGATCGTAACTACGCCGCCCATTTTGCCTTCATCGACTACATTTTCGGCACCGCCGTGAAATCCGACCGGCGCTTTCCCGGGAAATATGGTGTGCTGGGTGACTACATGCCATCAGGCTTCGTCAAGCAGCAGCTCTTCCCCTTCACCTGGAAGAAATAGACGCCGCGGCTTCCTTGCGGCGCTGCAGGTCGGCGATGACGGACAGGAGTGCCGCAAGGACCAGTGCTGCCACGGCGACGAGCGATGGCATCGCGAGGCTGCCGGTGATGTCGTAGGCATAACCCGCGAAGATCGGTCCGATGATCTGCCCGGCGCTGAAGGAGGCGGTCACGAGCGCGATGCGGCTGCGGGGATCGCCGGTGCCGGTTTCACGCGCGCCCATCAGGCCGAGCGCGGTGAGGCCCATGAAGGTGCCGCCGAGGAAGATGGCGGCCAGCAGGATGCCGATGGGTGTGGCCCACAGCACGCTCACCGCCACGCCGATCGCCTCGACCAGCGCCGCGCCGGCGAAAGCCTTCAGGATTCCCCAGCGTGCACCCAGCCGTGCCCATAGAGCGACGGAGGGTGCCGCCGCGAGGCCGACGGTTACCCAGACGTACGGCTCGAGCGAGGCGATTTGCGGCGAGTCGCGCACCATCGCCACGATAAAGGTGGCGGTGATGATGTAGCCGAAGCCGAACAGGCAGTAGGCGGTGGCCAGGGCTGCGAAGGCCGGCGACAGTTTTGGCGGTGTCGCCCGCGACACTGTCTGCTCCTCCGCGTGGTCGCCCGGCACGATGGCTGCCACGGCGATACCGGCCAGCAATGCCAGTCCGCCGCTGGCGAACCACATGGTGCGCCAGTCGCCAAGGAAGCCGACCAGCGCAGCGGAAAGGGCGATGCCGCCGCCGACCCCGGCGAAATGCACCGCCGAAAGATTGCTGCGGCCGGCACGCGCCAGCCGGTCGAGCACCAGGGCGGAGCTGAAGATCAGCGTAAAGGCGCTCGCCATGCCGGCCGCGAACCTCAGCACCAGGAACAGCGGCAGGGTGGTGGCGAAGCCCATCGCCGCCAGACAAATCGCATTGACCGCGAGGGAACCCAGCAGCCAGGCTCGGCGCGTGCCGGGCAATCGCACCGCTGCCAGCAAGGCGCCGGCGAGATAGCCGATGAAGTTCGCCGAGGCGATCAGGCCGGCCTGCGACTTGGAAAGATGCAGAGCTTCGACCATCGGCGGCAGAATCGGCGTGTAGACGAAGCGCCCGATGCCGATGCCGGCTGCCATCGCCAGCAGGCCACCGATTGCAAGAAAGAGGGGACGCTTGGTCATTGCAGGCGTGGCACTTTGGGCCCGGCCCGCAATTGACGCAAATGCCCGCCGCACCTAGTTTCAGTGTTTCATGCCCCAGATTGATCGTTCCCTCGCCGAAGCCGCGCGCGCGTGGCCCTTTGAAGAAGCCCGCAAGATTGTCGCCCGTATCGGTGGCAAACCGCCGGCCAAGGGTTATGTGCTGTTCGAGACCGGCTACGGCCCCTCGGGCCTGCCGCATATCGGCACCTTTGGCGAGGTCGTGCGCACGACCATGGTGCGCCAGGCGTTTCGCCGCCTGAGCGACGTGCCGGCGCGCCTGTTCTGCTTCTCCGACGACATGGATGGCCTGCGCAAGGTGCCGGACAACGTGCCGAACAAGGAGATGCTGGCGTCGCATCTCGGCAAGCCGCTGACGGCGGTGCCCGATCCATTCAGTAACGAACATCCGAGCTTTGGCGCCGCCAACAACGCGCGGCTCCGCGCCTTCCTCGATTCCTTCGGCTTCGAGTACGAGTTCCAGTCGGCGACCGACTGGTACAAGTCGGGCCGCTTCGACCCGATGCTGCTGGCCATGCTGCGCCACTATGACGAAGTCCAGGCAGTGATGCTGCCGACCCTGGGCGAGGAGCGCCAGCAGACCTACTCGATCTTCCTGCCGATCTCGCCCAAGACCGGGCGCGTGCTGCAGGTGCCGGTCGTCAGGACCGACGCCGACGCCGGCACCATCGTCTATCGCGACGAGGACGGCTCGCTGGTCGAGACGCCCGTCACCGGCGGCAACGTCAAGCTGCAGTGGAAGGCCGACTGGGCCGGCCGCTGGTTCGCGCTCGGCGTCGACTATGAAATGTACGGCAAGGATCTCATTCCTTCTGCCGAGCTGAGTGCGAAGATTGTACGAATTCTTGGCGGCAAGCCGCCGGAAGGCTTCAACTACGAACTCTTCCTCGACGAACAGGGCCGCAAGATCTCCAAGTCCAAGGGCAACGGCCTCTCAGTCGAGGATTGGCTGCGCTATGCGCCGCCCGAATCGCTGGCGCTCTACATGCAGCAGCAGCCCAGACGGGCGAAGCGGCTTTATTTCGACGTCATCCCGCGTGCCATCGACGACTATCTGTCGGCGGTCGACAGGCTGCCGGCGGAGGAGCCGGCCAAGGCGCTGGAGAACCCGGCGTGGCACATCCACGACGGCGACGCGCCCGCAAACAAGGCGGCCGGTGTCACCTTCGGCATGCTGATGAATCTCGCGAGCGTCGCCCACACCGACGACAAGGATGTGCTCTGGCAATACCTGCGCCGCTACCTGCCGGATGCCACGCCCGAAAACGCGCCCTATCTCGATCGCCTGCTGCAGGGCGCGGTTGCCTACTACCAGGACTTCGTGAAGTCCTCGAAAAAGTTTCGGCTGCCGATCGACAAGGAACGTGCGGCGCTGCAGGACCTCGCCGACACGCTGCGCAAGATTCCCGAGGATGAGAGCGCGGAGTTCATCCAGAACGAGGTCTTCGAGACCGGCAAGCGCCATTTCGCCAAGGAAGAGCTGCGCCAGTGGTTCAAGGCCCTGTACGAGGTGCTGCTGGGCAGCGAGCAGGGGCCGCGCATGGGCGCCTTCATCAAGCTCTACGGTCGCGACAATGTCGTGGCGCTGATCGACCGCGCGCTGGCCGGCGAGGATCTCGGCAAGGCGGCGTAAGGGTGCGGCATGAATGACGGCGTCGTCTTCGACTATCTCAATCCCGCCATCCCGCAGGGCCTGAAGACGCTTGAGGTGCCGCTGATCCGTGCTACCCGCGATTCGCTCAAGGGTTATGGCGAGGTCGTGCGCGATCCCAAGCGGCACAAGATCGAGATCGTGCCCTGGCCGCTCACCGGCTCGCGTCGGCTCGATGCCGGCACCGGAATCGAGGGCGGCACGACCGAGGGCATTTTCGCCTGCGAATGGCGCGGCAACGAGTTGATCGGTCGCAACGAAGCGGTGGGCGGCCACTACGTCATCGGCTTCCGCGAGCTGCCCGAGAAGGCGATACCCGGCGTGGCGCTCGCCCAGGACCGCGTGCTGCTGTGGCATTGCAACTATCATCCCGACGGCGGCCAGCTCTTCTGGCCGATCGACGGCAAGCCCTTTGTCGTGCCCTTGGCCAGGTCTGGCGACGATCTCGAGCCCGAGGCTTTCGTCGCCTTCTGGTCCGACGGCAGCTTCGGCATCTACATCCATCCCGGCATCTGGCACGAGGGCGTTTTCCCGGTGACGCCGGCCGGCCGTTTCTTCGACAAGCAGGGCAAGGTCCACGCCCGCGTGAGCTGCGACCTGGCGCGCGAATTCGGCGTCCTGCTGTCGGTGCCGCTGCCTCACACCCTGTAGAAAGTTTATTCCAAAGAATATTTTTGGCTTGCGCTATAACATTCCTAGGAATATTAATATATTCCATAGAATGTTATGGAGGGTTCGATGGCTCTTTCGCGCAAGACATTTCTCCGTGTCCTGGGGGGCGGCATCGTGGTGGCGGCGGGCGCCGCCGTCGCCGTGCCGCGGCTCGACGCCATGCCAGCGTCGGCCATTGAAGGCTGGCGCGGCCCCGCCCCGGAGGAGACGGATCCGCGTCGCCGGGCGCTCGCCTGGGCCCTGTTGGCGCCCAATCCGCACAATCTGCAGTCCTGGTCGGTCGATCTTTCCCGTCCCGATATGGTCGTGCTCCACGTCGATGCCGCGCGGCTGTTGCCCCAGACCGACCCGTTCTCGCGTCAGATCCTGATCGGCCATGGCTGCTTTCTTGAGATTCTCACCCTGGCGGCGGCGGCTGACGGCTATCGCGCCGAGGTGACGCTCTTTCCCGACGGCGCGTGGATCCCCGACAAGCCGGTGGCGCGTGTCGTCTTCACCAAACAGCCGGGGCTCGCAGTCGATCCCCTGTTCGCCGAGGTGCCACGGCGGCGCACGCAGAAGAGCAGGTTCGAAGCGCGCGCCCTCGATCCGGCGCACAAGGCGGCATTACTAGCCAGCCATGCGACATCGGTGCTGCCGCTGGCAATCGTCGACGAAGCGGCGGGCGTCGAACGCCTGCGCAGGCTCGCCATCGCCGGCTCGGAGATGGAAATGAACACGCCGCGTACGCACAAGGAGAGCATCGACGTGGTGCGCATCGGTGCCGCCGAGATCGCGGCCCACCGCGACGGCATATCGCTCAAAGGTCCGATGATCTGGGCGCTGCGCCAGGCCGGCCAGATGACTCCGGACCAGGCGATGACGCCGGGCACGCTCGCCTGGAATGGCGGCCGCGATTATGTGATGGCGGGCTATGCCAGCGCCCACGCCTTCGGCTGGATCACCAGCACCGACAATACGCGGCAAACCCAGATCGCGGTCGGCCGTGCCTTCGTGCGCCTGCAGCTTGCGGCGACGGCGCTCGGCGTGGCGCTGCAGCCGCACAGCCAGACCCTGCAGGAATACCCTGAGATGGCGGATCTGCGCGCAGCCATGCACAGGCAAACCGGCACGCCGGACGGTGCCACGCTGCAGATGTTCTTCCGCCTGGGCTATGCTGGCGATCCCGGTCCGTCGCCGCGACGGGCCCTGTCGAGTTTCGTGACCGCGTGACCGAGCCGCCGCTTTCCTTCCGCATCGTCAACTGGATCGGTATCATCGACCAGCTGGCCTCGACCGAGGCCAACCGGGTGTTGAGGCCGCTCGGCCTCCAGATGCCGCAGTTCGTGCTGCTCAATCACTTCAGCCACCGGCCGGACGAGCCACGGACAGTGACCGGCGTCGCCCGCGCGCTGCAGCAGCCGCAGCCCGGTGTCACCAAGAACGTGCAGAAGCTGGTGGCCAAGGGCTGGTTGCGCGAGCGCACCAACGGCGACGACGGGCGGTCCAAGCTGCTCGTTCTTGCACCGGCTGGCCTGGCTAAGCATCGCGCCGCGGTCGCGGCCCTGGCCCCCGGGCTTGTGCGCGCCTTTGCCGACTGGCCGGAGCGCGATCAGCGGGCGCTCTTTGCGATGCTCGACCGGCTCAAGCTCTGGTTCGATCAGGATCGGGATTAGGATCGGAACTGGGATCGGGATTGGGATCAGGGGGAGCCGTCGCGATGATCGCGCCGAGGTAGGCCACTATCATCCGCACGAGCTCGTCCTCGAAGCCGCGGCTGCGCAGGAAAGGTTGTTCCTCCAGCACCGCGGCGCGGATCGCGCCCAAGGCTGATCGCGACAGGATGAAAAGCTGCTCGCGCGATAGCGCCGGCAGCATCGCCCCCGGGCCGCTGCCCACCGCGGCGCCGGCAGCGGCGATGAACGAGGCGACCGGCGCCATCAGTTCGATGCCGATCCCCTGCGCCAGGATCGCCTGCACCACGGCCTTGCGCGCGCGCTGCCGTCCGCGGAAGGCGTGGATCATCGTTCGCACCATGGCGCGGATGCGGCCCTCGAGGGTGGGATCGACGTCGCCCTGCAGGGCGCTATGGATTTCGGCCAACGCCGCTTTCATCTCTTGCCGCGCGAGCTCCAGCAACACCGCGTTCTTGTCGCCGAAGTACTGGTAGAGCGTGCCGATGCTGACGCCGGCGCGTTCAGCCACCCTGTTGGTGGTGAAAGCGGCCAGCCCGCCGCTTTCCAGAATCTGAGCCGCCGCCTCGACGATCGCCGATACGGTCTCCGCTGCGCGAGCCTGGCGGGGAGTTCTTCTATTGTTTTCAACGGCTTGTCGGCGAGGGGCCATGGAGGTTCGGCTCGGGCTAAGGCGAGTAAGAGAACATGAGCATTGCTCATATCATGGCGCAAGCCAACCCGAGGAGCACGTCATGGGCAACCTTTCCTTCCTCTATCTCACCCTTTTGCCGCTGGTACTCGTGGCAGCCGTGGCCGAAGGCCTGTGGCTCGCGCGTACGCGGGCCGAGCGCTACGACTGGAAGGCCTCGGCCTGCTCGCTGGCCGACCTCGCTGGCCGCCGCTTGCTGGCGTTCATCCCCTACGCGTTCGCGGCACCCTGGCTCGACTGGATGTGGCAACACCGGCTGTTCACCCATTCGCTCGACTCGGTGGGTTCGGTGCTGCTGCTCTTCATCGGTCTCGAGTTCTTCTATTACTGGTATCACCGGACCGCGCATACCTCGCGCTGGTTCTGGGCGTCGCATTCGGTGCATCACTCACCCAACCAGTTCAATCTCGCGGCCGCCTATCGACTGGGCTGGTTCGGCCGCTTCACCGGCACGTCACTCTTCTTCACGCCGCTGGTGCTGATCGGTTTCACGCCGGAAGTGGTGCTGACGGCGCTGTTCCTGAACCTGCTCTACCAGTTCTGGATCCATGCCGACTGGATCCCCAAGCTGGGCTGGCTGGAATACGTGATCAACACGCCGTCGAGCCACCGCGTGCATCACGCACGCAATCCCGAATATCTCGATGCCAATTTCGGCGGCGTGCTGATCGTCTTCGATCGTCTCTTCGGCACCTATGTCGAGGAGAAGAAGGACGTGCCCTGCGACTTCGGGCTGGTCTCGCCCGTGGTCTCCTCGCGCAATCCGTTCGTGGTGAATATCTCGCCGTGGATCGGCCTGGCGAAGGATCTCGCCTCGGCGCGCTCGCCGCGCGAGGTCTGGATGTACCTGTTCGCGCCGCCGGGCTGGCGTCCGGACGGCGAGGGGCTGACCACGGCGGAACTGAAGAAGCGGGCCGGCCTCGTCGAGCCGCCGCCCGTTCATCCGGCCATGACGTAATCTCCCTTGAGCGGTCTCCTTCCTGTCGACAGAGTCCGCTGGAAGGAGAAACGCCATGGCGAAGGACAAGGTCTGCGTCGTGATCGGCGCGGGAGACGCGACGGGCGGTGCGATCGCCCGCCGCTTTGCCCGCGAGGGTTTTACGGCCGTCGTCACCCGCCGCAGCGCCGACAAGCTGCAGCATCTGGTGGCCGAGATCGTGAAGGAGGGCGGCAAGGTCCATCCCTTCGGCTCCGATGCGCGCGACGAGGCGCAGGTCGTCGAACTCTTCCGCCAGATCGAAACCGAGATCGGCGAGATCGAGGTCTTCGTCTTCAATATCGGCGGCAATGTCCGCTTCGACATCCGCGACACCACGAGCCGCGTCTACCGCAAGGTCTGGGAGATGACGGCCTTCGCAGGCTTCCTGACGGCGCGCGAGGCGGCCAAGGCGATGGTGCCGCGTGGAAAAGGCACCATGATCTTCACCGGGGCGACGGCCAGCCTGCGCGGCGGTCGCGGCTTCTCCGCCTTCGCCGGCGGCAAGCATGCGGTGCGGGCGCTGGCGCAGTCGATGGCGCGCGAGCTGGGGCCCGAGAACATCCATGTCGCCCATGTCGTGATCGATGGAGCCATCGACACCGAGTGGATCAAGGCCAACTTCCCCGAGCGCTACAACGCCGGCCCCGATGCGATCCTCAATCCCGACGATATCGCCGAGGCCTACTGGCAGCTCCACCGCCAGAAGCGCAGCGCCTGGACCTTCGAGATGGACCTCAGGCCGTGGAAGGAGAGCTGGTAGCCCGCAGCTTCAGCAGTGCCAGCATCATGTCGATGGTGGGCGTCGGCACCTGGGCGAGGTCGCTGAGGTCGGTGATCGAATCGGCCAAGGCGTCGATCTCCAGAGGCTTGCCGCTCAGGAGGTCGGTCAGCATCGACATCTTGTGATCGCCGAGACCCAGGGTGAATTCGATGCGCTTTTCCATCGGCGTCGCCAGCGTGGCGCCGAACCGGGCCGCGACCGTCTCTGCCTCGGTCATCATGCGGCGCGCGATCTCGACGACGCCGGCTGACCTGCCGATGCCGCCGTTGTCGGCCAGCGTCAGTACCGCCAGTGGGTTCCAGGTCAGGCTGTTGATCATCTTGGTCCAGATCTCGGCCCGGATGTCGGCTTTCACCGGCGCCTTCAGCCCTGCCTCGGTCATGGCCGCGCTCAATCTGGTCACGCGTCCTGAAGCCGAACCGTCAGGCTCGCCCAGCGGCAGGTAGCAGACGTCGTTCTCCAGCCGGGCGATGCCTGGTTCCGGTACGACACCGCCTGCCCAGTAGGCACAGCCCAGCGCCCGCTCCGGTCCGAACAGCGACCACTGCCTGCCGCCGGGATCCATGCGGGCGAGGCGGCTGCCTTCGTAAGCGCCTTTCAGTTTGTGGAAGAACCAGTAGGGCGCGCCGGTGGTGGGCGGGATCAGTGCCGTGTCGGGGCCGAGCAGCGGCAAAACCGACTCGAGCGCGGCGAGATACTGATGCGTCTTCAAGGTGATGAACACCACGTCCTGCGGGCCGAGTTCCGATGGATCGTCGGTCGCGGTGACGTGGACGGTGAAGTCCTCCTTTGGTGAGATCAGCCGCAGTCCGTTGCTGCGGATCGCCGCGAGATGAGCGCCGCGCGCGATCAGACTCACCTCGATGCCCTTCACGCGGGCAAGATGCGCGCCGATGATTCCGCCGATCGATCCGGCGCCAAAAAGGCAGATTTTCATGGCGCTACCCTAGGCGGTCGTGCGGCCGAGTGGAACTGGTGCCGACCAAGACCGTTGCCTCTCAAGAACCCCAATCGAAAGGCAACACCATGACGACGGACACTGTCGATACCGCCAAGCTGTGGGACATGATCAAGGACATCAAGTTCGGCATGTTCACGGCCCGCCACGGCAACGGCCATCTCCATTCGCGGCCGATGACGACTCAGAATGGCGCCAATGATCGCGGCGCGGTGCTGTGGTTCTTCATGTCGCGCCAGGGTGATCCCGTTGCAGATCTGCAGGCAGCCTCCGAAGTGAACGTGGCCTACGCCGATACTGGCTGTGATTCTTATGTCTCGGTTTCCGGCACGGCCCGCCTCGTCGAGGACGATGCCAAGAAGAAGGAGTTGTTCAACACCTTCGCCAAGGCATGGTTTCCCGGCGGCCCGACCGATCCCGACCTCGCGCTGGTGGCGGTCGTGATCGCCCACGCCGACTATTGGGACGTGAAGACCAACAAGGCCGTTCAGCTCTTCCGCATGGCCAAGGCCGCCATCACCGGCGAGCCGCCCACCGACATGGGTGAGCACGCCAAGGTGCGGATGAGCTGAGGCTTCTACCTCTTCGGCGTCGTCGCCGCGCCTACGCCGGCGCCGACGGCGCCGCCGATCAGGGCGCCCGGCAGGATGCCCAGCGGCGTCACGGCACCGATCAGCGCACCCGATCCGGCGCCGATGCCGCCGCCGGTAACAGCGCGCTGGCCCCAAGTGTCGCCGCAGGCGGTTAGGCCGAGAAGGACGGAGGTCAGAACAAAGACTTTGGTCATGGTGTGAAACTCCCCGTTGCGCTTCTGGATACGCACAGGGTTACGGCGCGATGTGGCGCAAATGGGGCTCCAATCGGGCAATCCCCGGCAACACGGGCCGCGATCGCGAGATGATGCGCATTTGCCACAGGCAGAGCAACGGCGCGATCAACAACTCCATCGCCAGCGCCGCGGCGACCGGCAGTGTCGGCGCGTCACCCAGCAAAAGGCCGGACAGCCGGGCGAGGCCGCCCACCACCACGAGTGATGTCAGCAGTCTCATGCGCGCGCCCATCGTCTCGATCTCGGGAACGGCGCTCCAGTAGCCGAGGCCGATGGCCAGCAGGAGGCCGCTGAGATAGCGATGGTGATTGCCGGCCCATGCGCCGTCCGATGTGGGCTGGGTGACAGCCCACAGGCTCGCGGCGACCGGCAGCAGGGCCGCGATCGCGATTGAAACTTGCAGGGCACGTCTTTCGAGCATCGTCTCTGCTACGCAGGCCAAGCTGCGGCGGATCAGGAGTGGGGCCCCGGCGCTTGACCTCGCGAGTCCGCCGGCCCAAACACGGCGGAACGGAGGAAACACCCTGGTCCACAATAGTCCCGATATCACCGTCTGGCTGATGTTCGCGCCGTTCTGGCTGCTCGGCATTGCCGCCCTGGTCGGCGGCATCTGGCATCTGGTCCACTACGTGATCGTGCATTCCCGCGCCCAGGCCGCCGGTCACGTCCGCAAGGCGCCGCTCTTCTCGCGGCGGCTGGCCTGGCATGAGCTGACGCCCGATATGCGGCATCACCTCAAATGGGCGCTGATCGCCGTCGGCGCCTTCATTGCCCTCTGCATCGGTGGTGTCCTTGTCGGCGTCGTGGGCAGCCTGCTGATGCGGGCCTAACGCACCGGGTTCGTGACTCGGTTGCTGCAGCGCCGGCGCAGGCTTCCCGCGTGGTCGCGGCCGTCCCGCGATGATAGGATTTGGCCATGCCCGTGCATTGGACGGTTTCCCATCCCACCCGGCTGGTCGTCGCGGTTGCCAAGGGCGACGTGACGCCGGCCGACATAGAGCGGTATTTCGCCGGCATCACGGCCGACGGTGCCATGGCTTATCGTAAGATCTTCGAGATCACGCACACACCGACAGCGCTCAACGAGGAAAACCTGAAAACGCTCGGCGAGCGTGTCATCTATTACGCCCAGCATGGCCAGATCGGGCCGGTGGCCATCGTCGCCGCGTCGAACGAAAGCTACGCCCAGGCCAAGGTCTTCGCGGCGGCGGCCCGGGTCAGCCGGCCGCTGGCGATCTTCCGCGAGTTGCATGCCGCTCGCGAATGGCTCGACGCGCAGCCCTTGCCGCCAGCGGCCGAGCGAGGCTGACGCCGCGTGCTGAAGCACTTCGACCACGTGACGGTGGCCGTGACCGACCTTGCTGCCGCCCGGCGTTTCTTCGCCCTACTGGGTTTCGAGGAGGACAAGGCGGTGGTGATCAGCGGTCCCGTCATGGACCGCTACATGGGCGTGCCGGGAATCGAGGCCGATCATGTCACGCTGGCACTGAAAGATGCATCGCCGCGCTGCGAAATCCAGCTCCTGCACTACCGCAAGCCGGCGGCCGCTGCCGACCCGACCGTCGCCCAGCTCGACAAGATCGGCTTCAACCATATCTGCTTCGCCGTCTCCGACATCGACGGACTGATCGCAAAGGTGACGGCGGCCGGCGTGAAGCTGCGCAACCAGCCGATGGTCTTCCACGACCGCAAGCTGGTGTTCCTCGAAGGGCCCGAAGGCATCGTCGTGGAACTGGCAGAATGGACGTGAGAGCGCCCGCATGATCCGCCGCCGACTGATCCGCCGCATAGCGTATGTGAGGCGCAACCGCTGCAGTGTGCTCGTGGCTGTGCTCTGCTTCTTCATCCTGCTCAACCCGCTGCTCTCAGGGTCGATGATCGGCGCCACGATGCTGGCCACCAGCCTGTTCGTGATTCTGCTTTTGGCCGTATGGGCGTTGCGTGTACGCCGGCCGTTCGTCTGGGGACTGGCGGCGCTCGCCTTCATCACGGTCGATGCGCTGGTGGCCGACCGTCTGGGCGAAACCTGGATAAGGCCGGTGGCGCTCGCCGCAACCGTTGCCTTCGTAGGCACCGTCACCATCGCCCTGCTGCGCTACGTGCTCGACCGGCGCCCCATCACCACCGACAAGGTGTTCGGCGCGGTCGCCGCCTACATCCTGATCGCGCTCTCCTTCGCCAGCATCTTCGGCCTGCTGCAGGTCTTCGAAACGCGCCCCTTCCATGCCGTCGCCGGCAACGGCCCCGATGGCCGCCTCAACTGGTCGGACCTGATGTATTTCTCCTTCACCGTGCTGACCTCGACCGGCTTCGGCGAGATCACGCCGGCCTCGCCGCTGGCCCGCGCCCTCGTCATACTTGAGCAGGTGCTGGGCGTGATGTACGTGGCCTTCCTGGTCGCCAGGCTCGCCAACATGTACGGCCGCGAGAAGCGCCTGTCCTGATGGCTGCTGACTAGATCGGTCGACGACTAGATCGGATGCCGCGCGAGATGCTCCAGCAGCAGGGCGTTCACCTTGTCTGGCACCTGGTCGGCGGCATAGTGGCCAACGCCGGGCAGGATCTCGAACCGGTATGGCGCCGCGATGAAGCGGACGGTGCCTTCGGCCGCCGCGCGGCCCACCGTGTCGTCGGCATCGCCCCAGAGATAGAGCGTCGGCACCTCGGTCGGCTTGATCGATTGACGTTCGCCGCGCGCACGATACCAGGCCAGCGCTGCCTCCATCGCCTCGGGATTGCCGAGTACGGAGAGATGGGCCGCGAGCTTGTCGGCGGGCACGCCCGATTTGCCGAGCCGCGTGCGCAGCCATTCGCAATCGTTCGACAGTAGCCGTGGTCCTGCGCCGGGATCGAGGAAGGCCGTGTGATGGCCAGAGCGCCGCTTCTGCTCGCCGTCAGGCAGGGCCAGCGCCTCGGCGAAGGCCGTGGGATGCGGCCGCGACAGGATGGTGAGCGAGGCCAGGCGCTCGGGATGGCGATCGGCGATCGCCCAGGCGAGGCTGCCGCCCCAATCGTGGCCGACGAGATGGAAGCGGCGTTCGCTGGGATTGCTCACCGCCGCGATGTCGAGCGCATCGCCGATCAGCCGGTCGACGCGATAGGCGTCGAGATCAGTGGTGTCGGGCCGCGCGCCCTTGGCATAACCGCGCTGGTTGGGCGCTACGGCCCGGAAGCCAGCCTTTGCCAGCGCCGGCACCTGGGCGCTCCAGAAATGCCGCGACACGCCGAAACCGTGCAGGAGCAGCACGAGCGGCCCGTCCTCCGGTCCTCCCACCGAGACGTCGAAGACCAAACCAGGTGCCGTTTCGATCTCGCGCACGTCCATCTGCCGCTCCTCCAGGAACCATTGCTCGGGTCGGGAGAAGGTAGATCATGACATTCGCATCTCGAACAGGCCGGCCAGCCGCAGGATGATCGGGCGCGGCGAGGGGCTATACTCGGCACGAGTTCAAGGGAGAGACGCCATGGCAGCTGAAACCGCAGCCGAGACTGCATCCGAGCTTGGCCAGCACTGGGACGCAATCGTCATCGGTGCGGGCCTGTCGGGCATGTACCAGCTCCTGAAGCTGCGCCAGATGGGTTTCAAAGCCCGCGTCTACGAGGCGGGCGGTGGCGTCGGCGGCACCTGGTACTGGAACCGCTATCCCGGCGCGCGCTTCGATTCGGAGAGCTGGACTTATGGCTTCTCCTTTTCGCCCGAGGTGCTGAAGGAATGGGACTGGAAGGAGCATTTCTCCGGCCAGCCCGAGAACCTGCGCTACTGCGAGTTCCTCGCCGACAAGTTCGACCTGCGTCGCGACATCACCTTCAACGCCCGCGTGAAGGCGGCGCACTGGGACGAGGTGGCGAACGAATGGGAAGTGACTTTCGAGGACGGCAAACAGGCGCGTGCGCGTTTCCTGATCACCGCCATCGGGCCGCTGTCATCGCCGACCATGCCGGTGATCCCGGGGATCCCCGACTTCAAGGGCGAGTCGTGGCACACCGGCCTGTGGCCGCATCGTCCCGTGAGCTTTGCGAACAAGCGCGTGGCCATCATCGGCACCGGCGCCTCGGGCGTACAAGCCATCACCGAGATCGCCAAGACAGTGGGCCATCTCACCGTCTTCCAGCGCACACCCAACTGGTGCACGCCGCTGCGCAACAGCCGGATCGAGCCCGAGACCATGGCCGACATCCGCGCCCGTTACGCCGAGATCTTCGCCCAGTGCCGCGAGAACTGGGGCTGCTTCGTCCATGCCGCCGACCCGCGCCATTCGACCGACGTCAGCGCAGAGGAGCGTGAGGCCTTCTTCGAGAAGCTCTACGCCATGCCGGGC
>Ga0194051_1000405_pt1 | contig 24907 bp, 25 predicted proteins | sample SepL2320m_MetaG_FD_161275 | JGI IMG/M metagenome (GOLD analysis project Ga0194051, IMG submission 161275) | Anoxic zone freshwater microbial communities from boreal shield lake in IISD Experimental Lakes Area, Ontario, Canada - Sep2016-L239-20m | ecosystem: Environmental > Aquatic > Freshwater >... | reverse complement strand
CGGCTGCAGAGAAGCTGAAGCACCATGGTCGCAAGGTGCATACCCAGATCGTCGACGTCGGCGACGAGCAGCAGGTTGAGGCGGGCTTTGCCGAGACCCTCAAAGTCATGGGCCATGTCGACAACTGCGTCGCCAACTCGGGCGTTTCAGGCCGCGGCAAGGGGGCCATCCTCGAGATGACCACCGAGGAATGGCGCCGGGTCCTGCGGGTCAACCTCGACGGCGTTTTCTTCACCTTCCGGGCGGCCGCCAAGCACATGGCCGCGCGCGGCAAGGGCGGTTCGCTGGTCGCCATGGCCAGCACGGCGGCCATCGAGGGGGCGGCCCGCTCCAGCCACTACGGCGCCAGCAAGGGCGGCGTCACCGCCATGGTCCGCGCACTCGCCGTCGAACTGGCGCGCTATAAGATCAGCGTCAATTCGATCCTGCCGGGCTGGATCGAGACCGAGATGACCGCCAATGCCTTCGGCAATGAGAAATTTGCAGCCAACGTGATGCCACGTATTCCGGAGCGGCGCTGGGGCGTCGGCGCCGATTTCGGCCCGATCGCCGTCTACCTGGCCAGCGACGCCACCGCCTATACGACAGGGCGCGACTTCGTTATCGATGGTGGCTATACGTTGTTCTAGTCTGTCGTATCACCGGGAGAGCTGAGAATGTCCAAGACACTTGCCGCCTGTTTCGTCGCCGCCATGGCGTTCGCTGCCGTGCCCGCGCTGGCACAGACCGCAAAGCCGGCGCCAGCCGCCGCAACAGCAGCACCGGCCGGCGAAGACAAGTACGTCGGCTATTATTATCCCAAGCCGACGACGGTCGAGAATTACACATCGGCGATGCAGACGATCCCCGGTGCGGAGCGGGCGCAGCGCGTCCAGTTCGTCACCGTCGTGTCGCAGGGCACGATCCAGTCGGCCTACCGCGTTCCCTATTCGGTGTTCGTGAAGGGCGACAAGGCCGAGAAACTGATCATCGTCGGCCTGCAGCCGGGCGAGTTGAATTCGATCTACCGGGTCCGCGCGATCCTCGCCAACATGACCACGATGTCGCGCCTGTCGCCGTTCTTCCAGGAGCGCACAGTGGCCGAGGATGCCAACTTCTTCGACCTGCTGAAGCTGCTGGGCTTCACCCAGCTCACCGCCACCGACGGTGAGAAGTTCGCCTATCAGGTGAACGTGAAGTAGCAGGCGCGTCGAAGACGCGCCTGCGGGCGGCAGCGCTTGTCATTCGTGGCTTGTAACCAAGCCACTGAAGCGCGAGAGCCCGCACGGTTGGAATGGCGCACCCAGACTAGCACCGAGGTTCTTTCTGCACGGTGCGGCGCCCGCGCTTCGGTCGCTGCGCTTCCTGCAGCGCTACACGCCGCCGGAGATTGCTAACGCAAGGCGTTAGCAATCTCCTGGTGATACCAGCCCAGCGCCTTCTCGAACTTGCCGAAGGTTTGCACGCGGTTGGCGCCGCTCCTGAAATTTTCCTGAACGCTGGCGCCGACGGTGAAATCCTCATCGAGCGCGGCCAGGATCAGATCCTGGTTGGTCTTCCAGTAGCTTTCCGGCTTCTTCGCCCGCTCCGCGGGGTCGACGAGAATCGAGACGTTGATCAGCGCCTCGTCCGGCGACACCGGGAAGCTGGTGAAGACGCCGCAATGGTCCTGGGTGTAGGCCAGCACCGTGTTGGGGAAGAGATTGTAGAGCACGACCGCATGGTCGCGGAGCTGCCAGGTCTCGCGCGGCTGGTTCTCGACCTCGAGGATCGACGGCTTGCAGACGGCGAAGCGGGAATGACGCTCGCGGCGTTCGTAGGCGGTGATGTTGTCGAGGAACAGCGGCGCCACGCTGGCACCGTGCAGGTAACGGAAGTGGTAGAGTTCGAGGAAGGTGTCGATCACCAGCTTCCAGTTCATGCGCGGACGGATCGGCGTCGTGCTTTGCACATCCCAGCCGTGCATGTCCCAGGAAGCGAGATCGGCCTTCACCGGCCCGAGGAAGGCATCCATGTCGATGTCGGTGCTCTGGCCGGGCTCGAGCGCCGTCGGCACCACGAAGACCATGCCGCAGCGCTCGGCAACGGCGAGCGGGCGCAGCCCGTGTGTCGCGCGATCGATCTCGCCGAACCAGGCCCCGTCGGTGATGCCTAAAAGCTTGCCGGTGAGGTCGTAGCTCCAGCCGTGATAGGGGCAGACGAAGGCGCGCTTGTTCGAGCCGCAGGACTTCAGTTCCACGGTGGCGCTGCGATGGCGGCAGACATTGAGAAAGGCGCGCAGCTTGCCGTCGGTACCACGAGTGACGAGGATCGGCTGGCCGGAGTCGTTGTTGGCGACGAAGTCGCCTGATTTGCGCAGTTGGGCGGAAAACGCGACCACGACCGGATATTTGCGGAACAGCACGGCCTTCTCGCGTTCGAAGCGATCGGTGTCGAAATACTCCTCGACCGACGTGTGACTGATCTCTCCGTCGTCGCGTGCGTTGGCCCGCGCCATGCCGTGCATGCGCTCGATATAGGTCACCTGGTCGGCGTGATGCATCGCCTGCTCCGCTGCTAGATCGCGTTCATGCCGCCGTCGATCACCAGCTCGGACCCGGTGACGAAGCGTGATTCGTCCGAAATCAGGTAAAGAATACCGTAGGCGATATCCTCGGGCGCGCCGAAATCGCCGATCGGGATGCTACCGCGGACCCGTTCCTTGATCTGGTCATTGGGCAGGATGCCCTCGCCCATCGGCGTCATGATGATGCCGGGATGGACCGAATTGCAGCGCACCTTGTAGCCCTTGCGCGCGCAATCGATGGCCACGGTCTTGGTGAACTGGCGCACTGCGCCCTTGCTGGCGCCATAGGCCGAGAGGTTGGGCGTGCCGAGAAAGGCCGCCAACGAAGAAAGATTGACGATCGAGCCACCCCCCGACGACCGAAGCGCGGGCACGCCATGTTTGCAGCCGAGGAACACGCCCTGGACGTTGATCGAGAGGACGCGCTGCCACTGCTCGACCGTCTCGCTTTCGAATGTCGAGGGAAACGGTCCGGCAATGCCCGCATTGTTCACCAGGCCGTCCAGCCGGCCTTCACGCGCCAGAATGTCGTCGATGATCCTCTTCCAGTCGGCTTCCTGCGCGGTATCGTGGGGCAGGAAACGCGCCCCGCCTCCGGGCTGAGGGCCGCCGATCCGCTGGACCGTCTCGAGGCCACCCGGTTGATTGATGTCGGTGACGATCACCGTGGCGCCCTCGTCGGCCAGCAGCTTCGCCGTCGCCCGGCCGATGCCTGATCCCGCGCCCGTCACCAGCACGACCTTGCCTGCTACCCGACCCATGCGCTTCATCCCGTTTGCTTGTTCTTGTCGCAACGGTAGAAGCAGCGCAGGCTGGCGACAAGACGAGAGGACCCCATGACCCGCACACTGGAATTCTATTACGACTACGGCAGCCCCTACAGCTATCTGGCTGACAGCCAGGTCGAGGCCATCGCCCAGCGCGCCGGCGCCACGCTGGTTCGCCAGCCGATGCTGCTGGGCGGCGTCTTCAAGGCGACCGGCAACGCTTCGCCGATGACGGTGGAGCTGAAGTCGAAGTGGAGCGCCTTCGACCTGCCGATGTGGGCCAGGCACTACGGCGTGCCGTTCCAGCGCAACCCGTTTTTTCCGGTCAACACGCTGGCCCTGATGCGCGGCGCCGCGGCGGCCCAGATTGACGGCCTGTTCGAGCGCTACCACCCCGCCATCTACAAGGCGATGTGGGTGGACGGCCGCAATCTCAACGACATCGCCGAAGTGGCGGCGGTCCTTACGGCGGCGGGTCTCGACGCCCGGAAATTCGGCGCCCGCCTCCAGGACCAGGACGTCAAGGATCGCCTAAAAGCCACGACCGACGAGGCGGTGGCGCGCGGCGTCTTCGGCGCGCCAACGAGCTTCGTGGGCGATATGATGTTCTTCGGCAACGATCGTCTGCCGTTTGTCGAAATGGCCCTCAAGGGAGAGCTCAAGTGAAAAGACTAGGAGTACTTGTCGCGGCCGGCTTCCTCTTCGCCGCCGCGCCCTCTTTCGCCCAGACCGTCGGCACCTGCCCGCGCGGCGGTGGCGCCAACCAGCCGCCGCCGGCACGGGTGCTGTTCGATCTCGGCAGCGCCCAGATCAGGGCCGATAACAAGCCGGTGATCGCCCAGGCGGCAGCTACGGCCAAGGCGCGGCAGGTGTCGGTCATCTGCCTGATCGGCCACACCGACAAGCTGGGCGACAAGGCGTTCAACGAGAAGCTGTCGCGATCGCGCGCCCAGGCCGTCGCGGCACAGATGATCCGCGATGGCGTGCCGGCCAATCATCTCTATATCGTCGCCGACCCCGAGGCGTTCGGGAACATGAGCCTCGGCAAGGAGGACGCTTCGGTTGTCGACCGCAAGGTGACGATCTTCTTCTCGCGCTAGATCAAGCCTGCTCGATCAGGCCGGCATCTCGATGACGGCCTTGCCCACGACCTTGCGGTCGATCAGGGCACGAAAGGCATCGGCCGCACGTTCCATCGGAAAGCGATGCGAGATGTGCGGTCGCATGACGCCGAGAGCTGCAAGCTTCGGCAGCTCGGCGTAGCTGTATCCCATCTGGGGCAGACGCAGCAGCGTCTCTCCCGCGCGGATACCCAGGATCGATAGTCCCTTGATCAGCACGTGGTTGGACATGAGCTTGCTCGGTCCGCCCGACGTGAAGCCCACGACCAGCAGGCGAGCACCATAGGCCGCCGCACGTACGGACTTCTCCAGAACCTCGCCGCCGACCGGATCGTAGATCACATCGGCGCCCTTGCCGTCGGTCAACGCCTTCACGGCGGCGACGAAATCGGACGTTCGGTAGTTCACGACCTCGTCGGCACCGTTCTGCTTCACGATGGCGAGGCGCTCGTCATCACCGCCAGTCGCGATCACACGCGCGCCGAGATGCTTGGCGAGCTGCACGGCTGCCAGCCCTACACCACCCGACGCACCGTGGATGAGCGCGACCTCGCCTTGGCGCAGAGCGCCGCGATGAACGAGCGAATGGTAGGCGGTGGTTGCGGCGACACGAAAGCCCGCGCCCTCGGCGAACGACCAGCCTTCGGGCAGGCGCAGCAGATGGCCCTTGGGCGTCACGGCCACATACTCGGCGAAAGCGCCCGGACGGATGCCGAAGATCACCTCGTCGCCGACCTTCCAGTCAAGGCGCTCGGCGCCCACGGCGTGGACGGTACCTGCGCCTTCCATGCCGGGCACGAAAGGCAAATCCGGCTTGTGCTGGTAGTCGCCCGAAACGGTGAGCACGTCGGGAAAATTGACCGAAGCCGCGCCAACCTTCACGACGATGTCGCGCGGCCCCGGCTCGGGAAGAGGCCTCTCCTCGATTTTCAGGACAGACGGATCGCCGAGGCGATCGCAAACGACTGCCCTCATCCGGCTAGTCGAGCTCGAAGGCGTTCTTGTAGTCGAGCTTCAGCGCCGGATCCTGGTCTTCCTTCCTGAGGAAGCAGTTGCCCACCACCAGCACCTCGATCTCGCTGCCCATGAAGCAACGCCAGGCGTCCTCCGGCGTGCACACGATCGGCTCGCCCCGCACGTTGAACGAGGTGTTCACCAGGACCGAGCTGCCGGTCTTGGCCTTGAAGGCCTCGAGCAGCTCGTGGAAGGCCGGATTGGTTTCCTTGTGCACCGTCTGGACGCGGCCCGAATAGTCGATGTGCGTCACCGCCGGGATGTCCGAGCGCGGCACGTTCAGTTTGTCGATGCCGAACAGCTTGTCTTCCTCGGCGGTCATGACGCGGCGGCGGCTCTCAACCACCGGCGCCACCATCAGCATGTAGGGGCTGTCGCTCTTGATGTCGAAATACTTGTCGACGTCCTCGCGCAGCACCGCCGGCGCGAAGGGACGAAACGACTCGCGATACTTCACCTTGAGATTGAGCGTCTTCTGCATCGAGGGCGAGCGCGCGTCGCCCAGGATGGAGCGCGCGCCGAGCGAACGCGGTCCGAACTCCATGCGGCCCTGCATCCAGCCCACCGCCTTCTCATCGGCCAGCGCCTGGGCGGTCTGGTCGATCATCTGCGCATGGTTGAGGCGCGTGAGCTTGGCGCCGGCCGCGGTCAGGCGCTCGGCAATCTCGTCGTCAGTGTACTCGGGGCCGAGGTAGGAGCCCGCCATGCCGTCCATGTGGCCGTTGAGCTTGCGTGGCTGGCCCATGAAGCCGTGATAGGCGGCATAGGCCGCGCCCACCGCGCCGCCGGCATCACCGGCCGCCGGCTGCACCCAGATGTTGTCGAAGATGTTCTCGCGCAGCAGCTTGCCGTTGGCGACGCAGTTCAGCGCCACGCCGCCGGCCAGGCAGATGTTCCTGGCGCCGGTTTCCTTGCGGACCGAGCGGCCGAGACGAAGCACGATCTCCTCGGTGACGGCCTGGACCGACGCCGCGAGATCCATGTGGACCTGCGTCAGCTCTTCCTCGGGTGTGCGGCGCTTGATGCCGAACACATCGGCGAACTTGTCGTTCGTCATGCGGAGGCCAGTGCAATAGTCGAAGTAGGTCTGGTCGAGGCGGAAGGTGCCGTCCTCCTTGAGGTCGACGATCTTGTTGAGGATCAGGTCCTTGAACCGCGGCTCGCCGTAGGGCGCGAGGCCCATGACCTTGTATTCACCCGAGTTGACCTTGAAGCCGGTGTAGTAGGTAAAGGCCGAATAGAGCAGTCCCAACGAATGCGGGAAGTGCAGCTCTTTCAACATCTCGAGGCTGTTGCCCTTGCCGTAGCCCAGCGACGTGGTCGCCCACTCGCCGACGCCATCCATGGTCAGGACGGCGGCTTCCTCGAACGGCGAGGGAAAGAACGCCGAAGCGGCATGGCTCTGGTGATGTTCGCCGAACAGCAGGCGCTTCTGCCAGTCGAAGTCCGGCTCCCAGCGCTTCATCTCGTCGCGCAGCAGGGTCTTCTGGAAGAGCTTCTCCTTCAGCCACAGCGGCATGGCCATGCGGAAGGAATTGAAGCCGCGCGGGGCGTAGGCGAGGTAGGTCTCGAGCAGGCGCTCGAACTTCAGGAACGGCTTGTCGTAGAAGGCGACGTAGTCGACGTCGGGCAGCTTGATGCCGGCACGATCGAGGCAGAACTGCACGGCATTCTGCGGAAAGCCCGCATCGTGCTTCTTGCGGGTGAAGCGCTCCTCCTGGGCGGCGCTTACCAAATGGCCGTCCTCGATCAGCGCCGCCGCGCTGTCGTGATAGAAGGCCGAGATGCCCAGCACCCGCATGGGATTGGCCCTACCCGCCTAGAACAGGGTGTAGATGAAGGGTGCGATCGCCGAGCCCTTGGTCAGCACGATCAGGCCGCCGAAGATCACCATCATGATCATGATCGGCAGCAGCCAGAATTTCTTGCGCGCACGCATGAAGGCCCAGAGTTCGACGATGATGGAGCCCATGGCTCGGTCCTTTCGCGATCAGAATTGGTTGCGCATCGACTGGGGCGGCGGCCCCGGCGGGGTGCGGTCGATCCAATAGCTCTTGGCCGTACGGTCGAGGCGCAGCCGCAGGAAATCCTTACCGAAGGCCCGCATGACGAGACCGATCGGCATGATGGTAATGAAGAACAGCAGACCGAGGATGAGCGGGTTCATGACCTTGTAGAGCAGCAGCCCGAACTTCAGCCACAGCCGGTTGAGCGGGCCGAGCAGGCGGGGGTAGATCAAGGCCACCAGCAGGAAGGCCGCCGCGAGCGGCAGCATCCAATGCCAGCCGGCACCGCCCCGCCATAGCGAGAGGGCGCTCAGGATGCCGAAAAAGCCGGCGAAAACGAACCCAAAACCGCGATCGGAGCCCGCCTTGACGTGCTCTTCCCGCGAAAAGTCCTCATGAAGCTGGCTGGTCGCCATTTGCAACGCGTTGGAATGTCCGGACAGGGGCCCCTAAGTCACTGATCCCACTCGCCAAGTCAATCGCCGACCCGGCCAATCTGGGGCCCCCTCCGGACTTATTCCGCCGCAGCTTCCGCCGCCGCCATCCCGACGCCATGGAGCATCAGCGCGGTCAGGGTCCGCCGCCAAACCGCCTTGGCGCGGTCAACACCCAGCCCGTCGCGCCGGCGGAGCACGATCCAGGCCTCCGGCGACAAGGCAGCGCCGATCGCATCGGCCAGTTCCTCGCTCGCCTGTTCGCTCAGGATGGCGAACTCGGGAGCAAACATGGCCATCGCGGCGTCGCGCAGCCGCTGACGCGAGGTCGCGGCGCGGGCCAGCAGGCCGGGGTGACCGACGAACTGACCGGCAGCGACCCGCAGGGGAACGACCTTGTCGAACACGTCGGCCATGTTCTGGACGATCCTGTCGATGCGGACGGCCAGCGGCTGGCTGCCCGGCAACGTCTGGGGAGCCGCCAGTTCTTCAAGGGCACTGTCCAAGACAGTTACAAAAAGTGACTCAACATCGCCAAAATGCTGAAATACCGAGCGGACCGATACATCTGCCCGTTTTGCGACAGCCACGACCGTCGGCGCCGCGCTGGTCTCCGCGATCATCGCCTTGGCGGCCGCGATAACCTTGCGGCGCGTCTCGACCGCGCGCCGATTACGGCCGTCGCGACGTACGATTTCGACTTCAGGACTATCGCTCATGCGTCCCACGGCATCGCCCTGCCGCACAATGGCTGCTTCGCTCATTCCCGTGTTCCTAAACTGGAGTGGAGGCAATCGGTGGCCAACTTCCGCACCGACGCCTATTGAGGGCTTGAGATAGGGGTCGAGTAAGGCAGGAACAAGGTAAAGACGGTCGCACCACCATGAATACGAGCCATGCAAATCCCCCCCGCGCCGTCCTCTGGGACTTCGGCGGGGTCATCCTGAGCAGCCCCTTCGAAGCCTTTCGCCGTTACGAAGCCGAGGCCGGTCTTCCCAAAGATTTCATCCGCGGCCTGAATGCACGCAATCCCGATACAAATGCCTGGGCGAAAATGGAACGCAGCGAGGTCTCCCTCGCGGGCTTCGTCGAACTGTTCGAGGCCGAGGCACGCGAGCAGGGCCATCAGCTCGACGGCTGGCGTGTCCTGAAGTCGATAAGCGGCGACATTCGGCCGCAGATGGTGGAGGCCCTCCGCCGCTGCAAGGCGGCCTTCCGGGTGGCCTGCATCACCAACAACATGAAGTCGGGCGAAGGTCCGGGCATGGCGCGCAGTCCGGAGAAAGCGCGGGCCGTCGCCGAAATCATGACTCTGTTCGAGCATGTCGTGCAATCGAGCGCGCTTGGCCTGCGCAAGCCCGATCCAAGAATCTACCACCACGCCTGCGAGCTGCTCGACGTGCCGCCGCAGGACTGCATCTATCTCGACGACCTAGGCATCAACCTGAAACCGGCACGCGCCATGGGCATGCGCACCATCAAGGTCGGCGATCCCGACGAGGCGATCGCCGAACTCCAGGCGATGGTCGGCATTCCGCTGCGAGGCTGAGGGGTGAAGCGCGTCGCGCGTCCGATCACAGCGAAGTATCTCCAGAACGCCGCGACGTTCTACCTCGAGCGCTATCCCAGCACGGCCGAAGGTCTGCGTCGCGTGCTGAACCGGCGCGTCGCCAGGGCCCGGATGCTCGAAGCGCCGGTGATGGAGAACGTGAAGCAGGCGATCGACACCATCGTCACGAAGTTCGTCGATGCCGGCGTGATCGACGACAAGGCCTTCGCCCAGACCAAGGCGCGCTCCCTGCACCGGCGCGGCACCTCGAACCGCGTCACACGCCAGAAACTGAAAATGGCCGGCGTCGACGGCGGCACGCTGGACGCGGCGATAGAGGGACTGGACGTCGAACTCGACGTCACACCGGCCCAGCGCGAGCAGCGCGCGGCCGCAGCCCTGGCGCGACGCAGGCGCCTCGGCCCCTATCGCCTGGCCGAGCACCGCAAGGACCATCGCCTGCGCGATCTTGCGACCATGGCCCGCGCCGGCTTCGCCTATGACGTCGCCAGGAGGATCGTCGACGCGGCCAGCCCGGACGCGCTGGACGAAACCTGATCGCAACGCCATGGTCTGCTCGGGGAGCTCAGCATGACGATCACGATCTGGCACAATCCACGCTGCAGCAAGTCGCGCGAGACCCTCGCCCTGCTGCAGAAGAAGGGCATCGAGCCCACGATCCGCGAATATCTCAAAGAGCCGCCAACCAAGGCCGAGATCACCAAGCTGATCGATCTCCTGGGAGGCGATCCGCAAGATCTGATCCGCGACGGCGAGCCGGAATTCAAGGCGCTTCGAAAGAAGAAAGCCGATCTCGGCAAAGCCGAGATCGCCGCCGCCATCGCCGCCCACCCGATCCTGCTGCAGCGGCCTGTCGTGGTCGCAGGCTCGCGCGCCGCGATCGGCCGGCCGCCAGAGGCTGTGTTGCCGCTGCTGAGATAGCGCCATGGTCGGACGCATCCGCCTGTGGTCGGCCTATGTCCTTTTCTTCTACGTCGTCACGCATCTGCTCAATCACTCGCTCGGCCTGATCTCGCTGCGGGTGCTCGAAGTCGGCCGGGTCTGGTTCGTCTTCATCTGGCAGAACCCGCTGGGCCAGCTCGTCCTCTACGGCGCGTTGTTCACGCACTTCTTCCTGGCGATCTGGGCGATGTTCCGGCGCCGCTCGCTGAGACTCTCACCATGGGAGTGGACGCAATTCGCGCTCGGCCTGTCGATCGTGCCGCTGGCGGCGGTCCATGTGGTCGGCACCCGCCTCGCGCACGAGTTGTTCGACGTGCACCCCGGCTATGGCTGGGTGCTGGGCTCGTTGGTCTCGGGCGGCTGGCCCGGGATCGTCCGCCAGTTCTCGCTGCCCCTCGTCGTCTGGATCCATGCCTGCATCGGATTGCACTTCGCCTGGCGCCTGCGGCCCTGGTACGGGACGTGGCTGCCTGCCCTCTATGCCGTGGCTCTCCTGATTCCAGCCGCCAGCATTGCAGGCGCCGCCATCGCCTTGCGTGACTTCGCCGAACTGGCGCAACAGCCGGGCTTCCTGCAGGAAGTATTCGCCCGAGCCAACGTGCCCAAGCCCGACGAAATCGCCGAGCTCTACGCCATCTCGGACGCGTTGGTGGCGGGCGCTGCCATTCTGTGGATTGCCGCCTTCGCCGGCCGGCGCGTGCGCAGCCTGTGGGAGCGCCGTGCCGGTGTCGTCTATCTGAGCTACGGCGAGCGCAAGACGACCAGCCATGCGACCGGCCTCACCGTTCTCGAGATGAGCCGGCTCGCCGGCATCCCGCACGCCTCGGTGTGCGGTGGACGCGGCCGTTGCTCGACCTGCAGGGTCCGGGTAGGCGGCGAGGATCGCGCCAAGCTGCCGCCGGCATCGGCGGACGAGCAGAAGGTGCTGTCGCGCGTCGGTGCCCCGGAAAATGTGCGCCTCGCCTGCCAGCTGCGGCCGCCGCCGGGGCACTATCGGATCACGCCGTTGCTCCCAGCCTCGGCCGGTCCCGTCGAGGCTTATCGGCGTCAACCGCAAGCGCATGGCGGCGAACACTATGTCGCCATCCTGTTTGCCGACATCCGTGGCTTCACGTCGATTTCCGAAGGAAAGCTACCCTACGATGTCGTGTTCCTGCTCAACCGGTATTTCCGCGCGACCGGACAGGCGATCGAGGCGGCCGGCGGGCGGGTCGACAAATTCATCGGCGACGGCGTGATGGCGATCTTCGGCCTCACCGGCGAACCCCAGGTGGCTTGCCGCCAGGCCCTCGACGCCGCGCGACGCATGGCCGTGGCCCTCGACGATCTGAACGAGGCGATGTCGGGCGATCTCGACCTGCCCCTGCGCATCGGCATCGGCCTGCATGCCGGGCCGGCGATCGTCGGCGAAATGGGCTACGAGCGCGCCGCCCAGATCACGGCGATCGGCGATACCGTCAACACCGCCAGCCGTCTCGAGGCGCTGACCAAGGAATTCGGGGCCGAGCTCGTCGTATCGCAGGAATTGCTCGACTGCGCCGGCCTGGCGCTCCCGGACGCACCGCGCCACGACGTCGAAATAAGGGGGCGGCAGGGCCGGTTGATGGTCCGCGCACTCGCGAGGGCCTCCGAACTCACGGCAATGTCATGAGAATTTCGTTGCCGCAGGCGGTAGTACGGCAACAATCCGCGCAATAGGAGGTAGACCATGCGTTCAACCTTGATCGCCATCATAGCCGCTCTCAGCTTCGGCTTCACGGCTGGCGCCTTCGCCGCGGGCGGCGGCGGCGCGGACCAGACCACCACGGCCAAGCCCGCCGATCCCAACTTCACGCGCGCCAAGGCGATGATCGAAGCCCGGGACTACGCCAATGCGCTGCCGCTCCTGCAGCAGGTCGTGGCCAAGGACCCGAAGAATGCCGATGCCTACAACCTGATGGGCTATGCCACGCGCAAGTCCGGCAATCCCAACGGCTCGCTGCAATACTACCAGCAGGCGCTCGCCATCGACGCGCGACATCTCGGGGCACACGAATACATCGGCGAAGCCTATCTGATGCTCGATCAGCCGGCCCAGGCCGACCAGCATCTGGCACGCCTCGACTCGCTTTGCGTCTTCGGCTGTGCCGAGTACCGCATGCTCAAGACGGCGATCGCCAACTACAAGGCCGGCAAGAAGCCGACCAACTGACGTCTCGCGACCGGTAGCGAAATTTGGATCGGCGGGAGGCCCTCATGGCCTTTCCCGCCGACGGCCCGGCCCGCTATGCTGGCGGCGGATAAACGCCCGTTTACGCCGCCGCTATCGGAGGGCCTTCCGCGATGAGCACCGCTGTCACTCCCGTCCCGCTCGTTTTTGGCGACTACGCCCTCGAGGATCGCTACCGGCTCGACAAGGGCCGCGTCTATCTCACCGGCATCCAGGCCCTTGTGCGACTGCCGATGATGCAGCGCCAGCGCGATCTGGCGGCGGGCCTGAACACCGGCGGCTTCATCTCGGGCTATCGCGGCTCGCCGCTCGGCATGTACGACAACGCGCTCTGGACGGCCAAGCGCTACCTCAAAGAAAACAACATCCACTTCCAGCCGGGCCTCAACGAGGATCTCGCGGCAACGTCGGTGTGGGGCAGCCAGCAGGTCAACCTCTTCCCCGGCGCCACCGTCGATGGCGTGTTCTCGATCTGGTACGGCAAGGGCCCGGGCGTCGACCGCTCGATGGACGTGCTGAAGCACGGCAACGCCGCCGGCACCTCGCCGCACGGCGGTGTCATTGCCCTCGCCGGCGACGATCACGGCTGCCAGTCCTCGACGCTGCCGCACCAGAGCGAGCAGGTCTTTGCCGCGGCGATGATCCCGGTCGTCAATCCGGCCAACGTCCAGGAATATCTCGACTTCGGCATCCTGGGCTTTGCCCTGTCGCGCTACTCCGGCTGCTGGGTCGGCTTCAAGGCGATCTCCGAGACCGTCGAGTCGGGGGCCTCGGTATGGGTCGATCCCGAGCGCATCAAGATCTCGCTGCCGACGGATTACCAGCTCCCGCCCGGCGGCCTTGGCATCCGCAATCCCGATCCGCCGCTCGAGGCGGAACGGCGCCTGCACGGGCCCAAGATGGACGCCGTGAAGGCCTTCGTGCGCGCCAACGGCTTCGACAAGACGGTGATCGAGCCACCGCGCGCGCGCATCGGCATCATGACCACCGGCAAGGCCTATCTCGACACCCGCCAGGCGCTGGAGGATCTCGGCATCAGCGACGAGCGGGCCCGCGCGCTCGGCATCCGACTCTACAAGGTGGGCGTCACCTGGCCGCTGGAGCCCGAAGGCGCCAAGCGCTTTGCCCACGGCCTCGAGGAAGTGATTGTCGTCGAGGAGAAGCGCTCCAACCTCGAGGACCAGCTTGTTCGCCTGCTCTACAATCTGCCGGCCAGCGAGCGTCCGCTGGTCATGGGCAAGACCGACGAGACCGGCCGCATCATCTTCCCCAGCGAAGGCGAACTGTCACCCACCGGCGTCGCCATGGTGATCGCCGGCCGGCTGATGAAGCACGGCGGCGAATCGCCGGAGCTGAACCAGCGCCTGGCGCGCCTCGAAGCCAAGGAAAAGCTCCTGAATGCGCCGCCGCAGAAGGTGGCGCGCACGCCGTTCTTCTGCTCGGGCTGCCCGCACAACACCTCGACCAAGGTGCCGGAAGGCAGCCGCGCCATGGCCGGCATCGGCTGTCACGGCATGGCGATCTGGATGCCCGAGCGGCGGACAGCGCTGATCAGCCACATGGGCGGCGAAGGCGTCGCCTGGATCGGCCAGGCGCCGTTCACCTCGGACAAGCACATCTTCCAGAACCTGGGCGACGGCACCTACTACCACTCCGGCCTGATGGCGATCCGCCAGGCCGGCGCAGCCGGCGTCAACATCACCTACAAGATCCTGTTCAACGATGCCGTCGCCATGACCGGCGGCCAGCCGCACGACGGGCCACTGAACGTGCCGGAGATCACCAAGCAGGTTGCGGCCGAAGGCGCCCGGCGCGTCGTCGTCGTCACCGACGAGCCCGACAAGTACGGCATGAACCCCGGCTTCGCCGAGGGCGTGACGGTCCGCCATCGCGACGACCTCGACGCCGTCCAGCGCGAGCTGCGCGAGATCCCCGGCCTCACCGTCCTGGTCTACGACCAGACCTGCGCCGCCGAGAAGCGCCGCCGCCGCAAGCGCGGCACCTTCCCCGATCCCGCCAAACGCGTGTTCATCAACGACTCGGTGTGCGAAGGCTGTGGCGATTGCTCGGAGAAGAGCAACTGCGTGTCGGTGAAGCCGCTCGAGACCGAGCTCGGCCGCAAGCGCCAGATCGACCAGAGCAACTGCAACAAGGATTTCTCCTGCGTCAACGGCTTCTGCCCGAGCTTCGTGTCGGTGCATGGCGGCGGTGTCCGCAAGGCGACGCGCCCGCAGTTGAAAGTGGTGCAGGACGATCCCTTCGCCTCGCTGCCGATCCCCGCGCTGCGGCCACTGAGCGAAGCCTACGGCATCCTGGTCACCGGCATTGGCGGCACCGGCGTGATTACCGTCGGCGCGCTGATCGGTATGGCGGCGCATCTCGAGGGCAAGGGCTGCACCGTTCTCGATTTCACGGGCCTCGCGCAAAAGAACGGCGCGGTGATGAGCCACATTCGGCTGGCGCCCAAGCCGGAGGACCTGCATGCGGTGCGTATCGCCGCCGGCGGCGCCAATCTCATACTGGGATGCGACATGGTCGTGGCCGCGGCACCAGCGGCGCTGTCTCGCATCGAGCAGGGCGTCACCAAGGCTGTCATCAACGGCTACATGCAGCCGGTCGCGGCTTTCGTGCTGGACGGCGACATGGATCTCGGTGCCGAATCGATGATGAAGTCGATCCGCGACGCCGCCGGCGAAGAGGCGTCGACTTTCATCGACGGCACCGGCCTCGCCACCGCAATCCTGGGCGATTCGATTGCTACCAACCTCTTCATGCTGGGTTATGCTTGGCAGAAGGGACTTATCCCGCTGTCGCTCGAGGCGCTGACGCGCGCCATCGAGCTGAACGGCGTGGCCGTGGAATCGAGCAAGCGCACCTTCGATTGGGGTCGGCTCGCCGCCCACAATCTCGCGGCGGTGCAGGCCGCCGCCAAGCCGACGCTGCGGATCGAGAAGCCGGTGGCGCGGACGCTGACGGACATCGTGGCCAAGCGGGTCGAGCTGCTGACGGCCTACCAGGACAAGGCCTATGCCGAGCGCTACCGGGCCTTTGTCGACAAGGTCGCCGCCGCCGAGAAGGACAAGGCCCGCGGTCGCAGCGGGCTTGCCGAGACGGTGGCCAAGTCGCTCTATAAGCTGATGGCCTACAAGGACGAGTACGAGGTCGGCCGCCTCTACAGCGACGGCGACTTCCACAAGAAGCTGGGCGCCCAGTTCGAGGGCGACTACAAGCTCACCTTCCATCTCGCCCCGCCGCTGTTCGCCGACCGCGACCCGACGACGGGAGAACTCAAGAAGCGCGAGTACGGCGCCTGGGTGATGCCGATGTTCCGTCTGCTCGCCTCGATGAAGCATCTGCGCGGCGGCAAGCTCGATGTCTTCGGCTATACCGCCGAGCGCCGCATGGAACGCCGGCTGATCGGCGAGTACCAGGCCACCATCGAGGCCCTGCTCGCCACGCTCGACCAGAACAACCACGGGCTGGCGCAGCAGATCGCCGCGTTGCCGGAAACCATTCGCGGCTTCGGCCACATCAAGGAAAAGAACGTGAAGACGGCCAAGGAGCGCGAGACGAGCCTGCTCGCGGCCTACCGCCAGCCAGTCGTCCAGGCGACCGCGGCCGAGTAGCGGGAGCCGAGGAACTGGCGGCCCGAAAAGGTTCGGGACGCCCGCGCCTCCGTATGGGGTTGGGGAGGAAGCGAAGGCGTCCCGTGGTACGCACGCCCTCCGCGAAGGGAGGTTGGCGGGGACGCAATTTTGGCTATAGGCCTATTCGTTCGCGAAATTAAGCACAATCAGACGGCGAATATCGCACATCTGGCGCACCTTTTAGGCACGGCCGGTCTGAGGCGAAAAAGATGCCAGATCGAAGCGACCGTTCGGGCTGCCCTTGCCGCCCAGTCGATCGAGGGCACGCTGCCACTTGGCGGCAAAATCGGCGTCGAACACCAGCTCGGCATCGCCATCGACCACCAGCCAGGCATTGTCCTGCATCTCGCGGTCGAGCTGGCCCGGAGCCCAGCCGGAATGCCCCAGTGCCAGCCACGCCCGTTGGGGGCCACTGCCGCCCGCCATGTCCTTGAGAATCTCGAGCGACGCCGTCAGCGCCATGCCGCCGTCGATCATCAGCGTCTCGTCGCGCTTGTAGTCGGCCGAGTGCAACACCAGGCCGCGCGACGTCTCGACGGGTCCGCCGAACAGCACCGGCCGGTCAGCCTCCGCCGACGGCACGTCGAGGCCGAGTTGCTTGTAGACTTGGCCGAGCGGCAGATCGTCGACGCTGTTGTTGACGATGATGCCCAGTGCGCCGTCGTCGTCGTGCTTGCAGACAAAGACCACGCTCTGGCGGAAGCGCTCGTCCGGCATGGACGGCGCGGCGACCAGGAAGCGGCCGACCAACGAGGCGGCGGGGGAGCTGGGCCCGGGCATGGTGATATGATCTCTCAAATCCATGGGGATTGTCCGGTCAAAGGTCAAGACTTCGAAACCCCAGCGGGGCTCCGCATGGACAAAGCGGGGGCTCCGGCCTAGGGTCCGCCGGTCGTAAAACCGCCGTTTCGGGCGGCATTTGAAGGAGCGGAAGAATGGCGAAAGTTGGCGACAAGGTGCCGAGCGCCACGTTGCGCACGATGGGCCCGGAAGGTCCCAAAGCGGTCACCACCGAAGAGATTTTTGCGCCCGGCAAGAAGGTCGTTGCCTTCGCGCTGCCCGGGGCGTTCACCCCCACTTGTTCAGCAAAGCACGTGCCCGGTTTCGTGGCCGAAGCCGCTGCTCTGAAGGCAAAGGGTGTCGACACCATTGCCTGCATTTCCGTGAACGACGCGTTCGTGATGGGCGCCTGGGGCAAGGACCAGAAGGCCGGCGACTCGGTCATGATGCTGGGTGACGGCAATGCCGAATTCACCACGGCCATGGGCCTCACCATGGACGGCTCGAAGTTCGGCCTCGGCACGCGCAGCCAGCGCTACGCCATGGTCGTGGACAACGGCGTCATCAAGCACCTGTTCGTCGAAAAGCCCGGCGCCTTCGAGGTGTCCTCGGCCGAATACGTGCTGAAGAACCTCTAGCCTCAGGCGCAAGCCATGGCCAAGATCGACGGCGGGGCGCAAGCTCCGCCGTCTTCATTTGGGGTTTCATGAATCAGGCAGACCCTCAGCTCTTCAACGGCCTGTTCCAGGTCAATGGCGCCACCCGCCTCTACGGCACGATCGGCGATCCCATCCGCCAGCTGCGCATGACCGGGATCATGCCGCAGGTCTTCGCCGCGGTCGGCGCCAATGCCGTCTGGCTGCCGTTCGAAGGCGGTAGCGACCTGCTGCCGCTGATGCTCGAAGCGCTCGGCCGGATGCGCAATCTCGGCGGCTTCACGGTCACCATCCCGCACAAGACCGGAATCCTACCCCTGCTGGGGCGGACCACCCGGCGCGCCGAAGCCTCGGGCAGCGTCAATCTGGTGCGCCGCGAGCCGGACGGCATCCTGGCCGGCGACATTGTCGACGGCACGGGTTTCGTGCGCGGGCTCGAGGCCCAGGGCCATCGCGTGCGCGGCGCTAGCGTCTGGCTGGTCGGTCTGGGCGGCGCCGGCGGCGCCATTGCCGCCGCGCTCTGCGAGGCCGGCGTCGGACGATTGCTCGTCACCGAAATCGATGCCGCGCGCGCGGAGATCGCGATCGACCGCCTGCTGCGGCATTATCCCGACGTCCCGGTGGCGGAAGTGGCGACGCCGCCCAAGGGCATCCACATCGCCGTCAATGCCACGCCGCTCGGGCTTCGCCCCGGCGACCCGCTGTCGTTCGACCCGATGACGCTCGATACAGGCGTCCTGGTGGCCGATGTCATCATGAGCCCGGTCGAGACGCCCCTGCTGCAGCGCGCCCGCGCGCACGGACGGCGGATCCATCACGGCCGCCACATGCTCGACCACCAGATCCCGCTCTATCTCGAGTGGTTCGGCATCGACGCCAAGGGCATCGATATCGTGGCACTGGTGCGGTCGATCGGCACCTGAGGCATTTCGCGACGCCTAAATGTCGGGAAATGCGGCCTGCCGGCCCAAGCCCTTGATCCGGCAACGGGAAGGTCGACCGTTTCCCGACACTCTCCTGTCGATTTATCGGCCTCGTGTCGGAAAAATCGCGTGTCTGAAAAATCGGCCTACAGCGTCACGCCGCCGTTCACATGGAGGGTCTGGCCGGTGATGTAGCTGGCGGCCGGCGAGCAGAGGAAGGCGATCGCCGCCGCGACCTCGGCCGTCTTGCCGTAGCGGCCCATCGGCACCAGGGCGCTCATTTCCTGCATGCGGGCAAGCGACAGGGCGACATGGGCGCCGGCGTCCTTTTCGATCAGTCCCGGCGCCACGCAATTGACGGTGCCGCCCGACGGCGCGATCTCGACGGCGAAGGCGCGGGCGAGCGCCTCGACGCCGGCCTTGGCCGCGGCGGAAACGGGAAAGCTCGGCAGGCCACGGGCAAAGGCATGGGCCACGAAGGACGACACGCCGACCATGCGGCCGCCGGTACCGGCCTTGATCAGCCACGGCTTGGCCGCCGTCGCGAATTCGTAGAAAGCCGAGGTCATCGACGCGATGCTGGCATCCCAGGCGGCACGGTCGACCTCGCCGATCGGCCGGCGGTCGGCGAAGCCCGCATTGCTCACCACGACATCGAGCCGTCCAAACCTGGCCACGGTCTCGTCGACGAGGCGCTGCGCCGTGCCGGGCTGGCTGAGATCGCCCTCAAGATACAACGCTTCGGTACCGCTGGCGCGTACCTCCTCGGCGACTTTCTCGGCACCCGCGCGATTCTTGCGGGCATGCAGCACGATGGCGGTGTCCGGCGCGGCGAGCGCTCGGGCCGTGGCGGCGCCGATGCCGGAGGACGCGCCGGTGATCAGGATGACTCGCTGGATGGAAGGCATGGCCGAATCAGTAAAGTTCCCCAGGCTCAACGGCAAGGGGCTCAACGGCAAGCCTCGCGCACGGCAGGCGCCAGACGTTCCGCGAATCGGCGCGCGCCCTGGACCGAGAAGTGCCCGTTGTCGACGAAGTCGGCCCCGGCAAAAGAGCCGGGGGATATGGCGACGTAGACATCGCCCAGGGCCTGCGCCGTGCGTTCGAGGATCGCGTTGAACCGCTGCTGCAACGGCCAGAGGTCGCGGTCCCGCACCAGCGGCAGCCAGCCATACCGTCCGTCGCCCTGCAGCCTCTCACGGTTGAGCAACTGCCCGACCCAGATCGTGGCGATGCCGCGCCCGCGGTTGATCGCCGAAATCGACCGGATGTTGCGCTCGTACAGTGCCTCCAGAGCGGGGTCGCTGCCACTCACCGGTTCGCGGCCATAGGGATCGACGGAGTAGTGCACCGTGTCGACGTCTGCACCGACAAGGCGCGCCAGGACCGTCAGCAGCGGCGAAATCGTGACGTGCGAGCCGCCGATCCGCCGCACTTTGAGCGAGTCGACCTGGCTCGGCAGGTGGAAGTCGGCATAGCCGGGATCGAGGTTGGGGATGTGCGCGTTGCGCAGGTCATTCCAGCCCACGTAGTAGATCGCGCAGCGCGGCGGCTTGCCGAACTTGGTCTGGTAGAGCGCCGTCTGGATCAGATGCTCGACGGTCGAATAGCCCGGCACCCCGTGGTTGACGACAAAGGTGCGATCCCGGCCGAGCTCCTCGCCCAGGCGATCGCTCCAGGTGTCGCCCTCGCCCGCGCCGATGTCGTAGGTCGTCGAGCCGCCGAACGTCGCCACCACCGTGCGCGTGTCGAGGGCGTGCGGCGCCGGATCGTGCCCGCGCGTGCCCTCGGAGGTGTGGCTGATCGCGAGTCCGGTCGGGCTCGTGACCCGCAGCGATGGGATCGGCACGGCCTGCAGGGAAGCATGCCACTTGAAACGCTCCGGCTCGGCCGCAACGAGCGGCAGCAGCGCCGGAACGGCATACCCAGCCCGTATCAGGACTCGGGAGCCCAAGCCCCAGGACAACTCGACCAGCGCGAGCACCAGCACGACCGTCGCGAGCCGCGGCCAGCGGGCAAGCGCCACGACCAGCGCCAGCAGCACCAGGAGATAGAGGAAGTACTGCGCGCGAGGCCCGCCGTGGCCCAGCCTGTCAGTCGCCGCCATCCACGCTGCTGTCGCGACGACGACGAGCGCCAGAACCAGTGCGCACAGGACGGGGATCGCTCGCTCGAACCGATAGGGTCGGCGGAGGCCGACATGAGCGAGAAGCGACTTCAACATGAGAGGGTATCGAGAGAATGGCGCGCCCGAAAAGATTCGAACTCCTAGCCTTCTGATTCGTCGTCAGCGCTGGAGGTCTACGAAGGGACCCTACACTGCCCGCTATACACCGCAAACCCTTGAAAAGACTTGATTTGATATCGAGCCTCGTCCGTCAATGTATGCGCTCACCTGATCGTTGGTGGTTCCACGGTGGTTCCAAATGCTGACCGGAACCACAAAGGTGCGCCAAGGGGAGTTCGCCCTGGCGAGAGTGATGCACGGTCTGGGATGCCGAGCTGCGCGGCTTCGGTTGCCGGGTTCATTCCAGCGGCCGTCGCTCCTTGATCTTTAAGTATCGTGTCGGTGGTGGCCGCAACGCCGCACAACGCAAGCTGCTGCTAGGAACTTATGGGGCGATCACGGTCGACCAGGCACGAACTTTGGCCCACTAGGCCCAGGCGGAAATTGTTAAGGGTGGCGATCCAGCGGGTGCTCGAGCCGATCATCGGCGGGCTGCCACCGTTCGCGAGTTTTCTGAGCGTTATCTGGCTGAGCATGCGGATCTGAAGAAGGGAACGATATCCGCACGCGAGGACAGAAGGCTGATCGATCGCCATGTCATTCCTAAGATCGGCACCCGCAAGGTCGTTGACCTCGCAGCCACTGACATCGCCAAGGTGGTGCACGGATTGTCGGCCACACCAATTCTGGCCAACCGGGTGCGAGCGCTGCTGAGCAAGATGTTGTCTCTTGCCGTGGTCTGGGGCTTGCGCGTCGATCCGCTGAACCCGGCGCAACTGGTGCAGAAATTCCCGGAGACGTCACGCGAGCGATACTTGTCGACGGAAGAACTCAAGAGGCTTGGCGAAGTTCTGTCCGACCTGGAGCGCAATACTGGTGAGCCGTGGCAGGCAATCGCTGCGATCCGCCTTCTGCTTTCCACCGGTTGCCGCAAGACCGAAATCCTGTCGCTGCGTTGGGAGTTCGCCTCCACGACTTGCGGCATACCTTCGCCAGCAAAGGTGTTGGCTTGGGCTTCGGCCTCCCCATTATTGGCGGGCTGTCAGGGCACGCACTCCCCACCACGACCGCTAAATACGCTCATCTCGCTGCTGACCCCGCCCGCGCCGCAGGCCAGCGAATTGCGGCCAGCCTCAATGTCGAGCTAGGCGGCCAGATTGAGCAACCCGGCGAGCTTATTTCGCTGTCAGAGAGGCGCGGACTGGCGGCTGGCGGACCTCTGCCAAACGGAGGCGCTTAAGCTCAACCGGCCTGCCGGAGCGCCCGGAACATCCGTCAGTGCGGCTGGCGGCCATTTTTATGACCAGACGAGGATAAGAAGACCGTCCAGACAGTCCGATTGTCGGGTAGGTACCCGGCGCTTGGGTCCTTCCAAGAATCTACCGACTGCGAGTAATTCGACCTATGTCAGGTCTGGATTTTTCCTGACCTGGTACGGCAGTGAATTGTTATTCGCATTGTTGTTTCGGAACCTCCGGACTGGGGATTCTATTCGACTGGACAGTTTCCGGCCGCCGAATTTCCTGCGACTCCCCTTGGCGAGGCTGATCAACCCCCAAAGGAGAAGTATGGGAGCTGCCACCAACCCCGTCGCCAGGGCAAAATAAAGGAAGAGATCGTCTGGCTGCATTTGGCGCACGTTCCATCTAGCGCAGGCTTAGAATGTAGGAAACCAACACGTTGCGCTCACCACGGCTGAGCTGGAAGTCCGGCATGCGCGTGTGCCCCGTGGAAAGGTAGCTGTCGAGCGATGCCGCCGTTGTGCTGGGTTTGGCAGCGATCGCCGGGAAGGTCGGCACGCCATCGGCGGTCGCGCTGCGCGGCTCGCGCTCGACGATGTGGCAGGCCATGCACCAGCGTTCGGCGAGCGCGCGTCCGCCTCGGACATCCTGCGCTGCTGCCGGAAGCGACAGCAGCGTCAGCATCATCGCCATCATCTTTCGCATGCGTGCCTCCCTACCGGTTGTCGTGCGGACTGCTGGCAGGCGCCGCTACACCGGCGGATGAATCCGGTCGTTGGCCCGGAAGAACTTCCGGGCCAGGGCGACCAACTCGCCGTCGCTGGGATGATCGGCGGCCTCGACCGCCGACAGTCGTGTCGCGAGGTGTGGGGCATTTGCCGTGATGTACGATGCCAACTCGGTTTTGGCGCTGGCCGGACCGACAATCATGATCGCTCCCGCCCCGGAAACCGACTCGGTTACGTGCTTGAGGAAATCCCGGTCCACCGACGCATGGCCGGGGCCGATCGTGTTCGCCTTGTGATGAAGGTGCACGGTCGGATCGTGAGGCCGGATCACGTCACGGTCGACATCGCTTGCGTTGAAGCGAAAAATCTTGGCCTGGTGATGGTCGATCCAGATGATCGAGTGGAAATGCTGCTGCATCATGTCGGCACCTCTAGGCGTTGAGGCGCCGCAGCGCGGCCTTGTCGCACAGGACGACCGAGCGGCTGGCCGCCGCCAGCTTGATAAGCCCCTCTCTGGAAAACTGCGTCAGCGTACGCGAAACCGTCTCGATCGTGAGGCCGAGATGGTCGGCGATATCGGTGCGCTGCATTGGCAGGTCGAAGCGATCCCCCTCGGAGACCCGCCGGGCCATGTCGAGCAGGAATGTCGCCACCTTCTCCTGCGCCGTCTTGCGCCCGAGCAGCATCATGTGGTCGTGGGCACGCTCGAGGCTGCGCATCATCGACGCCATGACCTGATCGCCCAGAGCCGGATCGTCATGGGCGAGCGTCTCGAAGCGGCGGCGGCGGAACGCCACAATCGTGGCGGTATCTACGGCGTCGGCCGAGAAGCGATGCTCTTCGCCGGTTTCCAGACCGAAGATGTCGCCGGCAAGATGGAACTCGTCGATCTGGCGCCGGCCATCGCTCAGGAGCTTGTAGGTCCGCACCGTGCCCGACACGACCTTGTAGAAGAAATCGGCGGCATCGCCTTCGGCGAACACTTCCTCGCCCTTGCCGAGAGCCCGTGCGACGCCGACCGGCCTGGCGGGCATCGCATCGTTCCGGCGGGGCATGGCGGCAGCCCCCTTCAGGACGATGGCGGCGGCGGTCGGAAGTCTGGAGCCGTCAAGAGCAGTGTGGGCCTGCATCGAATTCTCCCCAGTTGGAACCAAAGTGCCGCAGTCTGGGTACCTCGCGTCGGGGCCCGCCTCCATTCAGGTAAAGACCTAAGGGATTCTACGTAGGTGAGGAAACTAGGCCCTGAAAGCCGCGCGCCAATGGGGCTTGATCACCTCCAGCACCACCAGGACAGCGAGGCCGGCCAGCAAGGACAGGCCGAGATCGTCGAGATGAAGGGGACCGAAACGGAACAGGTCCATGGCCGGCGGCCACGTCAGGCTGACGGCGAGGATTGCAGCAACGCCCGACAGCAGCAACCACAGCGACAGGTTCGGACGGGCAAATGCCGAGAGCATTGAGCTACTGAACGAGCGGTTCACCAGGATCAGGCTGGTATTGATCAGCACCAGCGAAACGAACACCAGCGCCCGCAACTCGTTCTCCGGCATTTCCCGCGCAAGCCCACCAGCAAAAGACGCGGCAACGGCGGCGAAGGCCAGCACGCCCTGGACAAGGCTCCAGCCTATCAGCCTGCCCGTCAGCATCTGGCTCGCCGGGTCGCGCGGGGGCCGGCGCATCAGGTCGTCCTCGTCGGGCTCGGCTTCGAACACGATCGAGCAGGCCGGGTCGATCACCATCTCGAGGAAGGCGATATGGATCGGCGTCAGAACCAGCGGAAATCCGAACAGCAAGGGCAGAAGCGCGAGGCCGGCGATCGGAACGTGCACCGCCACGATGTAGGCCATGGCCTTGCGCAAATTGTCGTAGATCCGGCGTCCGAGGCGGATGGTGCGGACGATCGAGCCGAAATCGTCATCGAGCAGGACGATCGACGACGCCTCGCGCGCGACGTCGGTGCCGCGCCCGCCCATGGCGATGCCGATATGCGCCGACTTGAGCGCCGGCGCGTCGTTCACGCCGTCTCCCGTCATGGCGACGATCTCGCCTCTCGCCTTGAGCGCCTCGACGAGGCGCAATTTCTGCTCCGGCATGATA
>Ga0194051_1000404_pt1 | contig 24910 bp, 12 predicted proteins | sample SepL2320m_MetaG_FD_161275 | JGI IMG/M metagenome (GOLD analysis project Ga0194051, IMG submission 161275) | Anoxic zone freshwater microbial communities from boreal shield lake in IISD Experimental Lakes Area, Ontario, Canada - Sep2016-L239-20m | ecosystem: Environmental > Aquatic > Freshwater >... | reverse complement strand
CGAACGTCACACCAGTAAGGTCGACCGACGGCCGCGTCGTCATACACAAAGCTTGCCACCGCAACACCGTCGAGTCGAACAACGACCTTGGAGGGTTGCTCATCAAACGTAAAATCCGCACAACATGCCGACCACGCTGGAAGGAAGCCCAGCGCCAGGGCTAATGCCAGCGACAATGCGGCGAATACCCCGACGTACGGCATTTGAAACACTTTCGCTTTATACGCAGAGAATTGTGTGCGAGCGATTATTAAAAAATGTGCGTCAAAAAAAGTTTTTGAATTTCTTCTCTGCGCTCAATGCTGCCCTGCACTGTGTTGACTGTTAACCGGCGATTCCCTGAAGTTTGGCGATTTCGATATTAGCAGCGTCGACTTCCTTTTGCTTTTCGACCGACTGTGCCTGAATCTGTTGAACCACTTTGTTCGACTCTTCCACTACTTTTGCTGCAGCATCAATCAGAACTTTCAGTTCTTGCATTTTTGGAGTCGCCGCTGCGATTGAAACTTTGTTCTTGTCCATCAACGCTACTTTTTCAAGACCCGCCTTTTCCCACGCTGCCTTCTCATTGGTCATCGCTGCAAGTGTGTCCTGCATCGATTTCATCGCAACCGTTTTTGTTTGTACGGTGTTGGTAAGCATCACATGAGCTGCCGCAAGTTCCGCATCACCTGCTGCCAGATCCACCGCAGCCTTCGCATTTTTGACAGCTTCTGAAAGTGCTGTCACGGCCTTGGTGAGTTGATCGATCGCTCCTTGCTGCTTTACAAGCTCTTCGGTGCGTGTCGTAATCTGTGTTTGGAGTGCCTTGTATTCCGCATCGGCCGATGCGATGCCAGTGGTCAGAGTATCGACTTCCTTTTGCATCGCACCGTGGGCATCCGCATGGATTCGGCGAGCCTGTTCATCGGTGGCGGTCTTTCCCTGTGCGGCGGCAATCTGTGTTTCAACTTCTCCGAGAGCCCCCTCACGCGTTTTTAAAACATCCAGCAACGCGTTGAGACTTGCAACAAATGTCACTTCGCTCTGCCAACGGGCGTGTTCGGCGGCAGACGCGTCTGCCTGTGCCTTGATAGCAACAGCTTTTGCTGTCATCTCCGCCGATTGTTTTTTGATTGCCTCAAGTCCGGGTTCCATTTCCTTGAGTTTCGCCGCCATCTGCTCTCCGGTGGTCTTCGATTGATCTCTTTGCACCGTAACGGCAGCGATTTTCTGATTGATTTCAGCGATTGCCGTAGTAACTTTTGCAACTTCGACTTTCTGATTTTCAATCTGGAGCTGATAGGCTTTGAGGGTCGCCGAAATATCATCGACTGCTTTTTTCTTCGGTTCATCCGGCGCCGCGGCCAAGGCTTCGGTCGCTTTTTTCAACTCTTCTTGTATCGCTGGCACGCCCTGCTCAAGTTTTGCCAATACTTCAACGGCCTGCGCATGAACCTTCGTGAGCTCCACCATCGCAGCAGTCATGGCATCAACCTGTTTTTGATATTCGGCCATCGCTGTATCGGTTGTCACTTTTCCCTTCGTTATTTCGTCGACTTGTGTCTGCATTGCCGTCATTTGCACCCCAACAGCAGCAGCAGCGATATTGGCTGGCTCGATTTGTGCCGTTCGTTCAGTAAGGACAACGGCGGCGGCGGCAATCCGTTCAGCAAGCGTTCCAGGATTGGTTGAAATTCCACCAATTCGAGTGCCGTCGGCCCCTTTCCACGCGCGAATTTCTCCGGTCCAGTCGCCAACAAGCATCACATCAGTTTCGTCGCAGTACGAAATCGCGAGGCCCAAGTCTGCACAAGCCTCTACCGCCTTTTGTTGGGCACCATCCTGTCCCCATATCTTTGGAATTTTGTCTCGTCCAATACTGACTATGCGGCCATCGCGAGTGAACTCTATCGAAGCCACGCCGCCGCCGTGAGCGTTCCAGGTTTTGACCTGTCCACCATTTTCAAGTTCCCAGAGTCGGATGGAACCATCTTCACTCCCGGTCGCTAAGAGATTGGAATCGCCCCGCCACGAAACTCCTGTTACTGCGGCGGTATGTCCAGTGAGTGCAAGATAATCTCGTCCGGTGGCCGCTTCCCAAACGAAGACACCGCCGTTGCGATCAGTGCTGGCCAAGAGCACGCCATCCGGACTGAACTCCAACGAGTAAATCCAATCTGTGTGTTTCTTCAGTTCATGAAGTAACTCGCCGGTCTCGGTCGAATAAATTCGAACGACCTTCTGAGGCCCACCAAGCGCGATGAATCGATGATCGGCACTGATGTCTGCGGCCAGCACTGCGTCGAGTTCGTTTCCGATCTCCATTAATCGTCGTCCACTTTGCACATTCCAGACAACGACTTTTCCGGCTGCCCCGCCGCGACCTCCCCCTGCCAGCAGCAAAGATCCGTTGCGACTAAATTTCAGAACCTGAGGCTTCCCTTCAGGAAATGGGAGCACCCCCGCTGGTTGCAGAGAATCGGTGCGATAGAGCAATACCTGTTTTTGTCCGCAGACTGCCGCGAGTGGAGACCACGGACTTGTTGCAATCGACGCACATGCGTTCAGCGATTTTGTTCGCAACACCGGTTCGAGCGGCAGCCTCGCCGGGAGCGGTTGCACCGCGGGTCGTTGCGTTGGGGAGGCATCCATGGCGATATCAAATTTTTTCTTCTTGCTCGCAGCGGCCTTACTTCCTTTGTTTTCCAATATGCCACTGTCGATCCATTTTCGAATGACAAGCCGTTCTTCTTCGGGGATCGGTGGCGAATCAGGAGGCATGCTCGGCTCCTCGTCGTGGTTGACCACTTTGAAGAGATAACTGCTGGAGGCATCGCCCGGTTCAAATACCACCCCTGAACTTCCGCCTTGCATGGCAGAGGTATACGTCGTCAAGTCGAGTCCACCGCTTTTCTTATCAGGGTTGTGGCACGTACCGCATCGCTGACGAAACAGTGGTTGCACATTGTCGTCGAATGTGATTTTATCATCCGCTCGTACAACAATTGAAGGAAGCACGACCATCATCAATACGAACGACGCAAGTTGCGCAGCGCAGAAAATCGATCGATTTATGCTCATGGGTCTCCAGCACCGCGTCGGGTTATTCACTCCTACGCGGCATATCCCTTAATGGTTAAAGACGAATTCTCTAGAATTTAAAATTGCCCAGAACGTATCCTCGAGAGTGATCTGTGGATTCGGGTCATCCTTGAGAATTTCGAGCATCGCGGCCTTTTCTTTTTCCGTAGCAGGACGAGTTAAAGCGCGAATATACATTTCCTCAATGATCTGATCGTGCGGCTTTTTTTCATCGAGCATCTTCTTGATTAAACCTCCGGCCTGAATTTTTTCTGCCAGCGTGTCGCCGTTGAGGAGGTGGAGCGCCTGCGAGAGATTTGGCTCCATTTTGACTTCACACGAGCAGACCGTTCCTCGGTTGGCCCTGCCAAACGTGGTCAGAAAATAGGTCGACGTATTCCCGTCGGCAATCTGTACCGCACGGGCCCCAAGTGGAAGGCCGGAAAACTTGTTCTTGGTATCAGTTGCGCCGGTCACCATGTCGAGCAGAATCTCTGCACGGACGCGTCGCAAAACGGCGTGCGAGAAGTTTCGATCGTCACTGACGTTTGTCTCGTTTGTTTTTGTTGAAAGTTGGTAGGTGCGCGACGTGCAGATATCGCGCACGAGTTTTTTAAAGTCGTATTTGTATTCAACAAACTTCGTCGCAAGCGTTTCGAGCAACTCCTTGTTGACAGGCGGATTACTGACCCGAACATCGTCAACGTCGTTGATGATTCCGGAGCCAAAGAAGTGTGCCCAGACAAGGTTGACGAGGTTCTGCGAAAAGAAAGTATTCTCGGGTGAGGCAAGCCATTTTGCGACGAGCTCTCGACGATCCTTTCCGGCAGTCTCGGGGGCAATGCCGCCAAGAAACTTCGGTGGAATCACACCGCCACCTACCGGGTGCTTCACGTCACCGCCGCCGGAGTTGAAAACGATTGTCTCACGTGGATCCTCTCCGGGCTTTCGTCCGATCTGCGAAAAGAAATTCGCAAAGCCGTAGTAGTCGTCCATCGTCCAGCGATCAAACGGATGGTTGTGACACTGCGCGCACTGAATGCGCATGCCCATGAAAACCTGGGCTACGTTTTCAGCAACCTTCAGCGTGTCGGTCTCGTTCTGATAATAATTGGTCGCTGCACTCGTGAACGTTCCGCCTTTTGAGCCGAGCAGTTCTTGCACCATCGTATCGATTGGCATGTTTCCCTGAATCCGGGACTGCAGCCAGTTGTAATAGAGAAGCATCGCCTTGTAGCTAATTTGCTGAGACGTTTTAATCATCAGCAATTCGGACCACTTCATCACCCACATTTCAACAAATTCTTTTCGTCCCAAGAGCACATCGACAACCTGCTCTCGCTTTTTTGGATCGGTGTTGAGCATAAATGCCCGATACTCGTCCGACGTCGGCAGCATGCCGCAGATATCGAGAGAGACGCGTCGCAAAAACTCTTCGTCTGTGCAGAGTTCTGATGGATTGATCCGTAGTTTCTGCAACTTCTGATTCACGAGTTCATCGACGAAGTTATTCGTTGGTGGGTTTGACCACTGAAACTGCAATCCTTTCGGGAGCACAATGCATTGCATGCCAACGGTGTGCGTATTGAATCGCACCATAATGAACGCTTCTCCGCGATTCTTGGCCGTCACCACGCCTTCCTGTGTGACAATCGCAGAGTTGTCATTGTTGCTGAGAAATAAGGCGAGCGATGTAATATCGCGATCAGTTCCGTCTGAATACTTCGCGCGCACTGTCAATTGTTGGGTCTGATTTTCACCATCCAAAACCGCGCCGGGTGGATAGAGGCTCACGCTCACGACCTGCGGCACAGGCCCGGGATCGTTCACCGCTCCGGCCTCGAGCCAACGATGCAAGCTTGCGTAAAAAGCATCTCCCTTTTTGATTTTCGCACCGCCGGTGTGCGGAACGGCATTGGTTGATTTTTCCAGCAAGAGACTTTCTTCGGTAAGCGCCAGATTGATTCGTCGACCACTGATCTCTCGAGTGAGTCGGTGATAGTCCCCTTCTGGATCAAAACCGAACAGAGAGAGGCGAAAGCCATCTTTTCCCCGAGCCGCGCCGTGACAACTTCCCGTGTTGCATCCGCTCTTCAGAAAGATCGGCATGATATCAAGACGAAAACTCAGGGCCGGATCTTCCTGGCACCGCTCGACGTGTACGGGGACTGCGATCGTGCGATCGGCAAATGTAACGGTGAGTGTTGTATCGCCATCGGCCACCGGGGAGATTGTCACCCCGTCTATTTTTGCTTTTTCAGGGTGTGCAATGGCATAGCTGGACTGTTGCGTAATGTCGTGTGTGATTCCGTTGGAATACGTCGCCTGCACAACGAGCGTTTGACGGTCGCGTGCAGTCGTCAAATGAACATCTGACGGGTAGACGGCCACTGCTGTGAGCGTCGGTTCATCGGCGTATGAAAGCGATGAACATGTCCACGCTGACAGAAAGCCACAGGCAATAAAGAGCATTTGAAAAACATGTCGACGGGTGAGGAATCTCAAAAGTATCACTCGCTCTCTGGTGTGAAACGATCAGCAGGAAGGTTGATTGCGTGAGGGGAAAATCGACGGTTACTTTTTTGCCTCGGGGGCTTGAGCCTGTTTTCCCTGGAGTCGAAGTTTTTCAAGCCTTGTAAGCGGTTTTTCTTTTGGCGGTTCGACAGCAGCAACAGGTGCGGCCACTGCGGCAGGGGCAGCAGGCATCGGTGCCGGTTCGACCTTCTTGAGAGGTGCGTCAATTTGCAGCTCTGTGCTGCCGCCTCTCGACAGCACTGGCTCTGTGCTGGCAATCACGACCATTTCCACAAAGGGTGTTTTGTGATTTCCAAGCGGACTCTTTTCATTGGTTTTCACATCGAAGACAATTTCTTTTGAATCTTTTGTAAATTTTATTTCCGCAGCAATTGTTTCCGACGGCAGGCCAAGGAGCCTGGCGATTGCCTCGCCTTCGAAGGGTTGCACCTGGGCAAGCGTACAGACAACTTGTGCGACTTGTCCCTGCTCGCACGAAGCTCTGGCAAGCGTTGCGGTTGTAAATGGCTCGGCAACGTCAAGAGTCGCCATTTGGGAAGCTACCCACGTCGGCCCGCCCACGTCCGATTGACCAATCACGTAGATCGGCCACTTTCCAATCACTGCATTTGCATCAGCGTTGATCTGATAGATGACTTCGTTTTGGTCGGCCGGAATTTGAACGTTTGGGCCGGCACCAACACCAGGAGAACGAAAAGGAAGCTCGACAGTAATCGCTGCCTGAAAGCCCTCTGCTCGCTTGACGATTACTTTGAGATTCATCGTTCCATTTCGCACCAAGGGAGCCTTGGGCTGCACTATTTCAAGGTGATACGGAAGTGCATCGATCACTGCCACGGCGAGTTTCTTTACCTGTCCACTGTAGTAGACGGTGTTGTTAGGAATTCCGAGAATAAAGTCGGCATTGTTTTCAAACTGTCCTTTGATTCCTGTCTTTTCATCCGCGTGCTTCGCTTCAAATGTGATCAATTTTCCGCCGATCGGCGCATCGGCAGCCGCTTCAAAAACGACTGGCATTTGCGAAAGCGCGGCATTCATCGGCTGCGCCACCATCGTGACCCCCGGCGGCAACTGGCTGGGATCAAGAAGAATCTCTCCTGCAAAATTTGCTCGTGCGGCATTCATGAGGACGGCATAACGATTGCCGCGCGGTACAAAAATTGTTTGTCGAGTCTGCGAGTAACGATCAATTCGTGGAATTGAAATGGCCAGTGACGGCTGAATCGGTTGCAGTTCGACACGGTAGACAAAGTCGGCCTGTCCGCGACCGAGGTGATCGGTAATACGAATGACATACTGCCCATCTTCGGGAACCGTAAAACGCAGATACGAATCAGGCCCACGAGAATCGTCGTTGCTCGCCAGACCACGTCCGTCGGCATGATGAATTCCCATAACCGCATCGAGTCCCGATCGTAACCTGCGGGCATAACACTCCACCTCGAAAACCTGCCCCTTGGTGGCACCAAACTTGAAACAATCAACATCGCCATCCTTTTCAATAATGCCATTGAAAGATTGGGCAACGTCGGCGGTGTTGGCGGTTGCATAATCGTCGTTGGGTTCTGTTTCAAGCAGATTGCTAAAGTCTGAAATACGAAATGGAATTGCAGAAGGACAAATCCCCTGCGCGTCCGTCGCAAAAAGATTGAGCAGACTTCCTGTAGCCCCAACGGTGATTTCCAACGGCATCGGACCAGAGGCATCCTTGAGAAAATTGACTGCGACTTTTTCGCCCCGCTTTCCCCCAGACGGATAGACCGCCGATGGACGCGGAAATGTGCCTACATGAAGTCGATAGCGGCAATTGCCGTTGCCGCCGTAACTCGTTTCCCGTACCTGAACGAAGTAGCGCCCGTCAGCCGGAGCAAGGATGCTCAGAATTCCATCCTGCTTGGCGATTGGTGCATCATCGACGGTCGCCAATTCGAAACGCTTGTCATCAAGAATGGCCACGTATGGGTCGAACAGAAAAGTGCCGAGTCGCATGGCTTCTACATCCACGCTGATCCTCTGCCCCTTCGTGGCAGTGATTGCAAAGAGATCCACATCTTCGTTTTCCACGATGCCGTGAATCGTTGAGTTCATTGCGATTTCTTGCGCCTCGACAATCGAGCCGTTTGGCTCTTTTTCATCCGCAATCGCCAAGGCCCCAACCATAAACGAACGGTAATCGGAGATCCCGGACTTGGTGCGGATCTGCACGAGATGCTCACCGAGGGCGCAAGTCTCTGGAATGAAAATGGTTGCCTTAAACGAGTTGTCGTCGATCGGCTCAATTTTTCGAACGACAAAGGCATCGTCGCTGTAGAAAAAAATCTCTTCGGCGTCTTTCAGTCGGGCGCCTTGAAATGTCATTTCTCGATCGGCCCCTCGCTGCACTCCGCGAGGCAGAATCTGCGTCAACTGCGGAAAAGACGCGATCGCTGCAGATTGCATCGCTAACAGTGCCGCAACCACAACCCAGAAACTCTGTCTCGTTGATATTTTCATCGCAGTAGTAACGGGCGTTTAAAATCGCCTCGAGTTCTCCCTCTATGGGTGTTTGGAAACTGTGTCCTGCCAAAAATGATTGTTGGATCACCGAACCTTTGTTGAGTTCGCAAGACAGAGTTGTAATTCAGAGCATTTCTAGAAACAGTACTCGTTCGAAGAACGTCCGTTGCCGACTGACTGAAAATCGAGCCCTTCATGCTTCATGCTTCATGATCATGAAGAAGCATGAATTTAGGAGAGCAATTCCTTGCGAACTTTTCCACCGTCGACAATTTCGATTGGACGATCGCCCGGAGCCATCAGTTCCTTGTCGGCGACGATGCCGAGTCGGTCGTAGATGGTGGTTGCCCAATCTTCAACCGTGAGCGGATTGTCTTCAGGTTCACTGGCCGTTGCATTACTTGTGCCGTAAGCAATGCCGCCTTTGATACCACCGCCGGCCATAACAACGCTAAATACTTTTGGCCAATGATCTCGACCGGCTGTTGCGTTGATCTTTGGCGTACGACCAAATTCAGATCCCACGCAGACCATGGTTGACGCGAGCAGACCGCGGCGATCGAGATCGCGAATCAACGTTGCAAAGCCCTGATCGAACGCGGGCAACTGCGCCTTCATATTGCCGGCGATGTTGTCGTGCATGTCCCAGCCACCGTAGGTAAGCGTGACAAAACGCACTCCCGATTCGACCAAGCGTCTGGCCAAGAGCATCCGCAATCCAGCGGTGTTTCGACCATATTCATCTTTGACCGCGTCGGTTTCCTTGCTCATGTCGAAAGCGTCTCTCGCTTTTTCCGAACTGATGAGGCTATAGGCCCGGTCGTAAAAGGTGTCGAGGGCGTCGAGCGAGTCACTTTTTTCTTTTTGACGAAAGTGATCGTTGACCACATCGAGCATGCGTCGGCGTTTCTCGAATCGGCCCACATCGACTCCACCCGGCAGGCTCAGATCCTTTACTTTGAACCCGGCATCGGCAGGATCCGATCCGAGACTGAAACCCGCGTACGAGGAACTCAGGTAACCCGTACCGGCAAACTCATTGGGCTGACCTGGGATGCATACATAGGGGGGCAGATTATTGCGCGGCCCGAACTCGTGCGAAACAACCGAACCCATGCTTGGATATTGCAGCGCCGGACTGGGCCGGTAGCCGGTAAACATATTGTGCGTGCCGCGTTCGTGAGCAGCCTCGCCATGTGTCATCGATCGACAGATAGCAATCTTGTCGACAATTTTTGCGGTATTTGGGAGCAGTTCGCCCACTCGAATGCCGGAAACGTTTGATTCGATGCTGTTGAGTGGGCCGCGGTATTCAACCGGGGCAAACGGTTTGGGATCAAACGTCTCCTGATGGGCACATCCTCCCGGCAGATAGATATAGATGATCGACTTCGCCGTGCCTTCTTTGCTGGCATAATTTTTAATATCAGCTTGGGCCTTTTCCATTCGGAAAAAATCTGCCAGTGTCAGTCCCAGTCCACCGATGGCGCCGACCGAAAGAAAACCTCGACGCGCAAGTAAATTTCCAGGGCACTTCATCCGAACGTACTCCTTAAAAAGAAACGAGACTCCTCGGAAAATTACCGAGGAGTGGAGGACCTATCGGCACTCGGTGAGAAAGGATTCCGGAGCCGATTGACCGGAAACCAAATGTAGTGGGGCTTTTGAATCTCAATAAATAACCAGAAAATGTTCTTTCGTAGAAACCGTATCGAGAGACGCTCAAATTGTGGATCGCCATCGGGGGCCTGTCAACTTCCCTTCTCCTTGTCACCACGGCCCACCCTGTGAAGCCGGCAGACTCTTACAGTTGACCAAACTCCTTTAGCAATAAGTACTTATGGTTGCATGGAGGTTCGATTTGTCACTTTCGGTATCCCATAAATCCAAAATGATCCACGCTCGTAAAAAGTGGTCGCGTCACAAGATTTATGACTCTTAGCTATGAATTGCGTCCCGCATCTTTTGAATGAGCGTTGGAATAGCCGTTCGCGGATCCTCTTGGTCCTCATATTCAAGAACGACGTATCCGCGGTAATTGGCCCGTTTGAGAATCGCAATCACTCGCTGCAAATCCGCTTTTTCGGCGATGCCATTTGGAAACACTGTTGCTTTGAGCTGCGCGTTGATGGTGTATGGAGCAATGCGTTCAAGATCGAAATAGGGGTCTGGTGTTTTGAAATTGCCACCGTCGAGATTGACCCCAAACCAAGGAGAAGCTTTTACGCCTTCAATGATTTTGAGTATTTGCTCACTCGTGGATGTAATACCGCCGTGGTTTTCAAGCGCCAGAAAAACGCCTCGCTGGCTTGCATAGTCAAGGGATTCATTGATCCCGGCCACGCATCGCTCACGAGCCGCCTCCTCGGAATCACCGGCGGGAACCGAGCCGGCAAAAATTCTGATCACAGGTGCTCCAAGCATCGCCGCATGATCAATCCATTCCCGGCACATCATTAAATTCTGATTTCGCTTGGGACCTTCCGGCAAACAGAAATCGTTCCCAATAGCGGTTCCTGAAATATCCAGTCCCAATCGAAAGCAACGCTCCTTCAGACTCGCGAGGTATTCCGGCGGAATGTCGATCGGAAAATAATAGCTCGTCAGTTCCGTTCCATCGAGATTTATTTCAGCGCAGTAGTCGATGAACTGTTCAATCGTCATTTTCGCCGCGGCCACTTGTTCTGGCGTTCCGCGCTTTATGAGATACCGATCAAACGAATAGGCCGCGAGACTGAGTTTCATATGACTTCCGGCAGGCCTCGCGATTGGGGCGGCGGCCCGGGCACTTGACGAACCTGACACCATTGCCGCTGCAATGGCTCCGGGAGCGGCAAAGAGAAGATCGCGACGACTCGAACGCATCTGAGTCAATTCACAATCGCTGAACATCGTGGGATTGGTTCGGCGAACTTTCTGTCGGTCTATCATTCGGAGAATCTCTCCTCGGGATGCTTCCACCGCGACGGCTTATGGCTTGTCGACTTCGGCAATCACGTTTGCATAGAAACCGAGACGCTCCTGCGTTTGTTTGGTGCGGCCTTCAATCAGCATTGGTCGAAGACTCAATGCCCAGTTTTGATCGGCGGCTATTTTTGCATCGACTTTTGCACGCAGTTCATCAGCATTGCGATTGATCACTGGTGCTGCTGCTGCAACGACGCTTCGAATATATTCATCTGCCTGCAGATGTGGATTCGGTTCGGCAAGAACATCGAAATTGCCCACCGCCCACGCGATTCCCTCCGTGAGATGCTTTCGGTATGCGTCGTCCTTCCACGTTGCGTCATTGTGCCCGAGATTTGTATAGAAGACTCGACCCTTTCCATATTCGCGCACCCACGACACCGGAACGTGCCACGGTTCTTTGGGAGTGCTGGCAGACATATCGAGGCTGAGCAAAACTCGCACCGTACCAGGATCGAAACGCATATCGTATTGATAGATTTCATCCTTCCAGCGGAAACGCTCCGGAAACATCGATGACAAACGGTGATTCGGTTCGTGGACAACGAAGGCATGCTCGCCGCCACCACCCCAAGGGTGTCCTGCAAATGCCCCACCAACCAGATCGCGATAACCGTCCGATTTTTTGAGCGTATCGGTGGCCGCATGCATCCCTATAAACGCCTTTCCAGAACGAATCCATTCCAAAAATAGATTCATATCCGGAATTGGAAGGTCGTCTCCTGTGGTGTTGGCAAAGATGATGCCGTCAAAGAGTTTCAGGCTTTCTGGATCAAATGCCTTTGCAAAACGGTTTTTGATTTCGCTGCGCCAGTGGTCTTCGGCAACGCGGGCGGCTTCGCTTTCTGACTTGAATACCTCTTCTGTTTTTTTCCAGTCTTCGTCGCTGGTGCCAGTTTCTCGCTTGGGTTGTTTTGGCGAAGACGGACGTGCCATCGGGATTTTGAGAAAATCGACTCGATAAAGACCGGTTGTTCGACCGAGTTCTTCGAGCACCGGCTCTGCGGTTTCAATGGATCCGTGCCGAAAGCCTTCGGTGACTGTCACGACGAGAAGTCGCTTGGGGATCTCTGCAGCAATGGCCGCGGATGGCGCGTTCAACAATGGACACAGTGCCATCGACATCGTGCCAATCCCAAACCAGAACGTTCTCTTTATCAGACGCATCGCTTAACTTCTCCAGAAGATTTTTGGCAATTCGGTGTAACTTATTGAACAGGCGACGCGATGCACCAGAGATGATCTCTGCCTCGCAAGAATATCTGTCCATCGACGCAGGCTGGCGTAGCAACAATCATTTCATCCATGACGTTTCGAGCGAGTACTTTGAATTCGTCACCCTCTTCCAACACAAACGTTACGCCATCTTCCCTCGTCAGCAAAATTTTCCCGTCAACGATAATCGGCGACGCACTATAAGCACTCCGATTTTTTTCGAGTTCACCCGTCCAGATTGTTTTCCCGGTCTTGGCTGCTAAGCACGCGACCGTTCCCTTGTCGGTGCACAAAAGAACGCGTCCGTTGACTGCTGCAGGTGTCGGAACATCCGCTCCGAGATCTTTTCGTTCCCAAGCCAGATGACTTTGTGTGACGTCACCCGATCCTCCGAGCGTGACACCCGTGAGTGTTTCTCCTCGGGCATACGGCGCGATCACGATGCCATCCGAAATGACTGGCGAGGCAATAGAACGAAAATATTTATGCCCTGTCGGATTCAAACCGCCAACGCGCCACAGTTCGTCACCCGTCGAGCTATCGTGGGCCGTCACGTGATCGGCACCAAGCACAACGAGCGTTTCGCCGATACCGCTTGCGGCCGGAATCACAACGGGTGTTGAATAACTCTGCGCCGCTTCTTCGGGAGCGCCGAGATTTCGATCGTGTTTCCAGAGCATTCGGCCGTCGAGTTTATCGAAGGCGACGAGATAGCTCGGCCCGGTTTGCATCACCGCCACGACCAAAGCGTGTGACGAGAGTACCGGAGACGTTCCAAGATCCCACCAAAGCGTGTCCTCGCCAAATCGCTGTTGCAAATTGATTTCCCAGATCACGTTGCCCTGCATATTGAGACAGCAGAGTTCGCCGCTCTTGAAGTAAAGATAGATGTGGGTGCCGTCGGTCACCGGCGAGGGATTTGAGCCGGTGGCTTTGGCATGCTTCCCAGAACGTTCGCTGCCGAGTTCTTTGCGCCACAGCTCTCGGCCCGCGCGATCAAAACAAACCACGGCGTTCTTGCCGGCAATCGAACAGGTCACGATAATGCGATCTTCCCAGACAGCAGGCGAACTTGCACCAGGTCCCGGAAGCTGTACTTGCCAGAGAATATTTTTATTCGGGCCCCACTCCGCTGGATACCCTTTGCCAGCCGCCACGCCATCGAGCGACGGGCCTCTCCAGTTAGGCCAGTTGTCGGCTCGCGCAGCGACGACACCGATCGCACCGGCGACCATGATCACAGCCAGGCTTTGGATCGCTTGCCTGAGACGCGTTTGAATGCTTGCACTCTTTTTTTTCATGGTACAGATCTCTCTGGGGTTCACACATCTTTTGCGAGAGTCTATTCACGGCTTCCACCACGCGTCGAGCCTCTTGCGTAGGTCGCTCACCAGATCGGGATGGGAGACTGCACAATTTTCTTTTTCCTCGGGATCGGCAGCGATATTGTAGAGCTCGACAACGGCGTTTTCGAATTTTTCCAGAGAGCTCGGATCAACGAGTCTCGCTTCCCATCGCTTCGCCGCCGACTGGTGAACGTTGCCATCAGCGGTTGCCGGCACAATCAGCTTCCACTGTCCGCGCACCATCCACCGCCACATGAGATTTTCTTCTGGGTGTTCAAGGTCGATCGCGGTATGCGTAAAGCACTCGCCGAAAATTTCTTCCCTCGCAGTCACCTTAGATTCGTCAAGGAGATTCACGCCCATGAGCGACGGCGGCGGCGAAATCCCGCAGGCAGCCAAAATCGTTGGCGCAAGATCGATCGAACTCACATGTGCCTCACTTCTTCCAGCGGTGATCGTGCCGGGTTGCCGCAGCATGATCGGTGTGCGAAGTCCGCCGTCGTATGGAGAGAGTTTTGATCGAGGCGCGAACCCCGGCTTGTCCATACTTTGAATCCATCCATTGTCCGTCACATACACCACGAGGGTTTCCTTGGACAGATTTTCACGGTCGAGAAAATCGAGCAGATCTCCAACGGTGCGATCGAACCGCTCGATATTTCCCCAATACCGCGCGATGTGTTTACTCTGAGTGCACTGTGCGTAGTGTTCAACAATGTCCGGCGAGGGATCGTGTGGATCGTGCGGCAGCATCGGTGCATACCAGACCAGAAATGGTTTGGCATCGTTGCGACAGTGACTGACAAAATCATAAATCGGCTGCATCGATGTGCGACCAATGGAAAGACCCTCGTCGCCGTGACGGTCTCCTCGAGTCATTCCTTGAGTAAATCCTCCTCTTCGAAAATGACCTTGCCACCACTTCCCAGTCTGAAAACTTTCGTAACCGGATTGTGCGAGCATCGCGGGCAGTGTGGGCGTCTGCTCAAGATGAACGTTCATGCGTTCGCGTCCGTCGATAAATAAACGCCTGCCATCGGGTGTATTGCGACCAACTCCACGCTGTTCTGGAGGATCATTACACGTGATCAGGTGTTGATGCGGATATCGTCCGGTGATAATTGTTGCCAGACTCGGACAGCAAAGACTGCTCGTCACATATCCTCTTGGAAACAGACGGCTTTCTCGTGCAAGGCGATCGAGGTGCGGGGTTCGCACATGCTCGTGTCCCATAAAACCGTAGTCGGCCCAGTGATGATCGTCCGAGACAATAAGGAGAACGTTTGTCTGTTTTGCTGCGACGAGTTCCGGCTGAAGCGTCACCAGCGTCGCCGCAACAATCTGCACACAATGCCAAAGAACCGTCGCGCTGCTTGTAGCTCTCAAAAAACTGCTCCCTCGTTTCAGATCCTTACTCACGATGGCTGTTTTAGACGACTTTCGGAAAAGCAAACAATTCTTTCGAATGTTAGACTTGCCTGCAGAGGAATGAAAACCACACTCTACTATGAGATACAGAGGCACTCCAGAGGCGGTCTCCTTCGGTTCGTGTACAGACGCCCCTGGTCGTTGCTCGATTTTTTCAATCCACCTTTTCTCCTTGGAGAGCTTTTTGTGACGATGCTTTCAACAGGTTACAGACGATTGCTGGGCGGCTTTTTTCTTTTGTTGCCGACGACCGTTGCTGGTGTCATGTTCCAGGTTCACGCGGACCAACCGCCGAAAATCTATTCGCAATCAGCAGAGAGAATGTCTGTTGGGGCACCCATCGATGCGGCTTTTGAAAAATCTGCTCTCCCACAACTTGCTGATTCATTCCGAGTGCCAACGGGCTTCCAGGTTGAGCGACTTTTTACAGTTCCGCAGGATGAGCTCGGTTCGTGGGTTTCTCTGGCGATCGACAGCAAGGGGCGATTGATTACCAGCGATCAAGGAGAGAAGGGGCTCATGCGCATCACACCGGCGCCTTTCGACGGTTCAAGACCGACGCTGGTCGAAAAAATTCCGCTGGCCATCACCGGTGCCCAAGGAATTCTCTGGGCATTCGAATCGCTTTATGTCGTGTGCAATGGTGGGCCGGGCAGCGGCCTCTATCGACTCCGCGACACCAACGGTGATGACACACTTGATTCAATAGAAAAGCTAATCGCGATTCCCGGTGGCGGCGAACATGGTCCACACAATATTGTGCTCAGTCCGGATGGAAAAAAATTGTTTGTGATCGCGGGCAATCACACCAAGTTCCCCTTCGACGTAAAAGACCTCACGCCGACGCAAACCATGGGCGGCGCACGACAAAATCAAAGACGGGTTTCACTCTCAGAAGGTGCCAGCAGTCGACTCCCGGCGAATTGGGATGAAGACTTACTGACGCCGCGAATGTGGGATGCCAACGGTCATGCCACAGGCATTCTTGCGCCTGGTGGCTGGGTTGCGAGCACCGATCCCGATGGAAAAACGTGGGACGTTTGGTCGACTGGCTATCGCAACCCCTACGACTTTGCGTTCAATGCCGACGGCGAGATGTTTGTGTACGACGCCGATATGGAATGGGACGTTGGTGCACCTTGGTATCGTCCGACGCGGGTGAACCACGCGACGAGTGGGAGTGAACTCGGCTGGCGAAGTGGCAGTGGAAAGTGGCCGAAGTCATTCCCCGACTCAACGCCGCCTCTGGTTGAGATCGGTCCTGGCTCTCCAGTCGGCGTCACGTTTGGATACGGTGCAAAGTTTCCGGCCGAGTACCAGAAGGCTCTTTTTGTTCTCGACTGGACGTTCGGCACGATCTGGGCAATTCACACCACGCCCGATGGATCAAGTTACAGCGGAATCAAGGAGGATTTTCTTTCTCGCACTCCGTTGCCTCTGACCGATGCGATCGTGGCCCCTGATGGCGCGCTCTATTTCACAGTCGGTGGTCGCGGCACGCAGTCCGAGTTGTATCGCGTGACTTACTCTGGCACAGAATCCACTGCGCGGGTCGATGCGAAAGAGCCTCGCGGTGCACAGGAACGATTGCTCCGACAGTCACTCGAGGCGAATCACACGCCTGCCGCAGACCCCCGCAAGGCGGTTGAACAATTGCTCAAGCATCTGGGCCATCAAGATCGTTTTATTCGGTATGCGGCACGAGTTGCGCTCGAACATCAACCGCTTGAATTGTGGGTCGATCAATCGCTGTTGCTGAAAGATCCGCTCGCGCTGATCAATGCATCGGTTGCCGTTGCTCGACAAGCCGAGCCAAAGGTGTTGCCAAACGTGCTCGACGCCTTGAAGCGAATCGATTACGAGTCACTCGACACGGCTGGCCGAAGAGAACTTGCACGGGCCTATGAACTTTCGTTTATTCGCCTCGGCATGCCTGACGATGTCAGGCGCATGGCAATTATCGATCACTATTTTTCGAAGTTTCCTACCGGTGATGACGGTGTTGATCGAGAACTTGCTGCGATTCTTGTACACCTGAAAGCGCCCGGAATTGTAACAACCCTCTGCGGCATGCTTTCAGCGAGCGTCAAGGGCGTTGCCTCTACAAATCTCGGTGATGACGAAGCTTTGATGACTGCCTACGCCGCGCGCAACAGCAATTTTGGTGGCGCGATCAAGGAGTATCTCTTACATCGAGGCGATTTACAGCAAATCCACTACGCCTATGTTTTGCGCAGTGCAAAAGAAGGCTGGACTTCAGCCGATCGTAAAGCTTACTTCGCGTGGTTCGAACGCGCAAACGCATGGGCGGGTGGCAATAGCTTTCGGAAGTTTCTCTCGAATATTCAAAAAGAGAGTCTTGATGGTCTTCCGGAAAAGGAAAGGGCCGATGCGATCGCGATGATGGACAAAAAAACAATTACTCCGGTCGCGTTACCAAAGCCCGAAGGGCCTGGGCGGATATGGACGGTTGAAGAGATTGTTTCCAAAACAGCAGACGTGACATCTCGCGGCGCCAGAAACTTCGAACGTGGCAAGCGCGCGTTTGCTGCCGCACGCTGCGCGGTCTGTCATCGTTTCGGTGATGACGGTGGCGCAACAGGACCTGATCTCACGCAAGCCGCGGGACGATTCTCGGTGAAAGATATGGCGGAGGCGCTTCTTCATCCGAGCAAAGTGGTTTCGGATCAATACAAGGCGAGCATTGTGACAACTTCTGACGGGAAGGCTTTCACCGGACGAATCGTTTCCGACTCTGGCACGAAGATTATCGTGGTAACCGATCCTGAGGATGCGTCAAAGTTCGTCGAGATTGAACGGTCCAACATCGAAGAAATCATTGCCTCCACTGAATCCCTCATGCCCAAAGGTCTGCTCGACGCATTGAATGAATCGGAGGTGCTCGACCTGATGGCCTACACGCTTTCTCGCAATAATCCGTCGGCACAAGCGTTTCAAAAACCGTAAAGCGACCCAGTATCAAGAGCTGGATTTGCAGCTCGAGAGTTCCTTTGCCACGGCCTGACGCATTGCTTCAATACTTTCGCGCGCAAACCGGCTCTGCATTGACTTTGCCACGGGAGTAACGAGTCGTACCAGTGGGTGGCGAAATTTGGAAAAAGCCCGCACGTCATACCAGACTCGACCGGCTGTATCGAATTCAATCATAAATCGCTCTTCACCACTGGCCATATGACCAGGGAGCGTGCCGAAGGCATATCCGTAGCGAGACCCACCTTCTGGATCGTGACTGTTAAAATGCGCAATGATTCGACAAGGGTTCACCCAGTCAATGCCGAATGCTCTGGCCACAATCAGAATCGTTGAACCTATCGTGGCAGGCCCGTTTTGAGGATAGATCGAAATCCACTTTGAAGGAAACTGTTCCCAGCAATCCAAGGCCCTGCATGCTGACCGTCGCACATCCTCACCGACTCCAAGCTGGGTCCTGAAATGTGTTCGTCGATACCCGCGCGGAGTTTCGAGACGATCGGCGCCGCCGATGAGGTCGTATGGATATGTGAAAGGAAGCGATGACTGACTCGTTCGAGTTTTCTCAAGCGAGTCCGCTGTGCTTCGCATTGGCCACAGTTTCACTGTCGCACTCTACCGATGATGACATGGAAGACCTACCATGAACGGGCGCATTGATCCGGTTTCAATGGCAACCTTCAATGCTAGGCTTTGGCAACATTTCGGCCAGTCCTTTTTTGCATTCTGTACGTTTTCTCTCCTCGCACAAAACGTCTTTAGTGTGATCGCGTTGCACTGCGCTCAAACAACAATGTGGCGCGAGCCAACGTGTCAGAGTGTTTCCACGGTAATCGCCATAACGATCGGCGCCGTATCGTCCGGGCCTTTGAGAAGTTCGACTTCCCGAATGACATCCGTTCGGCTTGGATGCAGTCGGATCGAACGGATCTGTCTGCCGTTTAGATCAAAGGCAAACATGCTTTTGGGAACGTCGATTCGGCGAACGTAGTCGGCCATGTGTTCGCCATTTTCAAGCGGCAAGTCTTCTGTTTCTCCATTGGCATAATGCAGACGAACAATCAGAGAGACCGAGCCTTTGGCCGTTGCCGGAAAACCCCATCCCGACACTCCACCGAGCAAGTAAATTGCCCGCGTCGCAGTGCCCAGGGGCATCTTGACCGATCGGGGCATCTTCGGTGGTAGAGAGCCCAGCGGTCCGTGGAGCATGATGATATTGGGAACGCTTTGTCCCTTTGGATCGACAAGCGTGAACGGAACACCTTCAAAGATTTTTGGGCTCCAATCGTCGAAGACAAGTCGCTCGGCCATATTCTCCGTTGAATAAAACAGCCCCTTGGTGCTCACGGCCGTTGCCACTTTGTCGAGAACCAGCGGAACAAATTGTCCCTTGGCGGTAAGAAACGCCAAGAGATCTACAAAGCCTTCGACCGGTATCAGCTTTTCAAAACCTTCCGGCATGAGTGATTTTGACGAGGGCTGGAGCAGATCTATTTCTTCCCGTTGGATCGCGTGTCTTTTTCCTTCGGCATCGACGATTTCGATGGCCGTGCGACTTTCGCTGGCAAGCAGTCCCGTAACCACTCGACCGTCTTGGGTACTGGCGGTATAGGCACGAAAGTTTCCTTCAACATTTCGATTCGGATCGAGAATATGGGTGAGCAGTTCATTTCTCGGATGGACCGCCGTTCCGGTCAGGTCGGGGCCCACCTTTCCGCCAACTCCAGAATGCGTGTGGCATTTTCCACACTGTGCAGCGTAGAGCACCTTGCCTTTGATTGCGTCTCCGCCGAGTGACACTTTTTCGAGCAACTCGTCGATCACTTTTTGACGATCAGGGTTCGGAAGGCTTCCTCCCTTGGCAAGAATTTTTTTTGCCTGATCGCGCACTTCACGATCGGGATGTTCGGCCAGACGATTTCGCTCGACCAGTGGAATGTCCTCGAGGCGGGTTTTTCCGTTTTTGAGTCGATCCACAAGCACTGCCGCAAATTGACGATTGGCAAGAATCGCCCGTACCGCCGCCTCTCGCACCGAAGGAGTGAACTCAACAGCGCGGTCAAGAATCGCATCCGCGGCCCCCGGGGCATTCGACTTGGCTGCCGCCGCGACAAGGGCCGATGCAAACTCCGGATTTGATCGCGCATCGACTCTGAGAAGCACTTCGGTAACAGCCGCTGGATCGGACGGCCGCAGCGCGATGAGTTGTTCGGCCGCCGTACGACGATCAATTTCCGGGACATCTTTGCGGTCGAGTTGTGCGAGAAACGTCTGACTGATTTTTTTGATATGAGCTTCGAGTATTTTGCTGCCGCAGCGCTGTACGAGCGTGACAAGTTGTCCCTGACCAACTGGATCGAGCCGTTCAACGATTGTGGCAATCGCCTTCTCAGTCGATTCTCCAAATTCAGCATTTTTTCCAAGCGGCCATCCTTTGGCGAACCCGGCAAGGGCCGAAGACGCCGCCGAAGGATTGACGCTGACACATGTTTCAATTGTCTTTTTGAGCATGTCTGCATTGCCGCCTCGGGCCACATGTTCGCTGACCCGTTCGATGAGCGCGATGCGAAGAGGACTGATCAATTCTGAATTTTTTTCCGCGAGCAACTCGGGGAGCACTCCTTCTGCCTGCACGGCGGCGGCACTCGTTGCGGCATCGGATAAGACCGAATCAGAAACGGTGCGCGCATCAGCGAGCATACCGCTGACCATCCTCGCGGCATCGTCCGAGACCGGCATTTCTCCGAGGCACTCGAGCACGGCGAGCCGTACCAGGGCGTGCGAATCAGATCCGACAAACGCATTTTGAATTGCCGCAAGTGTTTGAAGATTTCTCGGTAGGACAGCGATCGCATTCATTCGTACGCCCACAGAATCATGCGTCATCGCTGCATGCACTGCGGCAAGGGCATCTGCATCTGCATGTTCGTCGAGCAATCCCAAGAGCTTCATCACCCACATCGCATGAATCGCGGGAGCATTGAGTCCGATCGCGTCGACGCTGTCGTCTTCGACCAGTGACACAAGACTCGCAGCGATGTCACGACCACCATCCGGCCGCGATGCACCGCGCTCGATCAAGAGTCTGGCTGCCTTGCTTCGCCAGAAAAGATTGTCGCTGGCCAACGCCGACAGCATATCGACCGTTGAATGACTCTCGATCTTTTGCCGCGAATTGCCGGAGGCTTCTTTCTGCGCCTGTTCATAGACTATTCGCCAGATGCGCCCGTGCGTCTTGTCGCGAAGAGGAGTGACATACGCGCCGCGTTTGCCGGTTTCAAATCCAGCGGGCGTTGGATTGTGCTGGACAATGTAGTTGTACCAGTCGATCACCCAGACATTGCCGTCGGGTCCTATTTCGGCCGCGATGGGGGCTGTCCATTCATCGTCGCTGGCAACGAGATTAAAACCCATGCGACTGGAAAACGACGCGCCCTGAGGACTGAGTTCGAACGTAGCGACGATGTGTCCGGTGGGTTCTGTCACAAAGGCCGTTCGATTCCAATACTCTTTGGGATACGCGCGAGCGGTATAGAGCCTGTGACCGGCGGCCGCTGTAAATCGACCGTGATGATCGACCTGACGAATTTTTGCCAAACCATTGCCTGCTGGTGCGAGTTCCATCTGCGGGGTACCGGCAATGCCGCCAAGAGTGGTTGCGCTCCAGCCCTTCACGCGTTCATACACTCGATTGGCAAGCGGCATATATTCGCTCGGATTGCCGTTGGCGGTGGAACCAAAGAGCAGTCCTTCCTCAGAGAAACCAAGGCCCCACGAATTATTATTGGTGCTGCGCAAAAACTCGAGTTTCGAACCATCGGCTTTGAATCGAAAGAAGCCTTGTCCAAATTGGTGCTTTTCGTCTCCTACTTTTCCAGAAAATCCGGAGTAACCAACCATGCCGTACACCCAGCCATCGAGTCCCCATGTCAGATTGCTTGGGCCGGCATGGGTGTCGCCAATACCCCATCCGCTCAAAACAATGTTTCGCAGATCGGCCTTCCCGTCGTTGTCGGTATCTTTCAAAAAAAGAATGTCTGGTGCCTGGGCAACGAGCAAGCCTCCTGCGTGCGACAGCATGCTTGTGGGGATCGAAAGATTTTCTGCAAAGACGGTGCGCGTGTCGGCCTTCCCATCGCGATCGGTGTCGTCGAGAAATACGATTCGGTCGTGGCCGCTACCAGGTTCGTTTTTATTTTTTTCAACAAGTTCGTTGGGGTAGTCGACACTCTCAGCAAGAAACATTCTGCCGTTTGAATCCCACGCGCAAGCAAGTGGTTTGGCCTGCAGCAGCGGCTCGCTGGCAAAGAGTTCAACGCAAAATCCTTCGGGAGTGATCGCGTGTTTTTTGGATTCCTCCGGATCGAGTGGCTTTTGCATCGAAGACAGCGGCTCTTTCATTGCCCCCCATGTGCCGCCTGGATCGTAGAGTGGGACTTTTGCACTTTGGTATTCAAACGGCTTGAGACCTTTCGGTGTTTGAGTCATCACCGGATGGTCGACATACGCGCTGACTGCCGAAAGATCACGGCCAGAAGCAAAGCGAATCCCTCGCTCAAGAAGATTTTGAAATCCGGGATGGCTCCAGGTCCGTTGGTCGTGCCCCCAGGCTGTATAGAAGACGCGACCCTTTCCTTCGTTGCGAACCCACGTCCACGGTTCGTGATGATCTCCCTCAACGCGTTCCTCTAATACCGTTCGTTCGCGATCGTTGTGCCGGGTGTGCACGTAGGTCTCATCCCAGCTGGAAAATCCCGTGAAGCCTTTCATCACCGGATGTTCGGGCTCGAGAAGCGTGGTTCGAAATTCGCCGGTGCCATGCTTTTGAAACTGCGCACCGACCATGTCGACCCAGAGTGGTGAATTCCGAAAACAAAAGCTCGCGCAGTGCAGCGGGATAAGCCCTTTGCCACCTCGCACAAAATCGACGATTGCAGCCTCGCATGGAAGTGGCAGTTCGTCGATATTCGCATACACCGCCAGAGCGTCGTACGCGTCAAGCACCGCGGGTTCGAGGTCTGTCATGCGATCGGTATAAATCATTTCGATGCCTCGCTTTTGCATCACAGGCGCAATCTGTGCAAAGCGTTCGGCAGGGAGATGATGCCCCTTGTCTCCCAAAAAGAGGACGCGAATCGGCCGATCAGCGGCGACCGTGTATTGAAACATTCCGACAACAAGACACAGCGCACTGAAAAGCGGCTTCAGAAAACTGTTCGAGAAAAACCGTCGGCCTAACGCTGCTCGACCGACAGCACAATACAGTCGCCTCATTTTTTCCTTCACGCTGTTTCTCCTCAACCGCTCAAGCTCCACTCGGGGAGTTTCAAGATCACTCCGCCTTGCATGGCACTCTGGTGTGCGAGCAATCCCGTACAGGTCCAGTTTGCGCTTTGACGGGCATTGGGAAACGGATCACGCCCCTCCACAATCGCCGTCACAAATTCATGCACCAAATGCGGGTGGCTGCCGCCGTGGCCGCCGCCTTGCGTAAACGAGAGATGCTGATGGTCGTCAGCATCGTAGACGCCACCGGTTGTAAAGCGACGGATCGACTCGGGCAAAAGATTCGCAAAGTCGCCGACGGCGACCCGTTTTGGAATCTCTGACTCGGGCAGTTTCGCAGTATGCACCACAGGCTCTTCCCCCTCGCACAACTGCCACTCAAAGCTCTTTTTTGATCCGTACACGTCGAAGCTTTCTCGATACTGCCGGGCAGTGTCGAAGAGCGATCGGATGACGCGGGCCACCACATCGCTGTCTCGCAGTGTGATATGTGCGCTTTCAATTGCAAACGGCGAGCCGTATGCGGCAACGAGTTCCTCGCGAATGCGTCCCGATCCGAAGCAACTCACCTGCTGGGCATCTTTTCGTTCGAGCGCCAGGCACGGTCCGACGCAGTGCGTGGCATAGTGCATCGGCGGCAGGCCTGGCCAGTAGTGTGGCCACCCGTCCATATCCTGCTGGTGGCTGGCCTGCACGAACTGAATTTTTCCAAGGTCACCCCGATCTGACATCGCTTTCAAAAAGAGAAACTCGCGGGCATACACAACCGTCTCGGCCATCATGTATTTGAGTCCGGTCTTCTCTGAGAGTTCGACAATTTTTCTACAGTCTGGTATTGAGGTGGCCATCGGCACGGTGCACATCACATGCTTGCCCGCTTCAAGTGCGGCAATGGACATCGACGCATGGTCTGGGATGGGTGAATTGATATGAACCGCATCAATGCTCTTGTCTTGAAGCACTTCTGCATAATTGCTCCAGCGTCCCTCGACGCCAAAGGCGTTCCCTACTTGATCGAGTTTTTCTTTTGATCGCTGACAGATACCGGCGAGTTCCACAAGCGGATGTCGCTGATGAATCGGAATAAACTCTGCGCCAAATCCGAGCCCTACAACTGCCAGACGTATTTTTTGTCCACGGTTTGCCACGTTGACTGACATTCCAAAAGTCTCCTTTCACTGAATACACAATGCTTTTTGGGCGATGAATTCTTGCTGCCCCCGATAACCGCTCTCTATTTTTCGCTGCACGAGCTGCTTTTCAAGTGACGGCTCGTTGCGAGGCCGACTGCAGTGTTCTTTGCGGCTCGGAAGCGTCCCTGCGTCTTTTTCAACGAACCTAATAGAGAAGCTTTTAAACTTCCGAAAATTTTTATGGTCTCTCAAAAAAATGACCCAAAATCTTCCAAGAATGCCTGTTTTATGAGTGCAGTTCCGTTTTTTCCTGCACCATCGTACGCGCTCACGAAAAACTCACATGTTTCGCACAAACGACTCATTGACAAGGCCTATGGTTCTTCTCGTTGGAGGACGAAGTGCTTCGTCTGCAACGAGGGTAACTTTCGCGACACGATCGACTGCTTC
>Ga0194051_1000403_pt1 | contig 24952 bp, 20 predicted proteins | sample SepL2320m_MetaG_FD_161275 | JGI IMG/M metagenome (GOLD analysis project Ga0194051, IMG submission 161275) | Anoxic zone freshwater microbial communities from boreal shield lake in IISD Experimental Lakes Area, Ontario, Canada - Sep2016-L239-20m | ecosystem: Environmental > Aquatic > Freshwater >... | reverse complement strand
GAGGTGGTTCTGCTACCGGTGACCTATCGGGTGATTGCCTACATCAAACGCCACGAGCCCACCTACACCGCCCTGGTGTGATGAGCGTGTCGAGGATCCGCGACTACGGCGATCGGGCACTACTGCTCGAATTCGGTTCCACCGATGAGGTTCTCGCCTGTGCCGCAGTACTTCGAGCGGCCGACATCACCGGGGTGACCGATATCGTTCCCGGTGCCCGCACCGTGCTGGTGACTCTGACCGATCCGACGTATCAGGCTGCGACGCGGATCCGGCTGGCCACGGTCGAGTGCACCTTCCAGGCGGTCCCGGTGCCGCCCGGTCATGCCGACGTGGTGATCGACGTGATCTATGACGGTGCCGACCTCGATGATGTCGCCGCGCTGGTGGGCATGGATACCGACGGCGTCGTCGCGGCTCACACCGGAACACCGTGGCGCGTCGCATTCGGCGGATTCGCACCGGGTTTCGCCTATCTCATTGGGGGCGACTCCCGGCTGTCGGTTCCTCGGCGGGACGAACCACGCACCCGGGTGCCGGCCGGCTCCGTGGCACTGGCCGGCGAGTTCAGCGGTGTTTACCCGCGGGAGTCACCGGGTGGATGGCAGCTCATCGGCCGTACCGAAACGGCGCTCTGGGATATCGACCGGCCGCAGCCGGCGCTGCTGGCCCCCGGCATGTGGGTGCGATTCCGGGCGGTGACCTCACCGTGACGAACCTCGAGGTGTTGGGAACCGGACCGCTCGCCCTGGTGGAAGACCTTGGGCGGCCGGGACTGGCCCACATCGGGGTCACCCGCTCAGGTGCGGCGGACCGGCACTCGCACCGGCTGGCCAACCGGCTGCTGGTCAACGATGTTGACCGGGCGACCATCGAAATCACCCTCGGCGGGTTCACCGCCCGGATCCTCGGTGGTGACCTGGACATCGCCATCACCGGAGCGGATGCCCACCCTGCTGTCGACGGAATCCCCTTCGGCACCAACAGTATTGCCCGTATCCGAGACGGACAGGTGATCTCCCTGGGGGCACCGCACTCCGGACTGCGTAGCTACCTCGGCGTCCGGGGCGGCATTGCCGTGGACCCCGTTCTGGGTTCACGCAGCTATGACACGTTGTCGGGGATCGGGCCGCCGCCGCTGCGTCCGGGTGACCTACTTGCAGTCGGTGATCCGACCGATCGCTTCCCCGAACTCGAGCAGGCACCCGTCGCCGCGATCACCGGCGGACTCGTCGAATTACGGGTGACTCCCGGCCCGCGCGACAACTGGTGCGTCGACCCCGACGCGCTCGTGCGTACCGCCTGGGTGGCGTCCGAGCGCAGCGACCGGGTGGGCATCCGACTGGTCGGGCCGGCGCTCGAACATCGCTGGCCGGGGCGTCAACTGCCCAGCGAGGGCGCCGTCCGGGGGGCCATTCAAGTTCCGCCCGACGGCCGCCCGGTCATCCTTGGCGCGGACCACCCGGTGACGGGGGGCTACCCCGTCATCGGGGTGGTGGTCGACGCCGATACGGATGCACTGGCGCAGGTTCGTCCGGGCCAATCGGTCCGATTGCGGTGGAGCCGAACCCGTATCGCCACAACCGGGGTGTCGGACTGGTAGAGCTGAGGGGTTCGGCGAGGTCGATGACGTGACGCGTCTCACGGTCACATTCCTGGCTTGACTAGGATCAATGAAATTAATGTGATCCCTGACACTCCCGAGGAGGTCCGATGTCCAAATCCGCTGAACTAACCGAACTGCACCACCACATTGGAAATCTGCGCCGATGCGTGAACTCGCTCCAGGACCGCTACGGCGACGCCCCGGCGATGCGACGGGTCGTCATCGATATCGAGAGAATCATGGCTGACCTCGAACTTCTCGAAATGGATGCCGGCGAACTCGAACTCACGTCGCACACCGTGGTGTTCTCGGGCGAGAAGATTCAGGTCTCTGACACTCCCTACGACCGGGAATTCTGGCGCGATGTCGACGACGAAGGTGTCGGCGGGCATAACCGGCGCTGAACCCACGTGAAAACGGGTGTCGCCGACTTCGGTACCGTGTGCCAAGTTGACCTGAAGGGGATCACTGCAGATGAGCGCACCCACCGCGAACCGGCGTCGCACCGGTGTCTTCTCACCCGGCCGGGCCGAGATTCCGCAGAAGACACTGCGGACCGACAACTGGTGGAAGTCACCGATCCTGACCGACCTGGGCTTCGCCGCGTTCGTCATCTACGCGACGGTTCGGGCCTTCCAACGGGACAACTTCTTCGTCGAGAAGTACCACTACCTCACGCCGTTTTACTCGCCGTGCATGAGCGTCAACTGCGGTGAGGCCAGCGACTTCTGGCCCCAGATCCTTCCCGGCACCGGCCTGCTGTCGTACCTGCCCTACGCCTTGTTCTCACTGCCGTTCCTGCTGCTGTTCCGGTTGACCTGCTACTACTACCGCGGCGCCTACTACCGATCGGTCTGGCAGTCCCCGACGGCTTGCGGGGTGGCTGAACCGCACGCGACCTACACCGGCGAGACCCGCTTCCCGTTGATCATGCAGAACGTGCACCGCTACTTCTTTTATGCGGCCGCAATCCTCTCGGTGATCAACACCATCGACGCCGTCAAGGCCATGCACTCCCCGACCGGCTTCGGGTTCGGCCTGGGCAACGTCATCCTGTGGGTCAACGTCATCCTGCTGTGGGTCTACACGGTGTCGTGCCACTCCTGCCGGCATATCGTGGGCGGGCGCCTCAAGCACTTCTCCAAGCACCCCGTGCGCTACAAGTTGTGGACGGAAGTCAGCAGGCTGAACGTTCATCACAAGAAGTTCGCCTGGATCACCCTGGGCATGCTGATGTTCACCGACTTCTACATCATGCTGGTGGCCAGCGGCACCATCTCCGATCTTCGATTCATTGGCTGACTAGGGATTTCCCCTACTGATTTCTAAAGCGAGGGCACATGGTTGAAGTAGAGCGGCATTCCTACGACGTCATCGTGATCGGCGCCGGTGGCTCTGGACTGCGTGCGGTCATCGAGGCGCGGCAGCGGGGCTTGAAGGTCGCCGTGGTGAGTAAGTCGTTATTCGGCAAGGCGCACACGGTGATGGCCGAGGGTGGTTGCGCCGCGGCAATGGGCAACGCCAACTCCAAGGACAGCTGGAAGGTGCACTTCGCCGACACCATGCGGGGCGGGAAGTTCCTCAACAACTGGCGGATGGCCGAGTTGCACGCACAGGAATCCGCCGAACGGGTCTGGGAACTGGAGACCTACGGCGCGCTGTTCGACCGAACCAAGGACGGACGGATCAGCCAGCGGAACTTCGGCGGCCACACCTACCCGCGCCTGGCACACGTCGGCGACCGCACCGGTCTGGAGATCATCCGCACCCTTCAGCAGAAGATCGTCTCGCTGCAGCAGGAGGACAAGGCCGAACTCGGTGACTACGAGGCCCGCATCAAGGTGTTCGCCGAGTGCTCGATCACCGAGTTGATCCTGGACGAGACCGGCGGTGAAAAAAGGGTCGCGGGTGCCTTCGGCTACTGGCGTGAGACCGGCGAGTTCATCCTGTTCGAAGCGCCTGCAGTGGTGCTCGCCACCGGCGGGATCGGCAAGTCGTTCAAGGTGTCGTCGAACTCCTGGGAGTACAGCGGAGACGGCCACGCCCTGGCTCTGCGCGCAGGCTCGTCGCTGATCAATATGGAGTTCATCCAATTCCACCCCACCGGGATGGTCTGGCCGCCATCGGTCAAGGGAATCCTGGTAACCGAGGGCGTGCGTGGCGACGGCGGGGTGCTGAAGAACTCCGAAGGCAAGCGCTTCATGTTCAACTACATCCCCCCGGTCTTCAAAGGTCAGTACGCCGAAACCGAAGCAGAAGCCGACCAGTGGCTCAAGGACAACGACTCGGCTCGGCGCACTCCCGATCTGCTGCCGCGCGACGAAGTCGCCAGGGCCATCAACTCTGAAGTCAAGGCCGGCCGCGGCAGCCCGCACGGCGGCGTCTACCTCGATATCGCCTCGCGCATGACGCCCGAGGAAATCAAGCGGCGGCTGCCGTCGATGTACCACCAGTTCCTGGAGTTGGCCGAGGTCGACATCACCAAGGACGCGATGGAGGTCGGGCCGACCTGCCACTACGTCATGGGCGGGATCGAGGTCGATCCGGACACCGGCGCGGCTGCCACACTCGGACTCTTCGCCGCCGGCGAATGCTCCGGCGGCATGCACGGCTCCAACCGCCTCGGCGGTAACTCACTGTCCGATCTGCTGGTGTTCGGTCGCCGGGCCGGACTGGGCGCCGCCGATTACGTCCGCGCACTATCGAGCCGCCCGACCGTGTCACCGGCTGCGGTCGAGAGCGCGGCGACGTTGGCTTTGGTGCCCTTCACTGGACCGCAGGGTAAGGCCAAGCCGGAAAATCCCTACACACTGCATTCCGAGTTGCAGCAGACCATGAACGATCTGGTGGGCATCATCCGCAGCGAGACCGAGATTCGTGAGGCGATGGCGAAGTTGGACGAATACAAGGTCCGCTTCCGCAACATCGAGTCCCAGGGCGGACGCGCATTCAATCCCGGCTGGCACCTGGCCCTCGATATGCGCAACATGTTGCTGGTCAGCGAGTGCGTGGCTAAGGCCTCACTGGCCCGTACCGAAAGTCGCGGCGGCCATACCCGCGACGACCACCCGAAGATGGATTCCGAATGGCGCCGCACCCTATTGGCATGTCGCGCGGAAGGCAATGACCCCGCCGTTCCTGATGTCACCGTGACCAAGGAGCGCCAGGCGCCGATGCGCGAAGACCTGCTCGCGCAATTCGATCTAGAGGAACTCGGCAAGTACTACACCGACGAGGAACTCGCGGCGCATCCGGGACGGACGGAGGAGCTTCCATGACCTACCAGGCAAAGCTGAAGGTGTGGCGCGGCAATGACGACGGTGGCGAACTGCGCGACTTCGCCGTCGACGTCAACGATGGTGAAGTCATCCTCGACGTCATCCACCGGCTACAGGCTGAGCAGGCGCCTGATTTGGCGGTGCGGTGGAACTGCAAGGCCGGCAAGTGCGGATCATGCTCAGCGGAGATCAACGGCCGGCCGCGGCTGATGTGCATGACCCGGATGTCGACCTACGATGAGGCTGAGACGATCACCGTCACGCCACTGCGGGCCTTCCCGGTGATCCGGGATCTGGTCACCGATGTGTCCTTCAACTACGAGAAGGCACGCGAGATCCCGGCCTTCGCCCCACCCAAGGATCTGCAGCCCGGCGAGTACCGGATGGAACAGATCGATGTGGAGCGCTCCCAGGAGTTCCGCAAATGCATCGAGTGTTTCCTGTGCCAGGACGTCTGCCACGTGGTGCGTGACCATGAGGAGAACAAGAAGGCCTTCGCCGGCCCGCGTTTCCTGATGCGCACCGCCGAGTTGGACATGCATCCACTGGACACCCTGGACCGCAAGGATACGGCCCAGGAGGATTTGGGCCTCGGGTACTGCAATATCACCAAGTGCTGCACCGAGGTGTGCCCCGAGCACATCAAGATCACCGACAACGCGATCATTCCGATGAAGGAACGGGTCGCCGACCGCAAGTACGACCCGGTCGTCTGGCTCGGCAGTATTTTGTTCAATCGGACGAAGTAGCGGCGATAGCAGTTCTGGTGCGCCGCTAGCCGTCGAGGCGGCGAAACGTACTGCGGTGAAAAACGATCGGCGCCACATCGGCGTGGATCTGGATATCGCGGATACCCAGGATCACGATGGTGTGGTCACCGGCGGGCACCAGTTGTTCGATCGCGCTCTCCAGCCACATGCAGGTGCCCTTGATGAAGACGGCTCCGGCAGCCGACGACACCGTGTCCAGCCCGGCGAATCGGTCCCCGGCCTTGGCCGCCAGGGAGCGCACGGCTTCGTCATGGCCCTCGCCGAGCACACTGATTCCCAGTGCCGGCAACTTCTCGAGTTTGGGCCAGGTTTCCGAGGAGTTCTGGATGCAGAACGACACCAAAGGGGGATCCAGCGAGACGGGCACGAATGTGCTGGCGGCCATGCCCAGCCGTTCTCCGGCCAACTCAGCGGCGATCGCGATGACGCCGGAGGGGAAGTGACCGAACGCCTCACGCAGGGCGGGCGGTTTCAGGTGCGCTGACGTCATGGCCCGTCTATCTTCACACGTCTCACACCAGCGTGAGCAACGTCATATTCGGCGCCCGAGAATTTGGTCTCAGTGGGTTTGCGCGCAACTTACCGAGCGGTATAGTTAGTGGGTTACCGGTGGGTAACTTAGAGCTGGGTACCCAACCCTGAAGTGACGTTTTCACCGAGGAGGAATAGTGGGCCACTACAAGAGCAACGTCCGCGATCAGGTCTTCAACCTGTTCGAGGTACTGGGTCTCGATAAAGCTTTCGGCGAGGGCGCTTTCAGCGACCTTGACACCGACACCGTGCAGGAGATGCTCGGCGAGATGGCACGGCTGTGCGAGGGACCGGTCGCGGACTCCTTCGTCGAGGGTGACCGCAATCCGCCGGTCTTCGACCCGGAAACGCACTCCGTAACGCTTCCGGAGTCATTTAAGAATTCAGTCCACGCGCTGGTCGAAGCCGGCTGGGACAAAGTCGGTATCGAAGAGGAACTCGGCGGGACGCCGATGCCCCGGGCGATCGTCTGGGCGCTCGCCGAGCACGTTCTCGGCGCCAACCCCGCGGCCTGGATATACGCCGGCGGCGCGGGCTTCGCCAGCATCTTCTACAAGCTGGGCACCCCGGAGCAGAAGAAATGGGCAGTCTTCGCCGCCGAGCGCGGTTGGGGTTCCACCATGGTGCTGACCGAGCCGGATGCAGGCTCGGACGTCGGCGCCGGCCGCACAAAGGCGATCAAGCAGGACGACGGCTCCTGGCATATCGACGGCGTGAAGCGGTTCATCACCTCAGCCGACTCCGATGACCTGTTCGAGAACATTTTCCATCTGGTGCTGGCCCGCCCCGAGGGTGCCGGCCCGGGTACCAAGGGACTCTCGCTGTTCGTGGTGCCGAAGTTGCTGTTCGACTTCGAAACCGGCGAGCCCGGCGAGCGCAACGGCGCGTTCGTCACCAACGTCGAGCACAAGATGGGTCTGAAGGTCTCTACCACCTGCGAGTTGACCTTCGGTCAGCACGGCGTACCTGCCAAGGGCTGGCTGGTCGGCGAGGTGCACGATGGTATCGCGCAGATGTTCGACATTATCGAGATGGCCCGAATGCTGGTGGGTACCAAGGCAATCGCCACGCTGTCGACGGGTTACCTCAACGCCCTGGAGTACGCCAAGAGCCGGATCCAGGGTGCCGACCTGACCCAGATGACCGATAAGGCCGCGCCGCGAGTGGCCATCACGCATCACCCGGACGTACGCCGCAGCCTGATGACTCAGAAGGCCTACGCCGAAGGCCTGCGGGCGCTGTACCTCTACACAGCGACCTTCCAGGACACCGCGGTTGCCAAGGCGGTTCACGGAGTGGACGCCGAGTTGGCGGTCAAGGTCAACGACCTGATGCTGCCGATCGTCAAGGGTGTCGGCTCGGAGCAGGCCTACGCCAAGCTCACCGAGAGCCTGCAGACCTACGGCGGTTCCGGCTTCCTGCAGGACTACCCGATCGAGCAGTACATCCGCGATGCCAAGATCGACTCGCTCTACGAGGGCACCACTGCCATCCAGGCGCAGGACTTCTTCTTCCGCAAGATCATCCGCGACAAGGGTGTCGCACTGGGCTACGTAGTCGGCCAGATCGACGAGTTCGTCAAGAACGAATCTGGCAACGGACGTCTCAAGACCGAGCGCGCACTGCTGGCCAAGGCGCTCGAGGATGTCCAGGGCATGGCAGCAGCGCTGACCGGCTATCTGATGGCCGCCCAAGAGGACACCAAGAGCATCTACAAGGTGGGCCTCGGGTCGGTTCGGTTCCTGATGAGCGTGGGCGACCTCGTCATCGGCTGGTTGCTGCTGCGCCAGTCCGCCACGGCCATCCAGGCACTGGACACCGGCGGCGTCATCACGGCCGATGTGCACTTCTACGAGGGCAAAATCGCGGTCGGCTCGTTCTTCGCCAAGAACTTCCTACCGCTGCTCAGTAGTACCCGGCAGGTGATCGAGTCGGTGGACAACGAGATCATGGCGCTCGACGAAGCCGCCTTCTAGGACCTCCCGGGACCCAGCCTCACGCTTCCAGGATGGCCGTCACACCCTGGCCGCCCGCTGCGCAGATCGAGATCAGCCCGCGCACCGGCGTCGAGGTCCGCGCCCTCTTCGCGGCCAGTTGTTTGGCCAGCTGGGCGACGATCCTGCCGCCGGTGGCCGCAAACGGGTGACCGGCGGCCAATGACGAACCGTTGACATTGAGCTTGGTCCGATCGATCGATCCCAGCGCGGCATCCAGGCCCAGCCGTTGCCTGCAGTACTCCGGTGACTCCCAGGCCTGCAGATGGCACAGCACCACTGAGGCGAAGGCCTCGTGGATCTCATAGAAATCGAAGTCCCCCAGGCTCAGTCCGTTGCGGGCCAGCAGTCGCGGCACGGCGTAGGTGGGCGCCATCAACAGCCCGTCGGTGCCAGTGACGTAGTCCACCGCTGCGGTCTCGGCGTCGACGAAGTAGGCCAACGGGGTCAGTGCGTGCGCCTGCGCCCAGTCCTCGCTGGACAGCAGCACCACCGAGGCACCGTCGGTCAGCGGGGTGGAGTTACCGGCGGTCATGGTCGCATCACCGGCCTTCACCCCGAACACCGGCCGAAGCGTGGCGAGCTTCTCCGCGGTGGAGTCCGGCCGCAGGTTGTCATCGCGGTACAGACCGAGGAACCCGGTGACGAGGTCATCGAAGAAGCCACGATCGTAGGCGGCCGCCATATTGCGGTGGCTGGCCGCGGCCAACTCGTCGGAATCGACTCGTTTGATGCCCATCTGCTTCGCGGTGATCGCGGCATGGTCGCCCATGGACAGCCCGGTGCGCGGCTCACCGTTGGTGGGGATCTCAACGCCCAGTGCGGCCGGCACCCGGCCGACAAGCTTCACTCGATCAACCGTCGAACGCGCCCGACGTACCGCAAGAAGTGAGCGGCGCAGGTTGTCGCCCAACCCGATCGGGGCGTCGGAGGTGGTGTCGACGCCACCGGCCGCGGCGACCTCGTATCGGCCGGCCGAAACTCCGTCGGCGGCGGCGATCACCGCCTGTAGACCCGTTCCGCAGGCCTGCTGCAGGTCGAATGCCGGCGTATACGGCGAAAGTGGGCTGCCCAGAACGCATTCGCGCATCAGATTGAAGTCGCGGCTGTGTTTGAGCACCGCGCCGCCGATGACCGCGTCCAGTCGCTCGCCCTCCAGGCCGAAGCGCTCGGCCAGACCGCTCAGCACGGCGGTGAACATGTCCTGGTTCGACGCCTCGGCGTAGGCGCCGTCCGATCGCGCGAACGGAATGCGGTTGCCACCGAGCACGGCGACCCTGCGACGGTTCGTTGTTGCCATCTGACGTACGTTAGCGAACGTGGCTTCCGACCTCGTTTCCCAGGTGATCACCTCCGCGCCGGGGTCGTTCCTGGCCAAGCAGTTCGGCCTGCCGGCACCGGAGACGCTGCGCCGCTACCGGCCCGGCGATCCACCACTGTCCGGCCCGCTGCTGATCGGCGGCGAAGGCCGACTGGCCGAACCGCTGCGGGCAGCACTTGCCGATGACTACGACGTCGTCGGAAACAACCTGGGCGGGCGATGGGCGGACACCTTCGGCGGTCTGGTCTTCGATGCCACCGGTATCACCGAACCGGTCGGATTGCGTGGATTGTTCGAGTTCTTCACCCCCCTGCTGCGCAATCTCGGGCCGTCGGCTCGCGTGGTCGTGCTGGGCAGCACGCCCGACGAGGTGGCCGACGCGCATGAATACATCGCTCAGCGGGCCCTCGAGGGGTTCACCAGGTCGCTGGCCAAGGAGATGCGCCGCGGCGCCACCGTCGCACTGGTCTACGTCTCCCCCGGTGCCAGCGCGGGCGCCACCGGTTGCGAGTCGACGATGCGGTTCATCCTGTCAGCGAAGTCCGCCTACGTCGACGGGCAGGTGTTCTCCATCGGAGCCGCTGACTCGTCAGCGCCCGCGAACTGGAACACGCCGCTGGCCGGCACGGTGGGCATCGTCACCGGTGCGGCCCGCGGAATCGGAGCCACCATCGCCGAGGTGTTTGCGCGCGACGGTGCCCAGGTGGTGGCGATCGACATTGAGGATTCCGCGCAGGCCCTCGAGCAGACCGCGGCGCGGGTCGGCGGGACCGCGCTGACACTCGACGTCACCGGACCCGATGCCGTCGAGAAGATCACTGCCCATCTCCGCGAACACCACGGCGGCCGAGCCGACATCCTGGTCAACAACGCCGGAATCACCCGTGACAAGCTGCTGGCGAATATGGACGAGGCGCGATGGGACGCGGTGGTCGCGGTGAATCTGCTTGCCCCGCTGAGGCTTACCGAAGGTTTAGTGGACAACGGATCCATTGGTACGGGAGGCCGGGTGATCGGACTGTCGTCGATGGCGGGGATCGCGGGCAACCGGGGCCAGACCAACTACGCCACCACCAAGGCCGGCATGATCGGCATCACTGCGGCATTGGCGCCGTCGCTGGCCGATAAGGGCATCACCATCAACGCCGTGGCTCCCGGATTCATCGAGACCGCCATGACTGCCGCAATCCCGCTGGCCACCCGGGAGGTCGGCCGTCGGCTCAATTCGCTGTATCAGGGCGGGCAGCCCGTCGACGTGGCGGAGACCATCGCCTATTTCGCCAGCCCGGCGTCAAATGCCGTCATCGGCAACGTGATCCGGGTGTGCGGCCAGGCCATGCTGGGAGCCTGATGGCGCTGAATAATCTTCTGCGCGCGGCCATCGGTTCACTGCCACTGATACCCCGCGGCGATCGGCTGCCGGACAGGACACTCACCGTCGACAACGTCGCGATCGACCGCGCGAACGTTGCCGCCTACGCCTCGATTACCGGCCTGCGCTACGGCGATACCCTTCCGCTCACCTATCCCTTCGTGCTGACCTACCCGGCGGTGATGGAGTTGGTCACCGGTTTCGACTTCCCCTTCGCCGCCATCGGCGCGGTGCACATCCAGAACCGGATCACCCGGCACCGGCCGATCGCGGTGACCGACACCGTTGGCATCTGCACACATGCCGAGAATCTCCGCGAACACCGCAGGGGTCTGCTGGTTGATGTCGTGAGCCAGGTGTCGGTCGGCAACGAGCCCGCCTGGGATCAGGTCACGACTTTCCTGCATCAGCAGCGCACCAGTCTGTCCGGGGAGTCCAAGCCGGAGCCACCACCGGCACAGAAGCTGCCGCCACCCAGCACCACTCTGAGAATCACACCGCGGCAGATCCGCCGCTATGCCTCGATAGGCGCCGACCACAACCCGATCCACACCAGCCTGCTGGGGGCGAAGGTGTTCGGTTTTCCACGGCCGATTGCGCACGGGATGTTCAGTGCCGCGGCGGTTCTGACCAATATCGAAGGACAGCTTCCCGATGCCGTCAGCTATGCGGTCAGGTTCGGCAAGCCGGTGTTTCTCCCGTCGGACCTCGGGGTGTACATCGACCGGATGGAGCAGGGTTGGGATATCGCGCTGCGCGATCTGGCCGGGGGCAACCCGCACCTCACCGGGTCGGTGCGGGCGCTCCTTTGAGGCCTCGCCAGAACAGGTTGATCATCAGTTCGGCCGCCTCGTCGACATCGGCGTCACCGACACTGACCCGGGCTGCGACGGCCTCCCCGGCCCCGACCAGGGCCACCGCCATCATGTGAAAGTCATTGTCCGGCTCGGGATTTCTGGTGCCGGTTTCCAGCAGCCGGGCCACCAGGTCGATGATCTTCTCCCGACCCTCGCGGATGGTCTGCGCAACGGCCTGTGAACTGGTGGCCTGGGTGTAGAGCACGATCCACGACGCCCGGTTGGCGTCGATGTAGTGCAACACCGACACGATGGTGCGGCGCAGTAACTCGTGTGGACTCTGCTTGAGATCGATGTCTGCACGGATCGCTTCCACGAAGCGGCTCAATTCCCGGCTCAGGCAGGCGGCGAACAACTCCTCCTTGGAGCCGTAGTACAGGTAGAGCATCGGCTTGGAGATTTCGGCCGCCGCGGCGATCGCGTCCATCGACGTCTCGTGGTAGCCGTTGGCTGAGAACATCTGCACGGCGGCATCGAGCATCTGCTGCTCACGCACCGCGCGCGGCAACCGCTTGGTTCCACCGGCTCCACCGGCCATGGCTAGCCGCCGCAGCGAGCGCTGGGGCCCTTGATGCCGGCCATCCGCAGTACCGAACCCTCGACTGCCGCTATCGCGAGCTCATCGCCATTGACCGCCTTCTCCAACCGGTCCAGCACCGCGGGAACCTCGGCGGTCGTGATCCACAGGGCCACATCGGTACCTGCCTGCAGGGCATACAGCACCGCCTCGGCCACCCCGTAGCGCGATGAGATCGCGGCCATCGACGACAGGTCGTCGCTGAAGATCGGTCCGTTGAAGCCGGGGCCGCCGTAGCCGCCGCTGCGCAGCAGGTTCACCGCGGCCGTACTGAGGCTGGCCGGTGTATCACCGGTCAGTCCGGGCACCTCGAGGTGGCCGATCATCACCGCGACCGGGGCCTCGGTGGTCAACGTCCGGTAGGGAACCAGATCGCTGGTCATCAGATCGGATAGCGGCGGGGTGCTCACCGCACCCGCGGTGTGCGAGTCACCGGAGCCGTGACCGTGGCCGGGGAAGTGCTTGAGCACCGGCAGAACGCCGGCATCGCGCAGGCCGCGGGCGAACGCCCCCGCGTAGGCGGTGACGGTGGCGGGGTTGTTGGAGAACGAACGGTCCCCGATGACGGTGTCGGCACCCTGGTTGGAGACGTCCACGACCGGAGCGAAGTCGACGGTGATGCCCAGGCCGCGCATCTGCCGACCGCGCGCCAGCGCCAGGTTGTAGACCTGCTCGGGCGTCTGGGTCTGCGCCAGGGTGCGCGCCGAGGGTGCCGCACCGATCAGCGCGGACAGCCGTGATACCCGGCCGCCCTCCTCATCGACGCTGACCGCCAGCGGCAGCGGTCCGATGTTGGCGATATCGCTGACGGTGCCGTCGGTGAGCATCGACAGGTCGGTCCAACTCCCGATCATGATGCCGCCGACGTGGTAGTTGCTCACCACCGCGCGGGCGTCGGCGCCGTTCTTGATGCCGACCATCAGCAACTGCGCGAGTTTGTCGCGGGTCGACAGCGCCGCCACATCACCGCAGAACGGCGGGGCCGGGGCTGCCGGCGCCGGGACGGGCCCGGCCAGCGCGGTGATGCCGTCGGATTGCGCGGCGCTGACCGCCGTGGCGGGTGCCGATGCGGTGCGGGCGGCCGGCGACGAGCAGGCCGCCAGCGCCAGCGGCACGGCTGTCAATGCCGCAATGGCGCGGACCGGGAGCAGGCGAATGTCCATTCCCCCATGCTGTCATGGCCGCTGTCATGGCCGCTGTCATGGCCGTCCTCGGAGTCCAGCGGACCGTCAGTGGTGCGCGCCCCCGTGCTAGGTTCACCAGCGGGGTCGATCCCGACCTGGCCAGTTCCAGCGACCGCAAGGAGTGCCGATCATGACCCGGTTCGTCGTGCCGGCCGGCGCCTCCATCCTGGTCGGTCTGCTGCTCGGGGCCGCCTCGGTATTCGGGGTGACCCTGATGATTCAGCAGGACACCAAGCCGCCCCTGTCGCCCGGCGACCCGGCCTCATCGGTGCTCAACCGCGTCGAGTACGGCAACCGCGGCTAACCTGAGCACCCTCGCCCCGCCCACGGCCGCGGCGGACACCACCATCGGATCGCCGCTGTCGCGTCGGTGGTTGGCCGGGATCTTCCTGGCCGCGCTCGCACTGTGTTTTCTCTCCTCGCCCGGATTGATCGCCCCGGACACCAAACTGGACCTGACTGCCAACCCGTTGCGCTTCCTGGCCCGGGCGGCCAACCTGTGGAACAGCGACCTGCCGTTCGGTCAGGTGCAGAACCAGGCCTACGGCTACCTGTTTCCGCACGGCACGTTCTTTCTGCTGGGGCACGCACTCGGGGTGCCCGGCTGGGTGACACAACGGCTGTGGTGGGCGGTGCTACTCACGGCCGGATGCTGGGGGCTGTTGCGGGTGGCCGAGACCCTCGGAATCGGCACCCGCACGTCGCGACTCATCGGCGCGGTGGCGTTCGCCCTCTCGCCCCGGGTACTGACCACGCTGGGGTCGATCTCCTCGGAGACGCTGCCCATGATGCTGACGCCGTGGGTGCTGCTCCCGGTGATCCTGGCGCTCAACGGCCACCGGCAGCCACTGCGGGTGCTGGCCGCCCGGGCAGGACTCGCGCTGGCGCTGATGGGTGCGGTCAACGCTGTTGCCAGCCTGGCCGCATGTCTGCCCGCACTCATCTGGTGGGCCTGTCATCGGCCCGACCGGGTGTGGCGCCGGTTCACCGCCTGGTGGGCCCTGACCTCCGTGCTCGCCGTGACGTGGTGGGTGATCGCCCTGATTCTGCTGGGCCGAGTCAGTCCGCCGTTCCTGGACTTCATCGAGTCATCCGGCGTCACGACCCAGTGGACGTCGCTGACCGAAGTGCTGCGCGGGACATCCAGCTGGACGCCGTTCGTGGCGCCCGACACGACCGCGGCCTCGTCCCTGGTGTCTCAGCCGGTTGCGGTGTTGGCGACCACACTGGTCGCCGCCGGCGGACTGGCCGGACTCACGTTGCGCTCGATGCCGGCCCGCGGTCGGTTGGTGAGCATGCTGATCGTCGGACTGGTGCTGTTGACCGCCGGCTACTCAGGTGGGCTCGGCTCACCGCTGGCTCATGCGGTTCAGACGTTCCTCGATGCGGCCGGCGCACCGCTGCGCAATGTGCACAAGATCGAGCCGGCCATCCGACTACCGCTGGTACTCGGAATCACTCATCTACTGGGCCGAATCCCGTTGCCCGGCAGCGTCTCCCGGCCGGTATGGGTCCGTGGTTTCGCGCATCCCGAGACCGACAGGCGAATAGCGGTGGGGATCGTCGTATTGACTGCGCTGGCGGTCGCAACCTCGCTGGCCTGGACCGGTCGGCTCACCCCGCCGGGGGCCTTCCGCGCCATCCCGGACTACTGGCACCAGACCGCCGACTGGCTCAGCGAGCAGGACACAACGGGGCGGGTACTGGTGGTTCCCGGAGCTCCGTTCGCCAACCAGGTCTGGGGTAATACCCACGACGAACCACTCCAGGTTCTCGGCGAATTCCCCTGGGGCGTGCGCGATTCCATCCCGCTGACACCGCCGCAGACGATCCGGGCACTGGATTCGGTGCAGCGGTTGATCGCGGCGGGCCGGGGATCGGCCGGACTGGCCGACACTCTGGCCCGCCAGGGCATCTCCTATGTGGTGGTGCGCAATGACCTCGACCCCGACACCTCGCGCTCAGCGCGGCCGCTGCTGGTGCACCGGGCAGTGAGCGGATCGCCGGGCCTGCAGAAGGTGGCGCAGTTCGGCGAACCGGTCGGGCCGGGAACCGTGGAAGGCTTCATCAGCGATAGCGGCCTGCGTCCCCGCTTCCCCGCCATCGAGATCTACCGGGTCCGACCCGTCGGCACCGGCGATCCCGGTAGCCCCTATCTCAGTTCCGCCAATGCGATGGTGCGCGTCGACGGTGGCCCGGAGTCGCTGCTTCGTATCGACGAACGTCGTCGCCTGCTCGGCCAGCCCCCGCTGGGACCCCTGCTGCTGACCTCCGACGCGCAACGGGCCGGATTGTCGACACCGCCCGGCAGGGGTGTGATCGTGACCGACACCCCGGCCGACCGCGAGATCGACTACGGCCGCGTCGACAATCATGCATCGGCCATCCGGGCCCCCGGCGACCGGCGCGACACCTTCAACCGGGTGCCCGATTATCCGGCACCGGGCGCCGCGCCGACACAGGGTCAGTGGTCCGGTGGACGGCTGAGTGCCTCGAGTTCGTCATCGGATGCCACCGCGCTGCCCACGGTCGCCCCGGCGAGTTCCCCGGTTGCCGCGGTGGACTTCGACCCCGCCACGGCGTGGGTGTCCAACGCGCTGCAGCCAGCCCTCGGACAGTGGCTGCAGATCGACTTCGAGCGCCCGGTCACCAACGCCACTCTCACCATCACACCGAGTGCCACCGCAGTCGGTGCGCAGGTGCGCCGGCTCCAGGTGTCGACTGTCAACGGCACCAGCACCGTGAGCTTCGATCAGCCGGGCGTCCCGCTGACCGTGGCGCTGCCCTATGGGGAAACCCCGTGGGTCCGGATCACGGCGGTGGGCACCGATGACGGGTCCTCCGGCGTGCAGTTCGGCATCACCGAACTCTCGGTGACCCAGTACGACGCATCCGGATTCGCCCATCCGGTCGACCTTCGCCACACCGTCGTCGTACCGGCACCGCCCAGAGGATCCGAGGTGGCGGCCTGGGACTTGGGATCGGAACTGCTCGGCCGCGACGGTTGTGCCGACGCCGCTGACGACGTGCACTGTGCGGCCTCGATGGCGGTGGCGCCGGAGGAGCCCGTGACGCTGAGCCGAACGCTGAGTGTGCCCACCCCGATCGACGTCACCCCGACCGTCTGGGTACGCGCGAGACAGGGGCCGCGCCTGGCGGACCTGATCGCCCAACCCGACCGCACCCGGGCGCGCGGCGATGCCGACCTCATCGACGTCCAGGGATCTGCCTACGCGGCCACCGACGGTGACCCGCGCACCTCGTGGACGGCACAGCAGAATGTGGTGCAGCGCGGCTCATCGCCGACGTTGACGATGACGCTGCCCAGTCCCACTGCGGTATCCGGGCTGCGGCTAATGGCCAGCGCCTCAGCCCTGCCCACCCATCCGACGATGATCGCCGTCGACCTCGGTGACGGTCCCCAGGTCCGTCGGCTGACTACCGATACCGGAGAACAGACGGTGTCACTGCACCCCCGGGTCACCGACACCATCCGGATCAGCCTGCTGGACTGGGATGACATCATCGACCGCACCGCGCTGGGTTTCGACCAACTCAAGCCACCGGGCCTGGCCGAGGTCAGCGCGCTGGGTTCGGACGGTAACCCGATCGCCCCCGCGGACGCGGAATCCAACCGCACCCGGACGATCGAGATACCGTGCGGCCAGGGACCGGTGATCGCTGTGTCGGGCCGGTTCGTGCAGACCTCGGTGTCGACGACGGTGGACGTGCTGTTGACGGGTAATCCGGTCACGGCGCAGGCCTGTGATCCGGCTCCGATCGCGCTGCGCGCCGGAACCCAGGAGTTATTGATCAGTCCCGGTCCGGCGTTCATCGTCGACGGCGCGCAGCTCAGCGGACCGCTGGCAGCCGAAATCGCCACGGCGCCAACGACTCCCGCACAGATCACCGGCTGGACATCGGACCGCAGGACGATCGAGGTGACACGATCACCGATCACCCGGGTCGTGGTGGTACCCGAAAGTGTGAACCCCGGCTGGGTCGCACATACGCCGGACGGCGCCATACTGACACCGGTGATCGTCAACGGCTGGCAGCAGGGTTGGGTGGTGCCGGCGGGCGCACAGGGCACCATCACCGTGAGCTTTGAATCAAACTCCACCTACCGTGCCGGACTGATCGGCGGCCTTGCGCTACTGCCGTTGCTGCTGCTGCTCGCAGTGGTGCCGGCTCGCCGGCCGGTGTCGCCGGAGAATCCGGGGAGGCCCTGGTCGCCGGTCGTCACGGCCGCAATCGGGTTGGTGGCCGCGGGCGCGGTGATCGCCGGGGTGGGAGGTATCGCGGTATTCGGCGCGGCACTGATCGCCGCCCACCTATTGCGGCACCGACAACATCTTCTCGACCGGCTGACCCTGGCCGTGGCTCCGGCCGGACTGATCCTGGCCGGAGCGCTACTCGCGCGGTACCCGTGGCGCTCGGTCGACGGCTACATCGGCTACTCCGCCTGGGTTCAACTGCCGGCCCTGGTCGCCGTCGCGGCGCTGGCCGCCTCGGTGCTGGCCGCCTCGGTGCTGCCCGAAAAAGATCACACCGCAACCCCTTCGCCGTAGGGTGCGTCTCATGACGCAGCAGTCCCAAGTGGAAACCGTTGGGGGCCGGATCGCGATCGCCGATCTGGGTGTCACGCTCATGCACGAGCACGTGTTCGTACTGTCCCCGGAGATCATGGCGAATTACCCCGAAGGCTGGGGCGACGACCGGGCCCGCGAGGACGCCGCGGTCGACAAGCTCAACGCGCTCAAGGCGATCGGCGTCGACACCATCGTCGATCCGACCGTTGTTGGACTCGGCCGCTACATCCCCCGGATCCAGCGGGTGGCCGCCCGAACCGACTTGCAGATCGTGGTGGCCACCGGCGTCTACACCTATAACGACGTTCCGATGTACTTCCACTTCACCGGACCCGGCACCGCACTCAACGGGCCGGAGACCATGACCGACATGTTTGTGCGTGATATCACCGAGGGCATCGCCGACACCGGGGTGAAGGCGGCGATCCTCAAATGCGCGACCGACGAACCGGGGCTCACGCCCGGTGTCGAACGGGTATTGCGTGCGGTCGCCCAGGCGCACCGTGCGACCGGAGTGCCGATCACCACCCACACCCATGCGCATTCCCGACGAGGCCTCGATCAGCAGCGCATCTTCGCCGAGGAGGGCGTCGACCTCGGCCGGGTGATCATCGGGCACAGCGGCGACACCACCGACCTGGACTATCTGGCGGAACTGATCGCAGGCGGGTCCTATCTGGGCATGGACCGCTTTGGTTTGGACAACATCCTCAGTTTCGACGACCGGGTCGACACCGTGGCGAAGATGTGTGAACGCGGCCATGCCGACAAGATGGTCCTGGCTCACGATGCGTCCTGCTTCATCGACTGGCTTCCGGAGGCGGCTCTGCCCGTTGTTCTCCCGAATTGGCATTACCTGCACATCCACAACGATGTGTTGCCGGCACTGCGGCAGCGCGGTGTCACCGAGGAACAGATCACCACGATGCTGGTGGACAACCCCCGCACTATCCTCGGCCACCGGGGCGCCTACTAGTGGCGGACCTGGAGCCGGTTGCGTCGATCGGGATGCAGATGAGCCAGCTGGCCGCCGAGGCTCCCGATGCCGCGGCGGTCACGCACGACGGGCGCACGGTGACCCGCGGCCAGTTGGAGTCGATCACCAATCGGCTGGCCCGGGCTTATGCCGAACTCGGCGTGAGACAGGGCGATTACGTCACCATCGCCCTGCCCAACTCGATCGAATGGGTACAGGCGGTGGTGGCAACCTGGAAACTCGGTGCCGTTCCGCAACCGCTGTCAGCGCGGCTACCCGACACCGAGTACGCCGACCTGCTGGATCTGACGCCCCGGGCACTGCTGGTCGGTCGGCCTGACCCGCGCGGGATGGTGCATTCGGTCTCCGTCGACTTCACACCCCGCACCGAGCTGTCCGACGCCCGATTGCCCGAGGCGGTGTCACCGTCGCTGAAGTCGATGGCATCGGGGGGAAGCACCGGTCGCCCCAAGCTGATCGAGGCCGGCGTCGACAGCCGCTTTCAGGGCGCACTGGTGGCGGCGATGATGGGGAACCTGCCGACCGATACCCAACTGGTGTCGGTGCCACTGAGCCATAACACCGGATTCACCTCGGCCACCATGGCGCTGGCGACGGGCCAGCACCTGGTGCTGATGAAGCGTTTCGACCCGCTCGAGTTCCTGCGACTGATCACCGAGTACCGGGTCGACTACCTGGCGACCGTACCGACCATCATGCAGCGGCTGCTGCCCGTCTACCGCGCCGATCCGGGCAGCTTCGACCTGTCGTCGGTGCGGCGGTGGTGGCATCTGGCCGCACCGTGCCCGCCCCATATCAAGGAAGCCTGGATCGAGATTCTCGGCCCGGAGGTGGTGTGGGAACTCTACGGCGGCACCGAACTTCAAGCATTGACGTTCATCAGTGGCACCGAGTGGCTGAGCCATCGCGGTTCGGTAGGCAGGGTGGTGTCCGGAGAGATGAAGGTGCTCGACGACGACGGCAACGACTGTCCGCCGGATGTGATCGGCGAGATCTACCTGCGGCCTCGTCCCGGCAGCAGACCGACCTACCGCTACATCGGCAGCACCGCCAAGAACCGTGACGGCTGGGACTCGCTGGGCGACCTCGGCTGGTTCGACGTCGACGGGTATCTCTACCTGGCCGACCGCCGGGTCGATATGTTCACCGTCGGCGGCCGCAACGTCTACCCGGCTGAGATCGAGAACGCACTCTCCGAGCATCCAGATGTGCTGTCGTGTCTGGTGGTCGGTATCCCGCACGAGGACCTCGGGCAGGTTCCACACGCACTGGTTCACACCGGGGCGAACGAACTGGACGAAGCCGGCGTCATGGCATTCGTGGCCAAGCGGCTGGCGGAATACAAGGTGCCGCGCAGCGTCGAGTTCGTCGACACCCCACTGCGCGATGACGCCGGAAAGGCGCGCCGCACCGCAGTGCGCGATGAAGTTGTCGCGCGGCTAAAGGCTCAAGCGCGATGACGTTATCGCGCGGCTAAAGGCTCAGGCGCGATGACGTTATCGCGCGGCTAAAGGCTCAGGCGCGTCGGTGACAGAACTGTCCAGCGGAGGCACCGGCACCGGCGGCCGTCCGTCTGCCCGGCCCGGTTGCGCCCGCCGGTATTCCCAGCGGCGCAACGCATTCCGGCACGGTGATTCGATCAGCGCGTAGCTGACCGCCGCCATGGCGGATCCGAGCACCAGGGTCAGGACGAACACCACCACCAGGTCACCGTTGAACATGAACGTTCCCACCATCGGGAAGACCATCACCAGCGCCGCCAGGTGCCAGACGAACAGGCCGTAGGACCACCGACCGAGAACCACCATGGCCGGGCTGCCCAGAATCCGATGCGGGGTATCGGGACGGTCGAGTACCAGCGGGGCCAGTAGCGCGCCGGCGACGATGGCCCCCATCGAGGTGCGCACCACGAACTGTCCGATTGTGGCCGGAACCAGATCCTTGGGTCCGGCCAGTGGCGATGCGGAGATCAGGTAGGCCACCAACGCGATCGCGGTGATGGCAGGCCGGTTGCGGGCCAGCTTGTGCGCCCAGCCGACCGGGCTGACGGTCCATTCGGCGAGCAACATCCCGGCCGCGAACCAGGACGCGTAGGCCGGCGGCCAGTTGAGGAAGTTGACCCCCGCGGCGGTGTGGATCGGCAACAGCCCCCATCCCAGGCTGATGACCGCCGCCGCAGCGATCACCGGTACCCGGGCACGCAACGGCAGCCGGTAGGCGAGTGCGGCCAGGATCGGCAAGGCCAGGTAGAAGCTGACCTCCACCGAGAGGCTCCACATCTGGGTGAGTCCGGCGGTCAATGTCAGCGGCACATACACCTGGGTGAGTGTCAGATTGGCCAGCCACACGGTGGGGCTGGCGTGGTTGGCCTCGGGGAGCAGGGTCAGGATCACCACCACGGCGAACAGGTAGCCCGGCATGATGCGAACCAGCCGGGACCGCAGATAGTGCCCGGTGGCGGGCCGGTGGCGCAGTTCGCGTGCGGCCGCCGCGTGTCCGCGCCACAGTAGGAAGCCCGACAGCGCGAAGAACACTGCGACAGCCAGGTCAAAACGGTGCAGCAAACGGCCCACCACCGCGCCCGACGTGCCGGTTTGGAAGGCGACGTGGGTGAGCACCACACCCATGGCCGCGCAGGCCCGCAGACCCTCGACCGCCGGCAGGAAGCTCCGGGTCCCACCGACCTGCTCGGACTCGGGTTTCATGGCAATCAGTGTGCCGGTGCCGGCGTCGCCTGCGATAGCGGGCCGCGCAGAATCCATGCGGCGGGCGGTTTGGGCCTCGTTTCTGCTGTTAGGGTCAATTCCGTTTACAGGACAGCCCGTTTATTCAAGACAGCACTGAGGAGGCCGGGGCAGCGTGAACCGCGCAAGCGTGTTGCGTCTCGTGGCGTTGGCCGTCATGGGCCTGGGAGCCGCACTGCTGACCGCCGCCGTACTGCTGACCACCTACACCGCCGGCAAGATCGAGAAGATCCCGCTCGACATCGACGAGACACTCGTCAGCAGCGGCACCGGGACGGCTCTGGATCCGGCCTCGCTGTCAGCAACACGATTCGTCATCGACGCCAACGTCCCACTGGTCTCCCAGCAGGCGATCACCGTCGAAACCCCCGCCAATGCCCAGGTGGTGACCTTGCAGGTGGGCACCTCCGTCCGGCGCACCGACAGGCAGCAGGAGAACGGACTGCTGCTGGCCATGGTCGACACCGTGACACTGAACCGCAGGACCGCGCAGGCGGTGTCCGACGACGAGCGTCCGGGCGGCTCGGTGCAGAAGCCGCGGACCTTCGACGACGATAAGCCGTCGACCAATATCGCCCTGCCACATGAGGGCCTGGCCTACCGGTTCCCGTTCAACACAGAGAAGAAGTCATATTCCTTCTTCGATGCGATCGCACAGAAGCCCTTCGACGCCAATTACGACGGCGAGGACGATGTGAACGGGCTGACGACCTACCGGTTCACCCAGAACGTGGGCTATGACGCCGACGGAAAGCTCGTCGACCCGATCAAGTACGCCTCGCTATACGACAGGAACGAAGACGGAGAGGTCACTGCGCGGGCTGAACTGTGGGGCTTACCGGGCGACCCCTACGAGCCGATCACCATGACCCGGTTCTACGCCGCCCAGCGCACGTTCTGGGTCGACCCGGTAACCGGAGTCGTGGTCAAGGAGCAGGAGCACGCCAATCATTACTACGCGCGAGATCCGCTGAACCCCGAGATGGCACTGGCCGACTACACGGTGACGTCCACCGAACAGACCGTCGAGTCACAGGTGGCCGCGGCTCGCGATGAGCGTGACCGGGTGGCGCTGTGGTCGCGCATCCTGCCGATCAGTTTCACCGCCGCGGGTCTGGTGGCCCTGGTGGGCGCGGGCCTGCTGGCGTGGTTCAGCGTGCGAGTCGAGTCGGCACTGGCCGGACCCGGCGAGGACGATATCGAACTGGGAATCTTCGGTAAGGACGAGACCGGTCCCATGGCCGCCGCGCAGGCGCCGACCGAGAAGATCCCCACCCGGCGACCGGAGCAACCACCCGCGCAGCGGTGACGTCGATGACCGTGGCGCACCGCTTAATACTGCGATGGGTGCCGTCGGGCTACGCCTTGGCACTGACGTTGGCGGTGACCGCACCGCTGCTGACACCGGGGTACCTGCTGGTGCGGGACGCCGTTTCGACACCGCGTTCCTATCTGTCCGACTCGGCGATCGGTCTCGGCGAATCCGCTCCGCGCGCGGTACCGCAGGACTTCGCTGTCGCCGTACTGTCGGCGATCCTCGACGGTGGTGTGGTCGTCAAAGCGGTGCTGATGGCCGGGCTGTTCCTGGCCGGCTGGGGTGCGTCCCGGTTGGCGGCACAACTGCTGCCCGACGCCGGCGTGCCCGGCCAATTGGTCGCCGCGACGGTGGCCATCTGGAATCCCTATGTCGCCGAACGCCTATTACAAGGCCACTGGAGCCTGTTGCTGGCCTACGGCGTTCTGCCGTGGGTGGCAGCGGCCGTGGTGCGTCTGCGAACCGGGCCGGCCGACCGTTCGGCATGGGCGGCGGTCGTGTTCTGGATCGCGCTGGCCGGACTCACCCCGACCGGGGTGATGCTGGCGGCCACCGTTGCACTGGTGTGCCTGGCGGTTCCCGGGGACGGCGTCGGCCGGATACGTTGTGGCGCTGCGATAGTGGTCGTCGCCGTGCTGGCGGCCCTGCCGTGGCTGACAACCTCGGCGCTGGGCAGCGCATTGGGCGGATCCCAGTCCGCGGGGTTGGCGCCGTTCGCAGCCCGGGCCGAACCGGGTCTGGGCACCCTCGGCAGCCTGGCCGGCCTGGGTGGCATCTGGAACGCCGAGGCGGCACCGCATTCCCGGACAACGGTAGTGGCGTCGGTGGCGACCGTGGTGCTGCTGGCGGTGGTGGCATGCGGGATCCCCGCACTGCTGCGCTGCCCGGCGGTGAAGCCGCTGCTGATTCTGGCGGCGGTGAGCGTGCTGGTGGTGGCGGCGATGGCCACCGGGCCAGGCCTGGCGCTGTCACGTGCGGTCGTCGACGGGGTGCCTGGATTGGCCGTGCTGCGCGACGGTCAGAAATGGGTGGCGTGTGCGATGCCGGGCTACACGCTGGCCGGCGCCGGTGCAATAGTCACCCTGCGCCGTTGGATGAGGCCGGGTGTCAGTGCTGCGGTGTGCGCCGCCGCGGTGATCGCAGTGCTGCCCGACCTCGCCTGGGGGGTCGGGGGGAATCTCGCTCCGGTGCACTATCCGCAGGGTTGGGCGGCGGTCGCAGCCAGGATCAACACCGATCCGCAGGATGTCGCGGTGCTGCCGTCGGACACCATGCGGCGATTCGGCTGGGCGGGGCCGGCGCCGATACTGGACCCGCTGTCCCGCTGGGTTCGGGCCGATGTTCTGTCCACCGGCGATCTCATCGTCTCCGGGCGCACCGTCGCCGGCGAAGGCGACCATGCCCGCGAGGTGCACCGGCTGCTGTCGGACGGTGCCGACCGCGCGACATTGGCCGCGGCCGGGGTGGGCTGGGTGGTCACCGAAACCGGTTCGCAGATGATGCCACAGTTGCCGGTCGCCTATTCCGATGGCGATCTGACGCTGTATCGGGTCGGCGGTATGAGTCCCGCTATACCGCAGTGGAAACGGAATGCGGTGATGGCGGCCCACCTGATCTGGGCAGGGATGCTCGTCTTCAGTGCGACAGTGCTGGGCGTCAGGACGCTGCGACGGCGCCCTCAGTCCTCAGTGTGACCGTGGCGCCGACGGTAATCCTCGTGGAGGTGGGCATCGCGCTGTCGGTCCGCCTCGTCAACGAGGTCGGGGTCGAGGCCGTGCTGGCGCAGCCGGTGGGCGCGCCAGATCTTGTCCAGG